>PPYE01208684.1_pt1 | contig 11605 bp, 9 predicted proteins | sample 1559881 | NCBI WGS metagenome assembly PPYE01 (sample SAMN08240022, study PRJNA423297) | Human gut metagenome, whole genome shotgun sequencing project.
GTCTGGGGGCGGGAGCCAGTCGGGAGAGTGAGACGGAAGGACCAGAGGGCGCAGGTGCAGCGGTTGTCGCGGCTGCCGTATTTGCCGTCGCCGAGCAGTGGGAAGCCGCGCGAGGCGAACTGCACGCGGATCTGGTGGGTGCGCCCGGTCTGCAGGCGGACCCGCGCGAGGCTCAGCCCCTCCGCCTCCGCCAGGATCTCATAGCTGAGCACCGCTTTTTTGACGCCGCCGCGCGGCCGGCGCACGACATAGGTCTTGTTTTTCACCCGGTCGTGGAACAGAAGATCCTCCAGCGTGCCGCTTGTTTCTTCCGGGCAGCCGGTCAGCACGGCGAGATAGGTCTTCTGCATGCCGCCCTCGCCCATACTTTGGGTGAGGCGCGCGGCCTCCTTCGCCGTCTTTGCATAGACCATCACGCCGCCGACCGCCTGGTCGAGCCGGTGGACGGGATAGACCTCGCAGCCCAGCTGCGCGGCAAGCAGCTGCGGCAGCGCCTGCGCATCCGTCCCCTGCGCCGCAATGCCCACGGGCTTGACGCAGACAACGGAGATTTTTGTTTCCTGCAGAATTTCGATCATTCGTGTCCCCTCACTTTTCTGCCATTCTAACAGAAAAATACACGCCGTGCAACAGCTTGCATTCTGCCGCGCGCTCCGATATAATACAAGAACATCACGCAGAAACGGAGCACCGATCATGACGACAGAGCAATACCGGACGCGGTCCGGACTTTCCATCTTTCTCTCCTTTTTCAGGCCGCACCGGGGCCTGTTTTTTCTCGACCTGGCCTGCGCGCTGGTCGTGGCGCTGATCGATCTGGCTTACCCGATCGTCTCGCGCTACGCGATGCGGACGCTGCTGCCGCAGAACGCCTACCGCGCGTTTTTCACGGTGATGCTGGTCGTGGTGGCGGCGTATGCGGTGCGCGCGCTGCTCTACTTTGTCATCACCTACTGGGGCCATACGTTCGGCATCCGCGTGGAGGCCGATATCCGCGCGGCGCTCTTCAGCCACATGCAGGAGCTGGGCTTCGAGTTTTTTGACCGCAACCGCACCGGCCAGCTCATGAGCCGGATGACGACGGATCTGTTTGAGATCACCGAGCTTGCCCACCACGGGCCGGAGGATCTGTTCATCTCGTTCGTGACCATCGTCGGCGCGCTGGCCGTCATGGCGACGATCGAATGGCGGCTGACGCTGGTCGTGGCCGTGATGATCCCGGTGTTCATCCTTGTGAGCTTCTCGCGCCGCAAGGCCATGCGGACGGCCTCCCGCCGCGTCAAGAAAAAGACGGCGGTCATCAACGCCGACATCGAATCCGCGCTTTCCGGCATCCGCACGGCCAAGGCCTTCGCCAACGAGCCGGTGGAGGCCGAGAAATTCACCCGCTCGAACGACACCTACAAGACCTCCAAGAAGCAGTTCCACAAGGAAATGGGCATTTTTATGGGCACGATGGAGTTCTTTACGACCTCGCTGTCCGTCGCGGTCGTCGCGGTGGGCGGTCTGCTCATCATGCAGGGGCAGATGGACACCGTCGACCTGCTGACGTTCACGCTCTATATTGCCTCCTTCGTCACGCCCATCCGCAAGCTCGCCAACTTCTCCGAGCTGTACGCCAACGGCACGGCGGGCTTTGAGCGCTTTCTGGAGATCATGCGCACGGAGCCGGAGCTTCGCGACGCACCGGACGCCGTCGACCTCGGCCGTCCGCGCGGCGAGATCGGCGTGAACGACGTGAGCTTCAGCTACGAAGGCGATCTGGCCGTGCTGCACGATGTGTCGCTGCAGATCCCGGCCGGGCAGACCGTCGCCATCGTCGGTCCGTCCGGCGGCGGCAAGAGCACGCTCTGCCAGCTCATCCCGCGCTTTTACGACGTCTCGTCCGGCAGCATCACCATCGACGGGCTGGACGTGCGCAGCGTGACGCAGCAGAGCCTGCGCCGCTCGATCGGCATTGTGCAGCAGGAGGTCTTCCTGTTCGCCGATTCCATCCTTGAGAACATCCGCTACGGCAAGCCCGACGCCGAGATGGACGAGATCGTCGAGGCGGCGAAGCGGGCCGAGATCTACGACGACATCATGGCCATGCCCGACGGCTTCGACACCTACGTCGGCGAGCGCGGCACGCTGCTCTCCGGCGGGCAGAAGCAGCGCATTGCCATCGCGCGGATCTTCCTCAAAAATCCGCCCATCCTCATTCTGGACGAGGCGACCAGCGCGCTTGACACGCTGACGGAATCGAAGATCCAGCACGCATTCGACGAGCTGGCCAAAAACCGCACCACGCTCATCATCGCGCACCGCCTGTCCACCATCCGCGCGGCCGGGGAGATCGTCGTCATCGCCGACGGCCGCATCGCCGAGCGCGGCTCGCACGCGCAGCTGCTGCAGCAGAACGGGCTGTACGCCGCGCTCTGCCGCACGCAGAATCTGCTCGGATGAATATTTTAGTTGTTTTTCTGTCAAACTGAGCAGCGCCCATGGCGCTGCTTTTTTTGGTGAGGCAGCCCCGCACAATTGCGTCTGCGCGCTTCGCCGGATCTTTTCCGCCAATCCTGCGGTTTGAAAAGCTTGAAATACATACAGTATTCCTGCGCTTTTCAAACCTTGCCTTGGCGAAAAATCTCTCGCCGAATCTGCTTGCCGAATTGTGCGGTGCTGCCTTGAATTTTCTATTGACAAATACCCACCCAGGGTATATAGTGAAAATACCCCACAGGGGTATAAAGGAGGGATGCATATGCCGGAGCCGAAGCGATGTTCCTGCTGCGAAAAGCACACGCTGCGCGCCGAAGAAGAAAAAAAGAAGCTGCTCAACCGGCTGCGCCGCATTGAGGGCCAGGTCCGCGGGCTGCAGGCGATGGTGGAATCCAACGCCTACTGCAACGATATCCTGACGCAGTCCGCCGCAGTCAACGCCGCCGTCAACGCCTTCAACCGCGAGCTGCTGGCTGAGCATCTGCGCACATGCGTCGCGCGGGATCTGAAGGACGGCCACGACGAGATCGTGGATGAACTGGCCGCCACCCTGCAAAAGCTAATGAAGTGATCACAATATCCCAAGGAGGGAGTTCCATGCAGCAATTCACAGTGACCGGTATGCACTGCGCTGCCTGCAGCGCGAGTGTGGAAAAGGCGGTCAAAAAGGTCCCCGGCGTCGAGTCGTGCGCCGTGAGCCTGCTCACCAATTCCATGGGCATCGAAGGCACGGCCGCGCCCGACGCCATCATCCAGGCCGTACAGAACGCGGGCTACGGCGCGAGCCTGCGCGGGCAGGAGGCCTCGCCGGCCGCCGCCGGCGCCGACGCGCTGGCGGACCACCAGACGCCGCATCTCAAAAAGCGGCTCATCGCGTCCGTGGTGTTCCTGCTCATTCTGATGTATTTCTCGATGGGCCACATGATGTGGGGCTGGCCGCTGCCAAGCTGGTTTGACGGCAACCACGTCGCCATGGGCCTTGTCCAGCTGCTGCTGGCCGGGATCGTCATGGTCATCAACCAGGAATTTTTCATCAGCGGCACGAAGAGCCTGCTGCGCGGCTCGCCGAATATGGATACGCTCGTCTCGCTCGGCGCGGCGGCCTCGTTCGGGTGGAGCGTGTACGCACTGTTTGCCATGACGAACGCGCAGCTGCACGGCGGCAGCGAGGCGGCCATGGCGTATATGGACGAATTCTATTTTGAATCCGCCGCCATGATCCTGACGCTCATCACCGTCGGCAAACTGCTCGAAGCAAGGTCCAAGGGCAAGACCACCGACGCGCTCAAGAGCCTCATGGCCCTCGCGCCGGAGACGGCGACCGTCATTCGCGACGGCAAAGAGGTGAAGATCCCCGCCGCGCAGGTCAAAAAGGGTGATATCTTTGTCGTCCGCCCCGGGCAGAGCATCCCGGTCGACGGCATCGTGCTGGACGGCGCGAGCGCCGTCAACGAAGCCGCCCTCACCGGTGAGAGCGTCCCGGTCGACAAGGCGCCCGGCGACGGCGTGTCGGCCGCGACGGTCAACTGCTCCGGCTTCCTGCGCTGCGAAGCCACCCGCGTCGGCGAGGACACCACGCTCAGCCAGATCATCCGCATGGTCTCCGACGCGGCGGCGACGAAGGCGCCGATCGCCAAGACGGCCGACAAGGTCGCGGGCGTGTTCGTCCCGGCGGTCATCTCGATCGCCGTCGTGACGACGATCGTGTGGCTGCTGATCGGGCGCGAATTCTCCTTCGCGCTGGCGCGCGGCATCTCCGTGCTTGTCATCAGCTGCCCGTGCGCGCTGGGTCTGGCCACGCCGGTGGCCATCATGGTCGGCAGCGGCGTGGGCGCGAAGAACGGCATCCTCTTCAAGACGGCCGCGAACCTCGAGCACACGGGCCGCACGCGCATCGTCGCGCTCGACAAGACCGGCACCATCACCTCCGGCCAGCCGGAGGTCACGGATCTCATCCCCGCTTCCGGCGTGACGGAGCAGGAGCTGCTGCAGGCCGCCGTCTCGCTCGAGGCCAAGAGCGAGCATCCGCTGGCCGCGGCCATCATGAAGCGCGGCGAGGAAGCCCAGATCCAGCCGGAGGCCGCGGAGGATTTCGCCGCCATCACCGGCAGCGGTCTGAAGGCGACGGTCCTTGGCGCGCAGCTGCTGGGCGGCAGCGTGCGGTATATGGCCTCGCAGCTGGCGCTGCCGCAGGAAATGGAAAAGCAGGCAGACGCGCTCTCGCAGGCAGGCAAGACGCCGCTGCTGTTCGCGAAAAACGGCAGGCTCCTCGGCCTCATCGCCGTGGCAGACGCCATCAAGCCGGAGAGCCCGGAGGCCATCCGCCAGCTGCGCGGCATGGGCATCCGCGTCGTCATGCTGACGGGCGACAATGCGCGCACGGCAGCGGCCATCGGCAAGCTTGCAGGCGTCGACGACGTCGTGGCTGGCGTGCTGCCCGGCGGCAAGGAGGCCGTCATCCGCGAGCTGCAGAAATACGGGCCTGTCGCCATGGTCGGCGACGGCATCAACGATGCACCCGCCCTCACCGCCGCCGATACCGGCATTGCCATCGGCGCGGGCGCCGACGTCGCCATCGACGCGGCGGACGTGGTGCTGATGAAAAGTACGCTTCTGGACGTTCCGGCCGCCATCCGGCTCAGCCGCGCGGCGCTGCGCAACATCCATGAGAATCTGTTCTGGGCTTTCATCTATAACGTCATCGGCATCCCGCTGGCGGCGGGCGTGTTCGTCGGGCTGGGGCTGACGCTGAACCCGATGTACGGCGCGGCCGCGATGAGCCTGTCCAGCTTCTGCGTGGTGTCGAACGCGCTGCGGCTGAATCTGTGCCGCCTGTACGACCCGAAGCACGATCACAAGGGAAATCTCCTGCCGGAGTTCCATCTGGCAGACCAAATGAAGGAGGAAGCAACTATGACAAAAACTCTGCATGTAAAAGGCATGATGTGCGGCCACTGCGAAGCGCGCGTCAAGAAGGCGCTCGAGGCTGTGGACGGCGTGCAGTCCGCCGTGGCGGACCATACGGCCGGTACCGCCGTCGTGACGCTCACGAAGGACGTCGCGGCCGACGTGCTCAAGTCCGCCGTCGAGGCGCAGGACTACGAGGTCACGGGCGTGGAATGATGCCCACAGAAAAAGCGTGCAGTCCATAGGACTGCACGCTTTTTTCTTACAAGGGCCGGTCAGCTGCCCAGCTTTTCCTGCAGATATGCCTTCACCTTCGACGGCGGCATGCCGAGCGCGAAGCCGAACTCGCCGTAGAGCATCTCCTCGGCCATCTTCCAGCTGCGCAGCTCCGTGGAGCTGACGGTGCGGCGGCTGGCGGAGAGGGCCTGCTGCTTATTGTGGAGCGTCCGGCACAGCCGCAGGAGGCGGACGCAGTCATGCTCCGAGAGGATCGCGCGGTAATACTCGCCCGCGGCGCGGCTGTCGGCAGGCACATCGTCCAGCGGCTCCAGCTCCGGCAGGCGCGGAAGAAGCCCTTCGAGCTCCGCGCGCGTCAGGACCGGCCGCATGACGGCCTTGCCGTCGACCGGCGTGTAGATCGTGCCGCCGTGGTAATACGGGCGCAGGCGGTAATACTCCCGGTTTTTATCCAGACCGGCAACTTTCAGCTTTCCGGCTTCCTCGACCTCGCACACGCCTTCCACGCCGTAAATAATATATTCGCCAACTGAAAACATAGGCTTCCTCCTTCTTTCCCGGATAAACACAACTTCTTACAAGTACAGTATAACAGACCCGGCAGAAAAAGTGTAAGCCTTTTTTTGATTTTTCCCGAAAAAAGTGCCGCCCGGCAGGGCGGCACTCTCAGTCTTCCCGATATTGCAGCAGCGCGCGGCTGAGCGCAAGGATCTCCGGCTCGTCCAGCGAGTTCCGGAACTCCACGGTCCCTGCCCCGCCCTGCGTGCGGAGCATGCCCGCGGCGGCAAGCCTGCGCCCCAGCTGCATGGCGACGCCGTGGCTGCCGTCCAGGATCTCCGGCCCGCGGCCGACGATCCGGCGGATCGCGCCGGTGAGGAACGGATAATGCGTGCAGCCGAGCACAATCGCATCGACCGGGACCTTAAGGTACGGCCCGAGCTTATCGAACAGATACGCGTCCAGCGCCTCGCCGCGCAGCTCGCCGCGCTCGACGAACTCCATCAGCCCGCCGCAGGCCAGGCCGATGATCTCCGCCTGGTCGTCATACTGTGCCTTAAGTGCCTGAAATTTCTCCTGCCGGATGGTCATGGGCGTCGCCATGACGAGGATCCGGCCGCCGGGGTATTTCTCCACCGCGGGCTTGAGCGCGGGCTCGGTGCCGATGACGGGGATATCGGGATACGCCTCGCGCAGCTGCACGATGGCAGCGGACGTCGCCGTATTGCAGGCCACAACGAGTGCCTTGGCCCCCGCCTGCACGAGCTGCTCCGCCGCCGCGCCGGCCAGCGCGCGGATCTCCGCCTCCGGCCGCACGCCATAGGGCGCGTGGAGCGAGTCGCCGTAATACAGATAATTTTCCTGCGGCAGCAGCCGCACCGTCTCCCGCAGGACGCTGATCCCGCCGAGGCCGGAATCGAAAAAGGCGATCGGCCGATCCTGATTTTGCATGCTCACGCCTCCAGAAAGCGCACGATCTGCTCCAGATCGTATTCTCCGCCGTCCATGCTGATGCGCAGCGTCCGGTCCGGCGGGAGCGTCTCGGCCCATTCGTCGTAGAGCTCCTTCAGCTCGTACACGTACATGAGGTCCAGATCGTCCTCATACTCCCGCCCGCGCTGGCGCATATGTTCGATGATGGTGCTGACGGAGCAGTCGAGATAGAGATGTTTGTCGATCGGCGGCATCAGCGAGGCGATGCCGTTTGCCAGCTTGCAGAGAATGCCGTATTCATCCTGCGTCAGATCCTGCTGGCGCAGGCGGTATTTGGCGATGACCAGATTTTCCAGAAACGCGCGGTCAAAGAAAAAGAATTCCGGCTGTCCTTCGCCCGGCCGCCAGGCCGGATCGTCAAAATAGAGTGAAAGGAAGCTTACCTGCGAGTGGAACGACCAGCGTTTGGAATCGGAATAGTAGTCGTTGATGTAGGGGTTATCCTGCGGGCGCTCCTCATGGAAGGCCGCGCGCGGCCCCAGCCGGTCGATCAGCCGCCCGAGCAGCGTGGTCTTGCCGGCACCGACCGTACCGCAGATCGCAATATACTTCATCCCGCTCGCCTCCTGTCCGCGCAAAATACTGTTCTATTCTACATCATCCATGCACTGGAAGCAAGCCGCAAAACTGCCGAAAACACAAGGCTCCCCTGGGAGGGGAGCCTGGGGATCAACGGATCGATTCGAAGCGGCGGACGCCGCGGGTGGCGAGCCAGCGCTGGGTCAGGGCGTACAGCGCGGCGAGGAGCGCCAGCACCAGCGCCAGGAATACCGGCGTAGTCAGCACGATCGCCAGCAGCGCAAAATACACCGCGCCGACCGCCAGCACGAACCCCCACACGATCAGCATCGTGAGCACCACGCCCGCGCCCTGCTTGGCCGCCTGCGTCTCATTGATCCAGTCAAGATTGCAGTGGCGCAGATCCTCCATCAGGCCAATATCGGCGCTCAACAGCACGAACAGCAGCTGGCAGGCCAGCAGCAGGATCACTTCCACCGCCGGAAGCCCCAGCACCAGCGCGCACACCAGCATCATCAAAAGCGCAGGGCCGGCTGACAGGCTGTTGGAGAGGTTCAGCTTGGCCCGCAGGACCTTTTTCGTCGGGACCGGCATGGAACGCACGATCCAGTAGCTCTTGCCCTCCAGCGAGACGGAGGAAGCCGTGAAGAACACCATGCCGGAGACCAGCATCCCCGCCAGCAGCAGGATCGGCGCGAGCGCCTGCTTCAAAGCGGGCATCACCTGAAAAACTGTCAGGAGCTCCTGCCGCTTGACGACGGCCAGCACCGCCAGCGCCAGCTCAAACACCAGCCCGAGGCCCGCGTTCAGCATATAGCCCGAGCTGCTGGTCAGCCGGGCCAGCTCCCGCCGGTAGAGCGCCGCATCCTGCGACGAGGCGCGCATGGTCTTTTTCTCATATCTGACCCGGATCTGCCCGCGGTTGGTCGTGACGATGCGGATAAAGCTGCGCGCGAGCAGCACATAGGCCAGGGCAAACGGCAGGATGGTCCACAGGAGCGTCAGGCCCAGGCAGGCCAGGTTCCCCTCCGCCGCGGCTCTGCCCAGCCAGACGAGCGGCAGGGCCGCGCCGAGCGCGCCCGCGATGGCCTGCCCGTTCGCGGCCAGCTGGGTCACGTAGGTATTCATCCGGAAGCAGAACACGAAATACGCCAGCAGAAACACGACCGACAGCACCATGGTGATGACCGTCGTATTGCGCATGCGGCTCGTAAGCAGCGAAATGAGCCAGGCAAACAGGCAGCTCACCGCCAGCGCAAACAGCGGCAGCGCCAGCACGATCAGCACGAAGGCTGCGATCCCGGCGGCGTCCGGGCTGCCGAAGCGCAGCCACGCGGCAAAGACCGGCAGCGCCACGACAAGCTCGAACACGAAGTTCATGGCGATCATCGCCGCCATACGGCTGAGCAGGATCAGGCCAGGCCTGACCGGCATGGACAGCAGCAGCTCGTTGTCCTTCGCCTCAAACAGCTGGGATTTCGCCGTAAAGACGCTGCCGATGAACATGAGCGCGAAGGCCATGATGGCGAACATCGCGAAAAACAGCCAGCCGAGCCCCGCGGGGAAGAACGCCTCCGCCAGCTGCGAGAACGAGGAATAGAACAGAAAGACGAAAGCGCAGAAGCAATAGAGCATCAGAAGCGCGTAGCCGACGGCCTTGCCCTTCGTCTGGCGGCCGCGCTTCCGGCTCTGCCCGGTAAAGGCGGCCAGCAGCGCCGCGAACCGGACGCGAAGCAGCGATTTAAGCATGTTCCTCACCCTCCAGCTCCAGGAATACGGCCTCGAGCGACTGGTCGCCCTTGACCTCGTCCATCGTGCCGGACGCGATCAGGCGACCCTGCTTGATGATGGCGACCTTGTCGCAGAGCTTCTCCGCGACCTCCAGCACGTGCGTGGAGAAGAAGATCGCGCCGCCGCGGTCACAGTGCTCGCGCATGATGGTCTTGACCTGATAGGCCGCCGTCGGGTCCAGACCGACGAAGGGCTCATCCATGATGATGAGCTTCGGGTCGTGGAGCAGGGCCGAGATGATGGCCAGCTTCTGCTTCATACCGTGCGAATACGCCGAGATCGGCTGGGCCAGATCGCCGGTCAGGTCGAACAGGTCCGCGTATTTTTCGATCCGCGCCTCGCGGTCGGTCTTCGACACGCCGAAGATATCCGCCACGAAGTTCAGATATTTGACGCCGGAGAGGAACTCGTACAGGTCCGGGTTATCCGGAATGTAGGCCAGCTGCTGCTTGCAGCCGAGCGGATCGGCCTTGACGGACTTGCCGTCGATGTAGATCTCGCCCTGCTCAAACTGCAGGATCCCGGCACAGCACTTGATCGTTGTGGTCTTGCCCGCGCCGTTGTGGCCGATAAAGCCGTAGATCTCGCCGGGCCGGATGTGCAGACTCAGATCGTCGACAGCTTTCTTCTCTCCATATGTTTTGCTCAGATGCTCGATTTTCAGCATCAGAAACACCCCTTTCTATGTGTGTACTCCTTTGGACGCACGATATCAGACAAAAGTTCCCGTGTGTCTAGGGTGTATCTGAAAACTGTCAACGCACCCGGACGGCGGGCCTTTTCACGCTGCGCTGCGTCATTTTTCCTTGAAATACGTCAGTATTCCTGCGAAAAAATGTCTTGCTCAGCGCGAAAATTCCTCGCTGCCGCACAGGCGGGGCTTATCATAAGACTCGTAAACAAGAGATGAGCGAGGCGCTCAGCTCCGGTTTCCCAAAACCATATATACAAGACTCAAGGAGGTCTTTTCCATGTTAGTCCCGTATGCACGTAAAAATCACACTGTTTCCAATTTCAATCCGTTCCACGACTTTGACGAGCTGGAGCGTGCCTTCTTCTCCGACAACGCCCTGAGCGAGTTCAAGACCGACATCCAGGAGGACGGAGACAACTTCGTCCTCGAGGCGGATCTGCCCGGCTTCAAGAAGGAGGACATCCACGTCGACGTGGCCGACGACCGTCTGACCGTCACCGCCGAGCGGCATTCCAACTTCGAAGACAAGGACAAGAAGAACAAATATGTCCGCTGCGAGCGCTCCTACGGCACCTACGCCAGAAGCTTTGATATCTCCGGCATCGACGCCAAGGCGATCAAGGCCGCGTACAGTGACGGCGTTTTGCGCGTGACGCTGCCGAAGCAGAAGGAGGTCCCCGCCTCGTCCAGACGGCTGGAGATCGAATGATCGACAGGTCCAAAGGGTCCTGCGCCACAGGCGCAGGACCCTTTTTCTATGGAAACCAACGCCCCGCACGCAGGCCGCGTGCGGGGCGTTTTACTTGGTGCTTATTCTTCCTCGGTCTCGGGGAAATCTTCCTTCACGGCGGCTTCCGCGGACTTGTAGCGGCTGTAGGCCACGACAATGCGGCGGTTGGGCTCGGTGCCGGTGGAGAAGGTGGTCACGTCGGGATGATCCTGCAGGGCCGCGTGGATGACGTGGCGCTCATAGGCGTTCATCGGCTCGAGCGTGATGTTGCGGCGGTAGCGGGTGACCTTGCCGGCGACCTTCTGGGCCAGACGCTGCAGCGCCTGCTCGCGCTTGAGGCGATAGCTCTCAGCGTCGACATTGATGCGCACGCGCTTGTTCTGGCCGCGGTTGATGGCGTAGTTGGTCAGGTGCTGGATGGCGTCGAGCGTCTCGCCGCGGCGGCCGATGAGGATGCCGAGGTTGTCGCCCACGAGGTCAACGAGGTACGTGTCGTCGCTCTTTTTCATGGCGTGCGGCACGGCGTCGGAGCCCATGTGCTCCAGAAGGCCCTTGATGAAGGTCTCGATGCGCTCTTCAGTCGAGCCGGGCTCCGCGGGAGCGTAGACCTTCGGCTCTGCCGGGGCTGCGGGCTTTTCGGCCTGCTGCTGGCGGGGCTTGGAGTCGCGGCGCTCAGGCTTCGGGCCGCGGTTTTTGCCGCCGCGGTCCTGCCGGGGCTGCTGGGGTGCCTTGGGGGCAGCGGCGCGGGTCTCGGC
>PPYE01107972.1_pt1 | contig 11602 bp, 9 predicted proteins | sample 1559881 | NCBI WGS metagenome assembly PPYE01 (sample SAMN08240022, study PRJNA423297) | Human gut metagenome, whole genome shotgun sequencing project.
TTTTATGCAATATAACTATTATTATAACCATAAGCAAAAGGACGCATGAAAAAACTCTCGTTTTTTCACACGCCCTTTTTTGCTGTTCACTCCCGTGCCAATCAGCGTAGTGATTGACACGGAGGATGCACGTTTTATCTTGAATGGCATCTCGCCCATCGCCAAAGGCGATTTAAAATGGCGAGATGCGTTACTGGTCACAGGTACTGTGAACAGTAACGCGGTTTTTTTCTACTCTTCACAATAGGCACTTCCATTTTGACAGCTTTCGGGGTAAAATGATAACATCGCATTTATTACAAAAGTATAGAAGGAAGCAATAAAATGGGATTTAAAACAGACACAATCGCAGCAATCTCCACAGCAATGACTAATTCCGGAATCGGAATCGTGCGTCTCAGCGGAGAAGATGCGTTTTCTATTATTGACAAAATTTACAAAGGCAAAAGCCCGAAGCTTCTGTCCGAACAAAAAAGCCATACCATTCACTATGGCTATATCATGGACGGAGAGCAGACGATTGATGAAGTGCTGGTTCTTTTAATGCGTGGGCCGCACAGCTACACCGGTGAAGATACTGTGGAAATCGACTGTCACGGCGGTGTATTTGTCACAAGAAAGATACTTGAAACCGTGATCAAATACGGTGCAAGACCTGCTGAACCGGGTGAATTTTCCAAAAGGGCTTTTCTGAACGGCCGAATGGATCTGTCACAGGCCGAAGCCGTGATCGATATCATCAGCTCCAAGAATGACTATGCACTACAAAGCTCGGTAAACCAGTTGAAAGGCTCTGTCCACAATAAGATTAAAGAAATCCGTGAAGTAATCCTTTACCATACCGCTTTTATCGAAAGTGCACTTGATGATCCAGAGCATATCAGCGTAGACGGATATGGTGACAGTCTCCTGGGCGTCGTAAAGGATCTGCAGCAGAAAATCCAGTGTCTTCTGGATACTGCCGATGACGGACGTATCATCAAAGAAGGCATCAAGACGGTTATCGTCGGGAAACCGAACGCCGGGAAATCCTCTCTGATGAACGTTCTGGTAGGCGAAGAAAAGGCAATCGTAACCGAGATTGCCGGAACCACAAGAGATGTTCTGGAGGAAAATATCCAGCTTCAGGGCGTTTCTTTAAACATCATGGATACCGCCGGAATCCGCGATACCTCTGATATCGTAGAGAAGATCGGTGTGGATAAAGCAAAAGAAAATGCAGAAAAAGCCGATCTGATCATCTATGTGGTCGATGCATCCAGACCTCTTGATGAAAATGATCACGAGATCATCGAGATGATCCGGGATAAGAAAGCTGTGATACTACTGAATAAAAGTGACTTATCCACAGTTGTTGATAAAAAGGCATTAGAAACGTTGATAACTAAGCCAATGATCGATATTTCCGCAAAAGAGGAGACTGGGATCCATGAACTGGAATCTACTTTAAAAGAGATGTTTTATCACGGTGATATCTCATTTAACGATGAGGTTTATATCACCAATATCCGGCACAAAACAGCTCTTGCCGATGCACTTTCCAGCCTGAAAAAGGTAGAAGAGAGCATTGAAAACCAGATGCCGGAAGACTTTTTCACAATTGACTTAATGGATGCATATGAATCTCTGGGAAGCATTACCGGAGAGACGATAGGAGAAGATTTAGTAAATGAAATATTCAGCAAATTCTGTATGGGAAAATAAAGACGCATACGACATCGTTGTAGTTGGTGCGGGACATGCCGGCTGCGAAGCTGCCCTTGCCTGCGCAAGACTCGGTCTGAAAACGATTGTTTTCACCGTAAGTGTAGAAAGTATCGCCATGATGCCATGCAACCCGAATATCGGCGGTACCTCAAAGGGGCACCTGGTACGTGAGCTGGATGCGCTCGGCGGTGAAATGGGAAAAAACATCGACAAGACATTTATTCAGTCAAAGATGCTGAATAAATCTAAAGGGCCTGCCGTTCATTCCCTGCGCGCCCAGGCAGATAAGAACAAATACAGCAATACCATGCGACAGACGCTGGAAAACCAGGAGAACCTGGAGATCCGGCAAGGTGAAGTCGTCAATATCCTTCTGGAAGATGGTTCTGTAACGGGCGTTCAGACCTATTCTGGTGCTATATACCGCTGCAAGGCCGTTGTACTGTGTACCGGAACCTACCTGAAGGCAAGATGCATTTACGGTGATGTCAGCACGCATACCGGTCCAAACGGACTGCAGGCAGCAAATTATCTGACCGACTGTCTGAAGGAGCTTGGTATTAAGATGTACCGCTTCAAAACCGGTACACCGGCACGTATCGACAAGCGCAGCATTGATTTCAGCAAAATGGAAGAGCAATTTGGCGACGAAAGGGTCGTACCTTTTTCGTTCACAACGGATCCAGAAGATGTGCAGATTGAGCAGGCTTCCTGCTGGCTTACCTATACCAATCCTACAACCCATGAGATCATCCGTAAAAACCTGGATCGTTCCCCACTTTATTCCGGTATGATCGAAGGCACCGGACCACGTTATTGTCCGTCTATCGAGGACAAAATTGTAAAATTTGCCGATAAAGAACGGCATCAGGTGTTCATTGAACCAGAAGGTCTGGAAACCAATGAAATGTACATCGGCGGAATGTCAAGTTCACTCCCAGAGGATGTTCAATATGAAATGTACAGAAGTGTGCCTGGTCTTGAACACGCAAAAATAGTTAAAAATGCTTACGCAATTGAATATGATTGTATCGATGCAAGACAGCTTCATCCGACACTTGAGTTCAAATCTATTCATGGTTTGTTCAGTGGTGGTCAGTTCAACGGAAGTTCGGGATATGAAGAAGCAGCCGCTCAGGGACTTATTGCCGGAATCAATGCCGCACTGGAGGTTCTTGGAAGAGAACAGTTAATTTTAGACCGTTCCCAGGCTTATATTGGTGTTCTGATCGATGATCTGGTTACAAAAGAAAGCCACGAACCATATCGTATGATGACTTCACGTGCCGAATACCGGTTACTCCTGCGCCAGGACAACGCCGATCAGAGACTAACCGAAATAGGGCACAAAATAGGGCTTATTTCAGACGAGAGATACCAGATGTTGTTAGACAAAGAAGAAATCATCCGCAAGGAGATCCACAGGCTCGAGCATACCAACGTTGGAACTTCCCAGGAAATCACGGATTTTCTCACAAATTGCGGCAGTACGCCTCTTACTTCAGGATCTACACTTGCTGAGCTTATTAAGCGTCCTGAGCTGAATTATGAGCTTCTCGAACCTATCGACCATATGCGAACAGAAAGCTTCAGCCGAGAGATTATGGAACAAATTGATATCAACATCAAATATGAAGGCTATATCAAACGCCAGTTAAAACAGGTAGAACAGTTTAAAAAGCTTGAAACCAGGAAAATACCGGCAGATATCGATTACGATGCTGTTCCGAGCCTGCGAATCGAAGCTGTGCAGAAATTAAAGCAGTTCCGACCGCTTTCCATCGGTCAGGCATCCCGTATTTCCGGTGTCTCACCTGCCGATATTTCTGTATTACTGGTATATCTAGGACATTAGACCGCCAGATAACCAGACCTGTATTTTGATCTTTTTTGGGATATTACAGAATCCATTATTTCAGGTTTCTGTTTTTCCCTTTATATAGATGTGTACTTTTGAGGGCATCACCCAAAAAGTACACATCTATTTTCAAAGAAATGGTTTTATCGTGTACTTTATAGGGCAAAAAGTATGTTTTTCATCTTTTCGTATACCTTTTAGGTGCATGATTGTATTTTTTTAAAAACATTATCACTTTATCGTGTACCTTTAAGGTGCTATCTTCTCAGAAATTGTGTACCTATTTGGTGCAAAACAGTGTAAATTACTGTTTATTTTCCGCAAAGATGTGTACTTTTAGGGGAAAAAGGAGCAATATGAGTAAAAAATTTGAGCAACAGCTTGCAGAATTAGGTATCACATTAACACAGACCCAGTTTAATCAGTTTGATAAATATTACGAAATGCTGGTGGAATGGAACAAGGTTATGAATCTCACCGGTATCACCGAGTACGAAGAAGTAAACGAAAAACATTTTGTCGACAGCCTTGCATTAGTAAAGGCTCTGGATATCAGTAAAGTTCAAACCGTGATCGATATAGGAACAGGCGCCGGATTCCCTGGAATTCCTTTAAAAATCGCCTTTCCGCACCTGAAAATCACGTTGCTTGACTCTTTAAATAAGAGAATCCGTTTCCTTGACAGTGTGATTGAAGAGTTAAATCTTACGGATATCCATACAATCCACGGCAGAGCAGAAGATTTTGCCCGTCAGGCAGACTACAGGGAACAGTTTGACCTCTGTGTTTCACGTGCAGTGGCCAATTTATCTACATTATCCGAATACTGCCTCCCTTATGTAAAAGTTGGTGGATTCTTTGTTTCTTACAAATCCGGTGATATTGTCGATGAACTTTCCGCTGCAAAAACCGCAGTACATGTCCTTGGAGGTACACAAAATAAACCAGTTGTATTCCAGCTTCCAGGCAGTGATATCAACCGTTCATTTGTAAAGATCAAAAAAATCAAGCCTACCGGGAAGAAGTTTCCTCGAAAAGCAGGACTTCCTTCCAAAGAACCTATCCACGGATAAACAGCTATACATGCCTGTAGTCTGTATATGCCGCAATTGAAATTGAACTATTTTTTCTTTACCTTGAACTTCTGCTATTAGTTCTTTTTATAATAGTTCAATTTTAATTGTTATAGTTTATTCTATTTTGTATTTTTGATAGTTCAATTTTTATATGCTTTGAAAATGTATTTTTATTTTTTTGTATGCAGTTCTGCCAGAAATTTGTTTTCCTATTTCATTTCAAAAAGCGGGTAAGTTCAATTTTTTACCCGCTTAAAATCTGATTTTTTATTTTCATTTAGCTTGATTATTTCTGCAAAAAGCCCAATAATCATCCTTCTGTTTTGTTTTTCAGGAAAAGACAATTTCCATAGAAATTCCCAGAGTTGCATGTCGGTTTTCATGGTGTTCATGAGCAGAATAAGTACCAGTTCTGTTTGCTATTAGATAATCGCAAAAGTTGGTCAAGAGCCATATATAGCCAAATGCGGGATGTACACTTCGGTGTACATCCCGCATTTGGCTATAATGTGTACCTGAACGTACTTTATATTATTCAGCAGAGAAAAGGATATCCAGCTGTTCTGCGAATCCTTCCGGTTGTTCAATTTGTGGAAGATGTCTCGTATCCTTTATGCACATGCATTCTATAGCAGGTACATGCTTCTGATATTGTTTAGCAATCTCAATACTGTTTTCATCATATTGTCCAGAGATAATGCAGATACTATTTGTCGCCTTGCGAATACAATGATAAATATTTGTCTTTGTATATCCACCTTTGATGCTTGCGAACAAATATTTTGAATGTGCGTTTTCATTATGAGCAGATTCATGGTATATCTTCGTCATCTGATAATCTATCGTATCTTCGTCATACAGATACTTATCCACAAATTTTTCATCAATCGCTTCTCTTGAATGAATAATGTTGTACAGCAGCGTACCAATAATCGGTATTTCGATAAGGAACTTCAGCGTCTTGGTTCTCTTATTCGGACATTTTGCAAGTTCCGTAAGTGACAGTGGATTCACCATACAAATCTTTCCAATCACGTTTTCATCATTTCCGCATGCCATAACTGCAATAGCAGCCGATTCTCCCGTAGCCACAACATCTGCCTTTTCGCCAATGATATGTTTAATAAAATCCGTCAGCATTTGCACATAAAGGAAATTAGTATAAGTAATATTTGGTTTTTCAGATCGTCCACAGCCTAGCAGATCCACGGTATAAACAGTATGCTTTTCTGCAAGAATTGCCGCTACTTTTTTCCATTCTACGCCAGAGCTTTCTGCGTCCAAATCATGAAGTAGCAGTAGTGGTTTACCATTTCCCTGTTTTCTATAATAGATTTTTCCAAATCTCCAGTCATAATAATTTCCCTCAGATGAGTTTAACAAGCTGTCTTTTGTTGCCATTTCTATAAGTGTTTTATTTATCAGATGGATTGTAATCGCACCAAGTGTTGCTAAAATCGCACAACTTTTCAATTTATTTTTCATCGTTAATTGTCCTTTCTCCGAATCATTTTTGCCCAGATTCAGCAAGATCATACTCGCAAATAGTATCTGTTTTGTGTAATGTTTCACCTTGCAGCTTATAGATAAGTATACCATAATCTCCTTACAGTTTAAAGATTTTCATCATGTTATTGTTCCTTGGTTTTCGACAAAATGTTTCACGTGAAACATTTTGTTTTCTCTTTTCTCAGCTGCTCATAGCCAAATATATTTTAATATATCTAAAATATGATGATGCCATGGGCAAAAGGTCAGAAAGTCGATGTAAGCTTGCTTGCAAGAGGATTTTTGACCTCTTGACCCGCCAAAAAATGAGTAAGTAGCCATTTTTTCCAAGAAAAAAATGAGCGGATTACGAATGTTTTTATACATTTTCACATTTCACTTTGTGTAGAATGTTTCGCGCAAAAAATCCCCTTATTTATAAAAAATGCCGAAATAAATGTTTCACGTGAAACATTTAGTAGATTTAGATAAAGTTTAGTGCTACAATTATACCTAGATGTAAATAAGACTTCATATATATTTGCACACTATTAGAAAGGAGGTAATTACAATGGGACGAATAATTGCCGTTGCCAACCAAAAGGGTGGTGTTGGAAAAACTACAACAGCGATCAATTTATCCTCGTGTTTAGCGGCGAAAGGGCAGAAAGTTCTCGCAATCGACATGGACCCACAAGGAAATATGTCCAGCGGTCTTGGTATAGATAAGGATAATGTTGACTATACTGTATATGATCTTTTAATCGGCGAAGCCACTATAGATCAGGTGTTACAGAAAGAAGCGATTGAAAATCTCGACGTAATTCCCGCAAACATTGATCTGTCTGGCGCCGAAATAGAGTTGCTCGATACCGAGAACAAAGAATACATTTTAAGAGATGAGGTGCTTAAGATAAGAAGTAATTACGATTACGTTATTATCGACTGCCCACCTTCACTTAGTATGCTGACAATCAATTCAATGACTACAGCAGATACAGTATTGGTTCCAATACAATGTGAATACTATGCACTCGAAGGATTGAGCCAGCTGATTAAAACAATCGAGCTTGTAAAAGAAAGATTGAATGAAAACCTTGAAATGGAAGGTGTTGTATTTACCATGTATGATGCCAGAACCAATCTTTCTCTTCAAGTTGTTGAAAATGTAAAAGATAATCTTGAACAGACAATTTACAAAACTATCATTCCACGTAATATACGACTTGCAGAGGCCCCAAGTCATGGCTTACCAATCAACTTATATGATCCTCGTTCAACAGGAGCTGAAAGTTATATGTTATTAGCAGATGAAGTAATTCATAAAGGAGAAGAGTAAGCATGACAGCAAAACGAGGCGGACTTGGAAAAGGTCTGGATAGTTTAATCAAAGAAAACAAAACCGCAAAACATACTGCACCGGTTAAAAAAGGAGTAGTGAATGCCGGACCAATCATGATGAAGATCAACGATGTGGAGCCAAACCGTGATCAGCCGAGAAAACATTTTGAGGAAGATGCTCTCTTGGAACTTGCCGATTCAATCAAACAGTTTGGAATCCTACAGCCTCTGATTGTTCAGAAACGGAACGATTACTACGAGATCATCGCCGGCGAGCGTCGTTGGCGTGCAGCAAAGCAGGCCGGTATCAAAGAGGTTCCTGTTATCATTAAAGAATACACAGATCAGGAAATCGTTGAGATTTCTCTTATTGAAAATATTCAGCGTGAAAATCTGAATCCAATCGAAGAAGCGCAGGCATACAAACGCCTGCTAAATGAATTCAGTCTGAAACAGGACGAGGTAGCCGAGCGAGTTTCAAAGAGCAGAACTGCTGTTACAAACTCCATGCGTCTTCTAAAGCTGGACGAGAGAGTACAGCAGATGATCATCGATGACATGATTTCAACCGGACATGCACGTGCTCTTCTTGCAATCGAGGATAAAGAGCAGCAGTACATTCTTGCCAATAAAGTATTTGATGAAAAGCTCAGTGTCCGGGATACAGAAAAACTTGTCAAAGAACTGAAGAAACCAAAAAAAGAAAAAGAAAAGCCTGTTATCCAGAATGCATTTGTATATGAAGATCTGGAGGAACGTATAAAGTCAATCATCGGTTCCAAAGTCCATGTCAATCATAAAGCAAACGGAAAAGGCAGAATTGAAATTGAATATTATTCGGACAACGATCTGGAACGTATATTTGAATTGTTAATGTCAATACAGGAAGGAAAATAATATATGGAAAGTAAAATTCTAAAGTCACTTGGAATTGATCCGGCGTATATATTTCTTTTTCTTATCATGCTGATCATATTGATGTTTCTTCTTTATATTAATGTCAATATGAAATACAACCGTTTGAAATCGAGCTATAACGTATTCATGCGCGGACAGGACGGCAAAACGCTTGAAGAAAGCTTCATCGCAAGATTCAATGAGCTCGATGAGCTTTCCAACATTGCCCACGAGAATAAAGCGGATATCCGCATATTGTATCGTGCGTTGCGAAGCAGCTATCAGAAAGTCGGTATTGTAAAATACGATGCTTTCGGTGAAATGGGTGGAAAACTCAGTTTTGCCCTCACAATGCTTGACAATGACAACAATGGATGGATCCTCAATTCCATGCACAGCCGAGATGGCTGTTACACTTATATAAAAGAAATTGTGCGTGGTGAAAGTTACATTGAACTCTCTGAAGAAGAGGCCGAATCACTAGATCAGGCCGTTTACCAGGAAATGTATGATCCGGATGTACAGGATGCGATCAAACCACAGTAATTTTGCCTGAATCCCTTGATAATCCTCAGGCAATAGAATAAGATGATGATATCAGGGTCAAAAGGTCTGAAAGCCGATACAAGCTTGCTTGTAAGAGGATTTTTGACCTCTTGACTCGCCAAAAGCATGAGTAAGCAGCCATTTTCCAAAGAAAAATGAGCGGATTACGAATGTTTTTGAGGATTGCGAGAGTGCAAAGCACGTAGCAATCTGGTATCAAAGGGTCAAAATACCTTTTGGCACTTACATCATAAAATATAAAAAATAAAGGAATAAGACAGGAGAACAATTATGTTAGATATTAAATTTTTAAGACAGAACCCGGATGTTGTAAAAGAAAACATCAAGAAAAAATTCCAGGATGAAAAGCTTCCACTTGTAGATGAAGTAATCGAGCTTGACAAGAGAAACCGTGAAATCAAAGGTGAAGTAGAAGCACTTCGCGCTGAGAAAAATAAAGTTTCCAAAGAAATCGGTGCATGCATGGCTCATGGCGAAAAAGAGAAAGCAGAAGAGCTTAAGAAAAAAGTTCAGGAAAACGCTACCCGTATGGAAGAACTTTCTGCTGAAGAAAAAGAAGTAGAAGCAAAAATCAAAAAAGATATGATGGTTATCCCGAATATCATCGATCCATCTGTACCGATTGGTAAAGACGACAGCCAGAATGTTGAAATTGAAAAATTCGGCGAACCGGTTGTTCCGGACTTTGAGATCCCATACCATACAGAAATTATGGAAAAATTCAACGGAATCGATCTTGAAAGTGCAGGAAAGGTTGCCGGAAATGGTTTCTATTATCTGATGGGAGATATTGCACGTCTTCACTCAGCAGTTATCTCTTATGCACGTGACTTTATGATCGATCGTGGATTCACATACTGTATCCCGCCTTTCATGATCAGAAGCAATGTTGTTACAGGCGTTATGAGCTTTGCCGAAATGGACTCTATGATGTATAAAATCGAAGGCGAAGACTTATATCTGATTGGAACAAGTGAGCATTCTATGATCGGTAAATTCATCGATACCATGCTTGATGAAACTGAGCTTCCAAAGACACTGACTTCTTATTCTCCATGCTTCCGTAAAGAAAAAGGAGCTCATGGAATCGAAGAACGTGGTGTATACAGAATCCATCAGTTTGAAAAGCAGGAAATGATCGTTGTATGCAAACCGGAAGAAAGCAAAGAATGGTATGATAAGTTATGGAAAAACACTGTTGATCTGTTCCGTTCTCTTGATATCCCGGTTCGTACACTGGAATGCTGTTCAGGTGACCTTGCCGACCTTAAAGTAAAATCTTGTGACGTAGAGGCATGGTCTCCAAGACAGAAGAAATACTTTGAAGTAGGAAGCTGCTCTAACCTTGGTGATGCACAGGCAAGACGTCTTGGCATCCGTGTAAAAGGAAGCGACGGAAACAAATACTTCGCACACACACTGAACAACACAGTGGTAGCTCCTCCGAGAATGCTGATCGCATTTCTCGAGAACAATCTTCAGGCAGACGGTTCTGTCCGCATTCCTGAAGTACTTCGTCCATACATGGGCGGTAAGTCTGAAATCAGATAGAAAACGAGGTAAATTTTGCATAAATATTTAAACGCTATCGGATTCCACGATATCGCATCTGAACGCGAATGGTATCAGATTCTTCTTGAATCCGAAAAGAAATTTTCCGGATATGACCGTATTGCCCTGGACGAACACACAGATCTCTGTGAGCTTCGCAGGGAATACGGCAACGGAATTGGCATTTCTTCCTGCGGCTTTATCGATGAAAATGATGAAGAGTTCCGCAGAGAATGCTATTTCCCATATTTTTCAGGCAGTGGAGTCAGCTCTTATGCTGATATTGCAGTAGAGCAGAAAGCATCCTCGCCGACCTATGTTGGTGTCTGCGAGGATGTAAAGCTCGGCTGCAGTATCATTTTCCATATCCAGAACGGAATGGAGTACATAAAAGAAGCCACTCTCGGCGGTCTGAACAAAAGTTCAATCTCTGTAACATTTTCCGGTCTTGCCTTAAGTGGGAAAATTTTGCTTCCGGTCACAAAGGATGAAGGCACTGTGGACAAGAGAGCGGAAGATCTCCGCAACCGGATGATGCTTATGAGCGCAGCAAAGGAAGGGAATCCCGATGCCATTGAAAGCCTTACACTTGACGACATCGACACCTATGCTGCAGTATCAAAAAGGATCCGTGGGGAAGATATTTACAGTATTGTCGATACGCATTTTATGCCATCTGGTCTTGAATGTGACCAGTATGCGATCCTTGGTGAGATTCTGAATATCGATACCATCGAAAATCTTCTTACCGAGAAAGAACTTTATGTTCTTACAGTTGAAACCAATGAGCTTCAATTTGATGTATGCGTACCGGTTGAAAAGGTGATTGGCGAACCGGCAGTTGGAAGACGGCTGAAGGCACAGATCTGGCTGCAGGGGCATATTAATTTTTAGGAAAGAATTTTGACTTATATGAAAAGCATGACCAAATTTCTTTTGATTGAAAAATGGTCGTGCTTTTTGTATATAATACCAGGTTCAAAAGGTCAGAAAGCCGATGCAAGCTTGCTTGCAAGAGGATTTTTGACCTCTTGACCTGCCAAAAACATGAGTAAGTAGCCATTTTTCAAAGAAAAATGAGCGGATTACGAATGTTTTTGAGGATTGCGAGAGTGCA
>PPYE01740783.1_pt1 | contig 11601 bp, 9 predicted proteins | sample 1559881 | NCBI WGS metagenome assembly PPYE01 (sample SAMN08240022, study PRJNA423297) | Human gut metagenome, whole genome shotgun sequencing project.
CCGAGAGGGTGTGCGGCATCGTACATCACATGTCTGGATTGCCCGCAACAGGAACGGACGGATTCAGCTTTTGCTGCAGAAGAGATGTATGCAGAAAGATTCATTTCCGGGCTGCTATGATATTTCCAGTGCCGGACATATACCGGCAGGGGAGGAGTATATTCCTTCGGCAATTCGGGAGTTGAAAGAAGAATTAAATGTGACAGTGCAGGAGTCGGATCTGATTTATTGCGGACAGGTGCATAAGGATGTTGACAGCGAATTTCACAGACAGCCATTTCATGATCACCAGATTTCAAATGTTTATCTGCTCTGGCTGGATCGGGAAGCAGAGGAATTTGAACTGCAGACCGAAGAAATAGAGAGTGTGCGCTGGATGGATTATGCCCAGGTGCGGGGCATGGTGGCTTCGGATACACTTCCAAACTGTATCATCATGGAGGAACTTGATCTGATAGAAAGGCACTTCTTATGATTTTTGAGACACATGCACATTACGATGATGCAAAATTTGATACGGACCGGGAGATGCTGCTTGCGGAATTACCGCAGCGCGGCATTTCGCCGGTGATTAATGCAGGGTCTTCCATTGCGACGACAAAGACAACACTTTCGCTGGCGCAGGAATACCCTTTTCTTTATGCTGCGGTGGGCGTACATCCCAGTGACGTGGATGATTTAAATGAGGACACGTATGCATGGCTCAGACAGCAGACAACGCTGCAAAAGGCAGTTGCGGTGGGAGAGATCGGACTGGATTATTACTGGGATAAGGAACCGGAGATACAGGCGAAGCAGAGGTATTGGTTTGTACGGCAGCTTGCACTGGCACAACAGGCAGATCTTCCGGTGATCATTCATTCCAGGGATGCTGCAGAAGATACCATGAAGATCATGGAAAAGGCATATGAGGATGGCATAAAGGGCGTGATCCACTGTTATTCCTATTCACCGGAGATGGCACAGGAATATGTAAAGATGGGATATTTTATCGGTGTAGGAGGCGTTGTGACTTTTAAAAATGCCAAAAAGCTGGTAAAGACCGTGGAAATGATTCCTCTTTCGAGTATAGTGCTCGAAACCGACTGCCCGTATATGGCACCGGAACCACACCGGGGAACGCGCAATGATTCACGTAATATTCCGTATGTGATTGCTAAAATTGCGGAGATCAAAGGCGTTTCTGTGGAGGAAGTCGAGCAGACCACACGGGAAAATGCATTTGCACTGTTTACGAAAGTGCCACGATAAAGGAGAGATATTATGGAAGAGTATGAAGTAATCCGTATTCCGGTTTCGGATGGGACGGAAAAAGAGTTTGCCATCATGGATACCTTTACCGTTGAAGAGAAGCACTATATGGCAGTGTCTCTCATAGCGGAGGATGAGATTCAGGAAGGTGTGTATCTGTATCGATACCGTGATGCGGAAGACGGAGATATCGTTGTGGAACAGATTACGGAACCGGCAGAGTATAAGCGTGTATCCAGAACATATGAAGCGCGGTAAGGCTGCAAAAGAAGGATGAGAAAGATGAAAAAGTGGAAGAAAAAGCGTGTGGTGGCGGTGCTTTTGACGCTGCTTGTGCTGTTACAGTTTCCGGCAGACTTTGGAAGTGTGGCACATGCTGCGCAGAAAAACGAAATCAGGGGAACGATTTCGGTAGCATCCAATATCTCCCAGCAGGATATGCAGCAGTACCTGGATGGGTTTAACAAGAAATATCCTGGTATTGAGGTGAAGTACCAGTCGTATTCGGATTATGACAATGAGGTGTCAAAACAGATTCAGGGTGGGGATTATCCGGATGTTTTATTTGTTCCGGGATCGGTGCCGGGAGAGAAGTATGCGGATTATTTTGAAAAATTGGGGACGAAGAAAGAACTGGATAAAAAGTATAATTATCTGGAAAGCAGTAAAAATGTCAAGGATGTAGTCTATGGAATTCCGTCTTATGCATATCTCAACGGAATTTTATATAACAAAGAAGTGTTTGATAAGGCGGGGGTTACAGAATCCCCCAAGACGATCGATGATTTTCTTCAGGATCTCCGGGATATCAAAGAGCGCACGGATGCCATTCCGTTTTATACCAATTATGCAGCAGGATGGCCGCTTCTGGTGTGGGAACAGTATCCGTATATTGAGATGACCGGAGACCGGGATTATCGGGAAAATAAATTTGTCAATGAGTTAAATCCTTATGGAAAAGATACGACTCACTATCAGGTATATCAGTTGCTTTACAACATTGTCAAAGAAGGATTATGCGAGGAAGATCCTGCAAAAAGTGACTGGGAACAGTCAAAGGAGATGCTTAACAACGGGAAAATCGGATGTATGGCAATCGGTTCCTGGGCGATGAGTCAGGTAAAAAGTGTGGGAACCCATGGGGATCATATCGCATACATGCCGTTCCCGAATCTGGTTAACGGCCAACAGTACATGACAATTATGACGGACTATTGTTACGCGATTAACAAAAACAGTACAAATAAGGAAGCAGCCCGTTGCTATATTGATTATATGCTGGATGAATCCGGATATGCACTGGATCATGAAGTGATTTCCATCGTAAAAACCGATCCGATTCCTGAAAGCTATGGGGATATGGAGCATGTAGTATGTCTGAGCAGCAATGCAGCCTCGGATGAAAATTATAAAAAGTGGACAGCACTTTCTGCAAATCTGAATTTGCGGGATAATTATGATGAGACGAAAAGAATCATTGAAGCGGCAGAGGGAAAGCGAGATGAAACTTTTGACCAGATCATAGATGACTGGAATAAGCGCTGGGAATCGGGGCGTACAGAGGATATGATGCCGGATACGGGGGAAAATGTTTCCGTACTCAGCAGTATGATCAACAATACCTACAAAGTCGATTTTTCAGGGACGGAGAAATCATACTTAAAGGGACTAAAGACGTTGCGGATCGGTTATCTGCGAAATCTTGCACCTTATGAATATGAGGAAAAAGGACAGTTTCAGGGAGTTTCCCGGCAGCTGGCGGATCAGATGGAAAAAGCGTTTCAGGTAAAAGTGAAAGCACAGGCTTATGACAATTCCCAGACTCTTTTTAAGGCATTGCGGGAAGGGGAAATTGACATGGCCGCGGGAGTCCAGAAAAGCAATGTTTATTCCGATATCAAATATTCTACCAATTACATGGAATATATGAATGTGCTGGTAAAAAGCGATACCAAGAGTACAAAGAACGCATTGCAGGGAACGATGGCACAGGTCAGGGGGGAGGATTATTCCGATTACCAGACAAATGCAAAAGAAATTTACCGGACCAAAGATTTAGCGGACAGTCTGCAGGCAGTGGAAAATCTGCGCGCAGATTTTACCATAGCCGATTATTATAGTGTCAATTACTATATACAGCAGAAGGGTTTTGCGCATCTGACTACGATCCCGCTGGCGAAAAACGGCAATTTTTGTTTTGCATTTTATAGAGATGTTGATACCAGGCTGATTTCTGTCTGCAACAAAGTCATTTACAGTATTCCGGATGAAAACATGCAGATGATGCTGAATGATTGCCTGCAGGTGAAGCAACAGAAGATTACCGTGAAGCGTTTTATCGAGGCAAACACGTTTTCCTGTCTGCTGGCATTGTGCATTATTTTTGCAATTGTTGTTGTAATTGTTATGCTTATTATGAGGGACCGGAATCGCCTGGCAAAGACAGACGCACTGACAGGATTATATAACCGGTACGGGCTTTCGGAAGAAATGAACCGCATTTACGACAGGAAAGAATTGCCGTTTCTGTTTGCAATCATGGATATTGATAACTTTAAGTCTGTCAATGATACGCTTGGACACGCCGGAGGAGATGAGGCGTTAAAACTTTTAGCGGATACGATGCGTCTGGTGTTTGGAACACATGTCCTTATGGCGCGGTTTGGCGGAGATGAGTTTGTACTCTGTATACAAAACCGTGATCAGGAGGGTGTTCAGGCACAGCTGGATAAACTGGTCAGAAGCATGTGTCAGACATTTACATATGGTGGGGGCTCAGTGCCGCTGTCCATCAGCCTGGGTGCTGTGTATATGACGGAGAAAGTTCCTTATGAAAAACTGTTTAAGGAAGCGGATAGTGTATTATATGATGTAAAAACCCGTGGAAAAAACAGTTTTGAAGTTCGAACGATGTGAAAAATGCATAGAACATAAAAAAATCCCGGAGCATGGGAAACGGCTCCGGGATTTTTTATGTAAAGATTAATTTTTATTTGGAATAAACGGGCTGATTGCTCCGGCGAGCTGTGCAACCGGCATGCTCTGCAGCCATACACGTCCCGGTCCGGTGATGACGGTATTAAAGATTCCTTCTCCGCCCAAGAGCATATTTTTTACACCCGGTACGGTCTGGATATCGATGGAACATCCGGCTGTCATTGCTGCGAGGTATCCGGTATCAACGACAATCTGTTGTCCCGGTGCAAGTTCATATTCTTTGATGTGTCCGTCAAATTCGAGAAAGACGGTGCCGTTTCCGGACAGACGCTGCATGATAAATCCTTCTCCACCGAAGAAACCACTGGAAATACGCTTCTGGAAGAAAACAGACATTTCCACACCAGCGGTCGATGCGAGAAATGCACTTTTCTGGGCGACAATCTCCTGCCCCGGTGCAATTTCAAATGCACGGATATCTCCGGGGAAGCTGGATGCAAATGCGATCAGTCCGGTGCCGCCCTGCGCGGTGTAGCGGTTGATAAACATGCTTTCACCGGAAAAAGCACGACCGAACATTTTTCCGATTCCGCCATTGGTTGTGGTTTCCATTTTCATATTTGGGGACATCCATGACATTGCGCCCTTCTCCGTAAGCATGGTTTCGCCGCCCTCTAAGTTGCAGATTACGACAGGCAATGGTGCCCCTTCAATTGTATAGTTCATAACTACCTCCCTGATATATTGTTTCTGGTTACGATATAATCTTAATGGAATATGGGGATCTTTTCAAGAAAATGTTTTTATGAGGATTTTTCTTTTTCTAATTCGTCTAAGACGTATTCGCACGCTTGTAGAACAAACCCTGAGAATGAAACATCGTGTTCCACCATAATTGCATCAATTCGTGCAAGCATATCTACAGGAAAACGTATGGTTTTATTTTCCGTTTCTTTTCGATCACTTTTTATTTGAATAGACATAGATGACACCTCCTGCAAAATAATCGTATTACAGTAAAATGTACTTTTCAGCATTTTAAACGCAATACAAACGCAATGCAAAAGTATTGCAAGCAAAGAGGGAAAGTGATAATATTGTAAATATAGAAATTTTATAACAAATGAAAAGGAGAATGAAAGAAATGAAAACAAAATTATTTGCAGGCTTAATGGCAGCAACACTGGCTTTTACTGTGGTTCCAATGGGAACAGCACCTGCGCAAGCGGCAGAGGTAGATGCGTATAAATTGGATGGATATGCTATCAATCAAAATGATAATGATGAAATAAGCGTTGGAGATAATGTATATGCTGCAGGATGGTTAACAGATGCCAGTGGAAAAGACGTAGACAAGGATAAATGGACGTTTGTCGATCAAGAGTGGTTTGACAATGGGAATATTGATACATTGTTCTATTCTGATTATAATGATATAAAAGAAGCAGAAAAAGATATGGTGGCTTTTTCCGGAAAAGTTCCAGAAGAGGCATTTGGTAAAAACGTTTATAACTATTGTGGAGCCTATCTATTGACGGATAACCAAAATGCTGTCTGGGCATATGTACCATCGAAATACCATGTAACACACTGGGATGATTCAAAGTCTTACACGGTTGACCGGAATGATGATGGAAAAAGTGTTACTGTATTTACAATTAAAAATACAAAGAAATCCGGTAAAACCATTACTTTTCCTTCCAGTATAAAGATTGGAGGAAAAGATTATAAGATTGTTAAGATTGGAGATTATGCTTTAGATAATGGAAAAGGAACCGGACTTTCCGCGGTTACTTTCCCATCAACAATCAATACGATTGGAAAAGAAGCTTTTAAAGGAGCAGAAAATTTAAAAACCATTACGGTAAAAGGAAACTTAAAAAATATAGGGAAGAATGCATTTTCGGGAATCAATAAGAAAGCTGTCTTTAAGATCAAGGCAACGGAGTCAAATTATAAAAAGATTGTAAATAAGATTAAAAAGGCAGGAGCGCCAAAAACTGCAACTTATAAGCGTATAAAATAAAAATACAGGGTTGTAATCCCCATCTTGTGATGGGGATTATTGTTATTTAAAAGGGAAAAAGTCATGAAAAATATTATGAAAAAATGGACAGTATGGGTATTGTTGGTAATATTGCTTTCATCAGGTTTAGTTACGAATATGCCGGCAGAAACCATCCATGCTGCTTCAACAAAGAAAATTACAGCATCTGCACAGCTCGTATGTGGAAAAACAGGGATGATAAAAGTGCCGCATGGTTATAAAAGGTGTCGTTTCTCCAGTTCAAATAAAAAGGTCGCAACGGTGACAGCCAATGGAAGTATCAAGGCATTTCGTCTTGGAGTGACAAAAATCAGCATAAAAAGCGGAAACAAAAAAACAAATTATACGATTACTGTTGTTCCGGAAAAGAAAAGTGATGTGCACTTAAACCAGGAAGTGATTATTTGCAAACAAAATATACAGTTAAAACTTGTTTCTGATAAATATGATACTAGTCAGGTAAAGTTGTCTTTTGCTTGCGATTTTAATGAGATTAGCAAAGATGGATGGTGGAAATGGAGTGACCCATCATATTTTTGTGAGAAAGTTTATATACAATATTCCTATGGAACGTTTTCAAAGGGTGTATATATATATGCATGTGATAAAGAATTTTTGTTTAATAGTTTGTTAAATGTAGATAAATGGGGACAAAAAAATATATATGCAGGGGTAAAATATAAGAGAGATTCTTTAAAGTGGAAGTTTTTTGATGATAAACCCATGACCTTTAGGCAAATAAAACAGAAAGGAATTCATATAGAACTGGATGGTAAGGAACTGCCAGACGAAATCGTTTATATGCCGGGAGAGCATACGTTTACTATTATTGCGGGAAAGCAGGTCTATACAAAAAATATTTCAGTCAGCTATTCTGTGAAAGATGCACTTATCAAAAGAGATGCAACCGGATTTTCAGAAGAGGGGAAAGCTGTATTTGATGCTGCATTCCATGCGGTTGAACAAAATATAAGTGAAGGGATGAGTGAAGAGCAGAAAGTAAAGGCAATTCATGACTATTTAATTTACAGTGCAAATTATGTAAATAATGGAAATTACAAATCAGCTGAAAAGTGGGCATATGGGGCTGGTGGAGTTTTAATTCATAAAGAAGGGGTTTGCCAGAGTTATGCAATTGCATTTTATATGATGGCAGTTGCGTCAGGATTGGATTGCCGTTATGTGACAGGAACAGCAAAAGGGGGAGGACATGCATGGAATCAGGTAAAGGTTGATGGAACATGGTATTATATTGATTGTACATGGGATGATCCAATTATGAATGGACATAGTGGTGGTGGAGAAAGGTATAAATATTATCTTTCAGAAAATGGATGGTCAAATCATACAGTCGGAACAGTTAAGGATCTGGCTGATGCAGGAATATCTTTCTGGGAAAAATATTACCTGACAGGGGAAGGTTACAAATAGTGTGAAAATAATAGAATCGAGTTTGGCAAGGCGAACTTTTTGACAAGAAAAATTGGAATTGCTTCCATAAACCCATGTCCCCAGGAAAAGAACCAGTGGGACATATGTTGGAAAAGTTGATGCCATGTCCCCAAGAGAACGTGCCGTTGGACGTATATTAAAAAAGTCCGTACCTATGTCCCCAAGAGAACAGGTTGTGGGACATAGACAGGAAAAGATGATGCCCATGTCCCCGAGAAAATGTGCCGAGGGACATATATCAAAAAGATGATGCCTATGTCCCTCGGAGAAGAATCGCTGGGACATAAGCAGGCAAAAAAATTCTATATATCCCGGAGTATAGAAGAAGCGGGACTTAAAAGCTAAGAATAGCTCTATATGTCCCGTCTCGCGATAATAAAAAATAGAAACAATTTTGAAAATTGTATTTATCAGACCAATCAGTTATACTATATGTAAATATGACAAAATGATCTGTTTGTTGGAGGTTCATATGGTAAATACTTTGAAATTACCGGTAGGAATTGACAGTTTTGAAAAAATACGCAGGAACGGATTTTATTACATTGACAAGACAAATCTCATAGAACAGATTCTGATGAATTGGGGGGAAGTAACACTGTTCACCCGTCCGCGACGCTTTGGCAAGACATTGAATATGAGCATGCTGAAAAGTTTTTTTGAAATCGGTGCAGATGCTGCACTGTTTGAAGGCTTATATATTGCAAAGAATAAAGAACTATGCGATGCGTACATGGGAAAGTATCCAGTGATATTTCTCACGCTCAAAGGAGTGGAGGGGCTGACATTTGCGGATGCGAAGAGGATGCTCGGCACGATTCTTACCAATGAAATGGACCGGCATTATTATCTCAAAACAAGTGATGCACTTACGGACGAGGATAAGGCATATTTCGCTAAAATGCTTACAGGTACGGATGAGAATATAGAAGACAGCATCCGTAAACTGTCACAGCTTTTATATAAACATCACGGGAAAAAGGCAGTAATTATCATAGATGAGTATGATGTTCCTCTGGATAAAGCATATCAGAATGGATATTATTGTGAAATGGTTTCTCTGATCAGAGGTCTTTTTGGTCAGGCATTAAAGACGAATGATTATTTACAGTTTGCATTTCTGACGGGATGTCTGCGAGTATCGAAGGAAAGTATATTTACAGGATTGAATAATTTTAAGGTACTTTCTATTATGGATTCCAGATTTGATGAACAGTTTGGATTCACAGATGATGAGGTAAAAAAACTCCTTGCGTCGTATGGTCTGGCTTCACATTTTCCAGAAACAAAGGAATGGTATGATGGCTATCACTTTGGAAATGCGGATGTGTACTGTCCATGGGATGTCATAAATTATGTGGATGAACTTAACTATGATCAAACGGTTGAACCACAGGATTACTGGTCTAATTCGAGTGGAAATGCGATCGTCCGCAGATTGATCGATAAGGCGGATGTGCAGACCAAGGATGAAATTGAGCGTCTGATCGCGGGAGAGTGTATTGAAAAGGAACTTTCACAGGAACTTACGTATGATGAGCTTGATAAAAACATTGGAAATCTGTGGAGCGTACTTTTTACGACCGGATATCTGACAAAACAGGGGCGTACAGCGGATGGAAAGATACGTTTGGCAATTCCAAATAAAGAGATAAAAAATCTTTTTATCAAGAAAATCAGGGAATGGTTCCGGGATACGTCCGCGAATGACGGTAAGAGACTGGAAGAATTCTGCAATGCGTTTTTAGAAAAAAATACAGAAAAAATAGAGCAGCTCTTTGGAGAATATCTTTGGAATACCATAAGCATACGTGATACAGCAGTTGCAAAGGAAAAGAAAGAAAATTTTTACCATGGCATTTTACTTGGGCTTTTGGGATATAAAGCAAACTGGCTTATAAAGTCAAATGCAGAGTCAGGAACCGGCTACAGCGATATTCTTGTTGAGGTGCCGAACGACAGAACAGGAATTGTGATAGAACTGAAATATGCCGGGAATGGAGATCTGGATGCTGCATGTGCCGAAGCTTTGAAACAGATGGAAGAAAAATCATATGTCGATAAGCTGAAGCAGGACGGAATGCGTAATTTTATCAAATATGGAATTGCATGCTTCAAGAAGGATTGCAGGGTTGTGATTGCTGGTTAGCAGGAAGGAAACAAACATGGCAAAAGTAATCATGGTGCAGGGCACGATGTCAAATGCCGGAAAAAGCCTGATCGTTGCAGGACTTTGCCGTATTTTTGCGCAGGATGGCTATCGCGTGGTACCGTTTAAATCACAGAATATGGCACTCAACTCCTACATCACCGAAGACGGTCTGGAGATGGGGCGCGCGCAGGTCATGCAGGCGGAAGCGGCGGGTGTGAAGCCTTCCGTGCTTATGAATCCCATCCTGTTGAAACCGACCAATGATGTCGGATCACAGGTGATCGTAAAGGGTGAGGTGCTCGGAAATATGCGGGCGCGGGATTATTTTGCGTATAAGAAAAAGCTGATTCCGACGATCTGCGAGGCTTTTTCGGAGTTGGAAAAGCAGGCAGACATTATTGTGATGGAAGGGGCGGGAAGCCCGGCAGAGATCAATCTGAAATCGGATGATATTGTCAATATGGGGCTGGCAAAACTGGTCGATGCACCGGTGCTTCTGGTGGGGGATATTGACCGTGGCGGCGTGTTTGCGCAGCTTTTGGGAACTTTGATACTTTTAGAAGAGGATGAAAAAGCCCGTGTGAAGGGTCTGATTATTAATAAATTCCGTGGGGATAAGACGATCCTTGATCCGGGAGTGGAGATGCTGGAGGAACGCGGCGGTGTGAAGGTTGCCGGAGTAGTTCCATATATGCATCTTTCCATTGAGGATGAGGACAGTCTGAGCGGTCAGTTGGACAACCATGATGTAGGCGTGATAGATCTGGTAGTGATCCGTTTTCCACGGATCTCCAATTTTACGGATTTTAACGTGTTTGAACGGCTGGAGGGTGTGTCCGTGCGCTATGTTTCTTCGGTGCAGGAACTGGGACAGCCGGATATGATTTTTCTGCCGGGCAGCAAAAATACGATGGGTGATCTGCGCTGGATGCGGCAGAACGGTCTGGAAGCCGCGGTCAAAAAGCTGGCGGTGCATATCCCGGTCTGGGGGATCTGCGGTGGCTATCAGATGCTGGGGCGTACCATTTCGGACCCACATGGGGTAGAGAATGAGAATTCGCTATGCGAACCGCTCTATCCGGCTCATTGCGAAGCAATTTCTCATGAGCCGGATACAATTGCCGTGGAGCGCATAAAGCGCGACGGGGCACTACCCCTGCGTGGTATGGAACTGATCGACACCGACACGACCCTGATGCCGGAAAAAATGCGTACGCAGACACGTGGAAAATTTGAGAATGTAACCGGTATTTTTTCCACACTTTCCGGATTGGAATTTTCCGGCTATGAGATTCATATGGGAAAGACAACGGTTTCCACCGGGGAACATCAGATGCCACTGGTACAGCTGGCAGATGGCAGAACCGACGGGGTGCAGCGCATGGAAAAAGGCAGCGAAGAACCCGGCGTATACGGCAGTTATGTGCACGGCATTTTTGACGATGGAGACATTGCCGTGCGCATAGTACAGGCATTGGCCGACAAAAAAAGGGTGTCATGGAAACCGGAGGCAGGCGGCGATTACCATGCATTTAAGGAACAGCAGTATGACAAGCTCGCACAGGGATTGCGGGAGCATCTGGATATGGAGTATGTATACTCTATTTTGCAGGAGAGCCGGATTTCCGTTTGATTGACAGGAGAATACATTTGATTACAGGAAAAGAAATGGAGAAACTTAAAATCATTCCACCGGACGCACAGATCTACGCGCAGGTAAAAGCAAGCTGGGACAAAATTGCCAAACCGCTGGATGGTCTGG
>PPYE01682304.1_pt1 | contig 11600 bp, 9 predicted proteins | sample 1559881 | NCBI WGS metagenome assembly PPYE01 (sample SAMN08240022, study PRJNA423297) | Human gut metagenome, whole genome shotgun sequencing project.
GGGTCAATCATTTTTTTCGTGGGATTGACGTTGCCACGTTATAGTTTTTCTAAACCGTCCGCCAGCCTTGACAGAAACCTCAGGCAATGCCTTTGGTAATCAACCCGACGGCGAAGAACTCAAGAACAGTTGTTGAATGTGAGCCGTCTGGATTCGGCAGTATAGCATTGCCTGAGAACCCTGTCAAGGCCAAGCCCTAAAGGGTGGCTGGTCTCTGCCCTCCGACTCAGGAGCCTAAGAACAGTTGTTGCTCTTGCTCCAGTTTAAATTGAATAAAAAAGGATCTTCCGTTAAGATTGGTATTGCATCTTGCCGGATGTAAACAACCCAACCGAAAGGAGATCCTCTGTCTTGGATTATATACGAAAAGAAGCCGATGGGCAATTAGCATTTACTCAATCTACCGATTTTTTGAAGATTCCTTCCTGCCTTTATGGCTTTCATAATGAAACAACCTCTGTTAAAACCTCAAAATCTGGTAGAACAGTGTTTTGTTTCGAAGGTTCTCTTGATGCATCTGAAGAAAATCTGCTTTGCTCATGCGGTTCCAAGATGCACGTGAATAATCATCCTTCTATAAATCTGAGACATCTTCCTTTTGGTGGTAGCCTTAGCTGTGTGACCTTTTCCCGCAACCAGTATGCCTGTCCAAAGTGTGGGAATACAAAGATGCAGTTTATCTCTTTCAAGGCTCCGGGACATATGATCACGGAAGAACTTTATCAGTATACCCGGGATCTTCTGGCTTCTGGTGTTTATACAAACAAGGAAGTGGCAGAACTTACCGGTCTGGGCAAAAATACCGTGAAGGATATCGACAAAGAACGACTTCAGGAACTGTACACCACTACTGACGGAAAGCTGATGAAACCGCAGAAACCAGCGAAATTTCTGGGTATTGATGAATTCAAGCTTCATAATGGATACCGCTATGCAACACACATCATTGACATGGAGACAGGTCATATCCTATGGATCGCCGGTGGCAAGAAGAAGCAGGTCGTTTATGACTTTATCGAGCATGTTGGTCTAAAATGGATGGATCAGATCGAGGCAGTTGCCTGTGACATGAACTCCGATTTTCAAGAAGCTTTTGAGGAGAAATGCCCTCATATCCAGCCAGTATTCGATTACTTTCATATCGTAAAGAACTTTAACGATAAGGTTATAAGCGAAGTCCGCAAAGATGAACAGTGCCGACTTTATGAGGAAGGTAATATCGAAGCTGCCAGAGCCTTAAAGAAGACCCGCTATATCCTGATGTCTTCCAGAAAAACTCTTCAATCCAAAGATGCCGATGCCAGAGAGGAACGCCAGATCCACAAAGGGAGCAGTCTATTCAAAACTGACAGCATCGTTCGTAAAGAAGGCTATGAGGAGCGCTATGATGCGCTTCTGCAGGAGAATCAGCTGTTGTTTACTCTGGATCTGATCAAGGAGAAGCTTAGCCTGGCCTACTCACAGAAAGATGAAGCCGTCATGGCAGAAGACATCATCAGTATCATGGATATGTGCAAAGCAACGGGCAATCCACACTTATTGTGGTTTGAACGTCTTCTTAGCAACCACTTTGAGGGCATTATTGCCCACGCAACTTATGATATCTCAGCCGCAAACACTCACCTTTCAGTACCGCTTTATTATGATTTCACTGCACCTGCAACTACACCAGCGATAATGTATTTCTGTAATGCGATATACAGGATGATCACCGGGATGATTGCCATAACCAGTGCCGCCATCAGAAGATCCATATCATTGCTGTATGTTCCCTGGAACAGCTTGGTTGCGATCGGGATCGTGTACAGAGATTTATCTGTCAGGATCAGGCTCGGCAGCAGGTAATCGTTCCACAGAGACAGAGCATACAGGATAACCAGTGTTGCTGTGGTCGGTTTTAACAGAGGGAACACAATCTGAAAGAATGTTCTCAGTCTTCCTGCTCCGTCAATCTGTGCTGCCTCTTCCAGTGAGATCGGTACACCGCCTTTGATAAATCCATGGAACATGAATACCGCCATAGATACCGAGAAGCCCAGATGCATGAAGATCAATGTTGCTCTGTGGTTCAGGATTCCAAATGTTCCACCGTAGATAGAGATCAGCGGGATCATAACTACCTGGAACGGGATTACCATGGAAAACAGCATTACCATGAAGATGATCTGATTGATCTTCCATGCTTTTCTTACAAAGATATAAGCTGCCATGGAGGAGAACAGAATGATCAGGAACACACTCACACAGGTAATGATCAGGGAGTTCTTCAGGATGTTCATGAAGTTCATCTGCTGGAAAGCATCTACAAAGTTATCTGTTGTAAAACCTTTTTTACCACCCCAGCTCAGTGGCATTTTGATAATATCACGTTTGTGTTTGAAGGCATTCAGCACGATCATGTAGAACGGGAACATATAGATGATAAACAGCACTACAGTTACCAGTGTTTTCAGGAACGTTTTGATGCCTCTTACTGTCTTTTCCTGTCCTTCCATTATGCTTCAACCTCCTTCCGTTTGTTGATGATTGTCTGAGATACTGCAATAACCGCTGTAAAGATAAACAGGATGATTGCTTCTGTCTGTCCGACACCATACTGTTTTGCAGAAAAGGCTTTCTGATATACATACATGGCAGCCATAACAGTAGATCCGTAAGGACCACCTTCTGTCAAGGACAGGTTCACATCGTAGATCATGAAACATCTGGTGATGGTCAGGAACATACAGATCGTGAAAGATGCTCTCATCAGCGGAAGTACGATATATCTTGTTGTCTGAGATTCGTTACAGCCATCGATCTTGGCTGCTTCTTTCAGGTCTTCGGATACACCGGTCAGACCTGCGATATAAATTAACATCATGTAACCGGAGAACTGCCAGATTGTTACCAGTACCAGTGCTGCGAATGCAGAGGCACTTCCTGACAGCATGGATTTCTGCAGAACGGTAACGTTCAGTGCATCACCAAAGTAAACAATAACTTTGTTAAATACGAACTGCCAGATATAACCAAGGATGATACCACCGATCAGGTTCGGGGTAAAGAATCCGGCACGGAAGAAATTCTTTCCTTTAATTTTTCCGGTTACCAGCAGCGCCAGTAAAAATCCGATCACGTTTACCAGTATTACGGAAACTACCACATACAGCAGTGTCAGTCCCAGGGACTGCCAGAAGCTGCTGTCTGCAACTACTGCCGCATAGTTTTTCAGTCCTACAAAAGGTTTGTTGCTGGATACGCCGTCCCAGCTTGTAAATGTCAGATATACACCATATAAGAATGGTACGATTACCACGGCCAGGAATGCGAAGGTTGCAGGACCTGCAAATACCAGGAACGTGGAAACTTTGCTCCATAAGCTTTCTTTTTTACTATTCATCTCGTTGCCTTTCTTTCCCTCTTTTAGTAGCAGTTGCCGGGTCAGTGTTCATTACTCTGCCCGGCAACTTCTTAACTAGCAACCAATTATGTATCTGCCTTTTTGATTATTCGGAAAGGTTTGTCCAGTAATCCTGAACTTCTTTTGCGAATTCGGCACGGTCAATCTGTTTGTCCAGATATTTCTGCATGATCGCACCAACTTCTGACCACTGATCTCCAGGATAATTAGAAGGCTGATCAAACAGTTTTCCTTCTACTGTGTATCTCTGGATACTCTGTCCCAGCATATTTGTAGCTTCTTCTGTGATGTTGGAGAATGCAGGTACTAAAGAGCAATCATCAACCAGTACTTTGTTTCCTTCAGCTGTGTTTGCCAGCCAGTCAAGGAAATCTTTTGCTGCTGCCTGCTGTTTTTCATCGTTACATTCTTTATCGATCATAACCTGTTTGGTAGCGCCACCACAGATGTAATCATTTACGTTAGCATTTTCTTCTGTTCCGTTCTGCGGTACCGGCATGATTCCGATTTCAGTATCGTCTTCAATGTAATCAGAAATCTCTGCCCATGCCCAGTTTCCGTTGAACCAGAATGCCACATCACCTTCTGCCAGGTCTGCAGCGTTTTCATCGTAATCAGCAGCCAGCGGATCTGCTTTATTGATGTTATATTCCATCAACAGATCGTAGGTATCCATCAGAGAAGTAAATCTTTCGTTGGACATCAGATCTACGCTTCCGTTTCTCAGATCTTCCATAATCTTTTCTGTACCGGTCAGTGTTCCGTCCTGCTCTTCATATACCTGTGTGAAGTAATGTCCTGCATTGCTCCAGTCTTCCTGGTTCAGAGCCACCGGGCTTTCCATACCGTTGTCTACCAGTTTTTTCAGCAGTGCTTCGAAGTCATCCATGTTTGTTACAGAAGCCGGATCCCAGTCTTCTCCCAGAGTATCCTCGATTGCTGTTTTGTTGTAGATCATACCTCTGCCTTCGATACAGAATGGGAAGCTGTACAGTTTTCCGTCATTACCTGTGATACCATACTGTGTACCACCATTTGCTGCCCAGGATTCATCACTCAGATCTACGCCTTTTTCTTCGCAGATAGAAGCAACGTCCTGTGGATCACACATGATCAGTGTCGGTGCATTCTTTGCTGCGTATCTTGCAGATACTTCCTGAGAAGGTGTACCACTACCGATGGTGTAAACTTCCAGTTTTGCTCCTGTCAGTTCACCCCACTGTTCAGCGGCAGCTTCCAGCTGAGATTCGATCTCACTCTTTGTGTTCAGCATGGTGATGGATACGCCGCTGAAATCTCCACGTGCGCTGTCTGCGGAATCACTGTCATCGGAAGATGCGCTTTCATCTGTTGTTGTAGTTTCACTCTTGGAAGAAGAGTCATCGGAAGAAGAGCTTCCGCATCCTGCCAGCAGGCTTCCTGCCATTGCCATTGTTAATACTGCTGCAACTACTTTTCTTTTCATATCAGATATCCTCCTAAAATAGTTTATGCACTTTGCTACTTTGAAACGGTTCATTTTTGTTTCTTCGTAGTTCCTTTCGTTGTATTTACTATACTACAACATCTTGCACAAAGCAATTGTGATTTTTCATCAAAGTTACCGGTTACTTTTTGTGCATTTTTACTTTTTCCTCCGTTTTTCTATTTAGTTTTTATCTTCTTTATCTTTGAACCGTTTCATTTTATATGGATCAACCGATAAAATCTATGGTTTTTAATTCGATTTTTTACGTATATCTCCCAGTATCAATATGTGTTCAAATTTTCATTTCTCTGCTGGCTAAATTATTTCACTATTCAATTGCCCCCTGTTTATACAGCTTTTTTCCCAATTCTCAATCTCTATCTTTGTGTATTTTTACTACTGGTACTTTTTGCGGATTTATCCTATGATTAATTTATATATTGAATCATTTCATTTTATAAAATAATGTAACGGAGATAACAAGGAGGTTATCCAATGGCGACTTTAACAACTGTATCAAGTAATTATGGAACTATTAACGGTATTCAGAAAGATGTATATTCTGTTTTTCGGGGCATTCCATTTGCAAAGGTTCCCACAGGTGCTCTTCGTTTTGCACCACCTCAAAAACCGGAAAGCTTCAAAGAAGCTTATGATGCGTTTACTTTTCGTTCCATCCCCATGCAGCATTTCACCGACCCGGACGGTTTATATCAGAAAGAATTCTATGATAACCCGGACTTTCATTTTCCGATTTCTGAAGACTGTCTGTATCTGAACATCTGGACGCCGGCACATACTGCTTCTGAAAAACTTCCGGTAGCAGTATGGATTCACGGGGGTGGCTTTGAACATGGGTTTTCCACAGAACTGGAGTTTGATGGGGAAGCTTATGCAAAAAAAGGTGTGATCCTGGCGACTATTTCTTACCGTGTCAACGTGTTTGGTTTCCTTTATGATCAGAAACAGGAAGAAGAACTTGGTTTCAGCGGCAACCAGGGACTGCTCGACCAGATTGCCGCACTGGCGTGGATCTATGAAAATATCGCTGCCTTCGGTGGGAATCCGGATAACATCACAATCATGGGCCAGTCCGCCGGAGCCATGAGTTCACATGTACTCACATTTTCTCCGCTAGCCACACCGATGATCCATCAGGCTATCCTTCAGAGCGGAAGCATTGCCGGTTTTCCGTCTCCAATGGTATTTACCAAAGCACAGGCGCAGGCGGTAACGGATAAGCTCTATGAACTGTGCGGTGTTTCTTCTATTAAAGAGTTACGCAGGCTCCCCGCAGAAGATCTGCTGGACAGATCCGATGAACTGATGACTCTGTACCCATCCCTTCCGTTTCGTCCGGTCGTTGACGGTCATGTACTTCCGGATACTCCGGATGTTCTGACAAAAGAAGGGGGCATGGCCCATATCCCCTATCTGATGGGTGTTACCAAGGATGATCTGTTTATTCCGGAGGGTGCTTCCCACAGAGAGGGTGGTTTCTTCACTGCTGCCGTTTCTTTTGCAAATGCCTGCCGGAAGCAGAATCTTCCGGTATATCTCTATGAATTCTGCCATGATCTGCCGGGTAGTGATGACGGTGCTTTCCACTCTTCGGAACTGTGGTACACCTTCGGAACTCTGAACCGTTGCTGGCGCCCGATGACCGATGAGGATCATGCACTGTCTGAGGAAATGGTGACCTGCTGGACGAGCTTTATGAAGCAGGGAGATCCGAATGAAGATGTGAAGGAAGAATGGAAGGCCTGGACAGAGGATGGCTGCTTTATTAAAACCTTTGCTTAATCGTTAAACGCTTCGCGAATTTGACTCGTTGGCGCGGCAGTCGTCAAGGTCTCATGCAATGCCAAAAAATGGAACCAGGCATTCATTTTTTGAATTGTCAGGTTCCATTTTTATTTTTCAGTATATATTTTTCTTTTATGCGAAATATCAGAATCAAAAACATGAGTAAGTAGCCATTCTCCAAAGTAAAACGTGCATATTACAAATGTTTTTGAGCGTTACAGGTATATAGAACAGCCATACGTAACTATTCAGTAGCCACTGTCCCGCGAGGTGTTTTGACATGAATATGTCAAAATCCCGAGACATACAATATTTGACTGTTTTCGGTTACCTCAGATTTTTCCATCCAATCGTTCCAGCATATCCCAACATCCCCACAGATACATGATTCCCAGTGCCCGGTCATACAGTCCGTAGCCCGGTCGGCAATGGGATTCTTCTCCCCAGAGATGTCTTCCGTGATCCGGGCGTACATAACCGGTATAACCACAGTCGTGATAGGCTCGCATAATTTCCAGAATTCCGGTATCACCGTCACAGTCTCTGTGGGAAACTTCTGAAAAATCTCCGTTCGGGTAGTGTCGGAGGTTTCGGATATGGGCAAAAGCGATCCGGTCACAGTAGGTTCGAATGATATCTGCCACATTATTTTCCATATTCGCACCCAGCGATCCGGAACACAGACACAGACAGTTGTATTCATCATCTACCATATGAAGAAACCTTCCTATAGATTCTTTATCACAAAGCAGTCTCGGAATCCCGAAAATATCCCATGGGGGATCATCCTGATGGATCGCCATCTTGATCCCGGTCTCATGGCAGGTCGGCATAATGGCTTCCAGAAAATACTGCAGGTTTTCCCAGAGTTTTTCCTTCGTCACCGGGCGGTACGCCTCAAAAAGTTCATCCAGCTTCGCCATCCGCTCCGGCTCCCAGCCCGGAAATGTTTTCCCGTGCAGATTTTTCAGGATATACTCCGCCATCTCCTTATAATCATCCTGTATCTTGCTTTTTTCATAATATAACGCATTGGATCCATCCTCCAGCGGATGAAAAAGATCCGTCCGTGTCCAGTCAAAGATCGGCATAAAATTGTAAGTCACTACTTTGACACCGAATTTTGCAAGGTTTTTCAATGTTGTCTTATAATTTTCAATATACTGATCCCGTGTGGGCAGACCAATCTTAATATCGTCATGGACGTTGACACTCTCCACCACATCCATGTGAAAACCTGCACCCTCGACGCGCGCTCGCACTTTCTCAATCTCTTCCACTGTCCAGATCTCTCCCGGCTGCTTGTCGTGAAGTGCCCAGACAAGTCCGCCCACGCCCGGAATCTGCCGGATCATCTCCGGTGTAATATCATCATTTCCATCGCCATACCAGCGAAATGTCATCTGCATCCCGACACCTCCATCTGCTATGCAAACACTACCCGCAGTTCCACCGCTTCGTGTCCCGTCAGTGCCGTACTTCTGGCATCCGGCTGAGTGGTTGCTACATACAGAGAGAATTTGTTGCTATCGACATAACGTTTTCCCTCTTCGTCCACAATGGTAAATGCCCGCGGATCAATGGTAAGTTCTGTCTCGATGCTCTCTCCCGCCTTCACCCTCACGCGCCGGAATCCGCACAGGCTGTGATTTCGGACTGCATATTTTGACTTCCAGTCTTTGATGTAAACCTGAACAACCTCTTCTGTATCCCATTTTCCCGTATTTGTCACCGTACAGCGAATCTTTACCGGTTTTTCTTTTTCCGGCTGTTCAACAAATTCTGCTGCTGACACCTTCACATTCCCATAAGTCAGACCAAAGCCAAACGGATACAACGCTTCCTGTTCCATATAACGGTAAGTTCTGTTTTTCATGGAATAATCGGTAAATTCCGGTAGGTCGGAGGTATCCTTATAGAAGGTCACCGGCAATTTGCCGCTCGGCGATACTCTGCCAAAAAGGACATCCGCCACAGCAGTTCCACCCTCTGCTCCCGGATACCATGCCTGTAAGATGGCATTCGTATGGGCATCCGCATACCGAAGATCCATGGCGCTTCCGGAGAGAACAACAGTGATCACCGGTTTCCCGACAGCCACAACCGCCTCGAGGAGTCTCTGCTGACAACCCGGGAATTCCAGAGAGGCTTTGTCTCCTGCCTGTCCTCGGTTGCTCTGATCCGGTTCCTCTCCTTCCATCAGTTCATCCAGACCCAGTACCACGATCGTCACATCACACTGTTTCGCCGTGATCACCGCTTCCGAGATCCTGTCATCCTTCCAGGCCAGATTTTCCATCGTATCTTTATACATATGTGATCCTTCTGCATAATATACCCGGCAGTCGTCTTCCACTTCTTTCTGGATACCTTCCAACACCGTTACGTAACGGGAAGAAGTTCCATGATAATTTCCCTGCAGTGCGATCCGGTTGTTGGCGTTCGGTCCCACAACGCCAATCGTACGGATTTTCCGTTTATCCAACGGCAGGATACCGTCATTTTTCAAAAGTACCATTCCCTTGTGCGCCGCTTCCACAGCCAGGTTTCGATGTTCCTTACACTCCACAACCTCATATGGAATATCATCGTATTCACTTCCGTCGAACATTCCCAGAAGGAAACGGGTGGTAAACACACGGATACAGGCTTCGGTGATCTGTTCTTCCGTCACCAGTCCGTCCTGCAGTGCAGCCATGATATATGCATAGGTGCATCCACAGTTCAGGTCACATCCCGCTTCCAGTGCCATCTGTGCGGACTCTTTCGGTCCGTTTGTAACCTTATGGAACTGGTGAAAATCCTGGATTGCCCAGCAGTCCGATACCACATGTCCCTCAAATCCCCAGTCTTCCCGAAGAATTTTTTTCAGTAACGTCTTGCTTCCGCAGCTTGGTTCTCCATTGGTCCGGTTATATCCTCCCATCACTGCTTCCACACCACCTTCTTTAACTGCCGCCTCAAAAGCCGGAAGATAAGTCTCATACAGGTCTTTTTGTGAAACTACCGCATCAAACTCATGACGGATCGCCTCCGGACCGGAATGTACGGCAAAATGCTTTGCACATGCCGCCACTTTCATCGTCTCACCATCTCCCTGTAAGCCCTTGATAAATGCCACACCGAGTCTCGCGGTCAGAAACGGATCTTCTCCATACGTTTCATGCCCGCGTCCCCACCTCGGATCACGGAAAATATTGATGTTCGGTGACCAGAAAGTCAGTCCTTTGTAAATATCTCTGTCTTCTTCTTTGGAAAATGCATTATACTTGGCTCTGCCCTCTTCTGCAATCACATCAGCGATCTTCTGCATCTCCTCTTCATCAAACATGGCCGCACAACCGATTGCCTGTGGAAATACCGTTGCAGTACCTGCACGTGCCACTCCGTGAAGTGCCTCATTCCACCAGTTATAAGTCGGAATTCCCAGCCGTTCAATCGCCGGGGCATCGTATTTGAGCTGTCCAGCCCGCTCCTCGATGGTCATTTTTGCTACCAGGGCTTCTGCTTTTTTTCTTGCCTGCGCTCTGTCCATATTTTTCTTCTCCTCCTTGATATGTTGCTGTGAAAAATCCCCTTCTGTGCCAAATATCATTTTCTTTTTTTGTACAGAATTCCTCACTGCAAATTTTACCATATTTTTCTGTATCTGTGTTTAATTTCAGTATTTTTACACAAAAAATCCTGTACAAAAAAAAACGCTTTCCATTCTCTCCGTACAGGATGTTATCTTTTTTATTTGCTCAGTTTTTCTCCCTTGTTCTGCAGACACGCTCTACAGTATGTCACCGATGTTACCAGCCAGATCACTGACGTCATCACGATGGCAAGGATCCCCGTATCAAAAAACATATGCAGGATCAGCGCCACAAACGTCAGGATCGGCGCCCATTTCATCACGGTCTGATAGCCTTTGTAGCTTGCCTGGTAGATACATTCCTTTTCTGCCTCATCGCAGCTTTCCAGCCACTGTTTCGGGAATTTTAAAGAAGTCGGATCTCCTTTTTTGTCCGGATAGATCTTCTGTATCACGCGGACATAGCGAATCTGCCATACATTCAGATACACTTCCAGTGCAATAAATGTAAGAATTTCAAGCAGAAACCACATTATCCCAGAACCGTTCAGACTTTCAATATATTTTGTGGAATATCCGGTTGCGAGAAGCAGAATCATCGCAATACTTCCGGCAAAGCTTACGATCATTCCCCTACTTCCCGCAGCTTCCAGCTCGTAATCCAGCCGTTCATACGCTTCATCTTCTGCCTGTTCCATGGCTTCACCCGCTCTTTTCAGTCTGCCCATATACTGCTCACAAAGTACCAGCGCTATCACTCCACAGATTGCCATCAGCGGAAGCATCCAGGTGCGGACACTGTTCAGGAAGAATTGCATTCCCTCCTGAATACCTGTCAGAACTCCATGCACTTGTCCCATTTCCATGACACCCCCCCAGAATTCCTCCCAGCGCACCGCTGATACACATGATTACCGCATATTTTACATATACATTTTTCTTTTTTGTTTTATTCATCATTCTCTTCCTCCGTATAGCTGAAAATATCTTCCACGGTTACCTGACAGATCTTTGCCAGCTTCAGCGCCAGCGTTACCGACGGTGAATAATCCCCCCGCTCGATCAGACTGATCGTCTGCCGGGACACTCCTGCCCGTTTTCCCATATCCGCCTGATTGATGCCAAGTCTGGCGCGATGTTCCTTTAACCTGTTTTCCAGCGGCATATCTGCTTCTGCCACTCAAAATGTGTTGAAATATACTCAAACACATCGAGAAATTGAAGCCCTTGCGGATACTTCTTACTGCTTCGATGTGTATGCTTTGGCGATTGTAAACAATACGCTACTCACAAGTTCTTGTACACTCCACAGTCGTAAATTCCTGCGATAGCCCGCAGTACATACT
>PPYE01386609.1_pt1 | contig 11599 bp, 8 predicted proteins | sample 1559881 | NCBI WGS metagenome assembly PPYE01 (sample SAMN08240022, study PRJNA423297) | Human gut metagenome, whole genome shotgun sequencing project.
GTATTATCTGCGCTTTTGGCTTAGCATCTGCCGCACCTCGCTCGCCGTATCGGCACTTAGAATTATGCGGTATTGCCCATAGTATATTCGTATGCTGATCTGCCTGCGCTGCGGCAGGCGGGATTTCGGGGGATTGCCATTACATTAAGCTGAACAGGTCAACCTGGCTGGTTTCCGGCAGATTTCCCAAAGCGCCGACTTCGTGCAATTTGTCGAATACCGACTGCGCCACGCCGGAGGCTTGCTGCAGTTCTTCCACCGAGATATATTCCTGCCCATGGATGGTAGCCTGTTCCAACGCCACAGCGGCAGCTTCGCCCAGGCCGCGGATGGCGGTAAAGGGCAGGCGCACTTTGCCGTCCTCCACCACATACTTGCTGGCATAGCTCTTGCCCAGCTCAATGGGCAGGAACTGGCAGCCGCGCTGCAGCATTTCATTGACCAGCTGCAGGCTGACAAGGGCATCATCGTCCTTAGCGGTACGCTCATCCTTGGGGATCTTTTCGTTATCCCGCAGGTGCTCCTTGGCCACGCGCACACCGCCAACAGCTGCTTCATAGTCGATATCCGCGCCGCGAACGGTAAAGTACACAGCATAGAAGATAGCCGGGTGGTACACCTTGAACCACATCAGGCGGATGGCCGCCATCAGGTAGGCAACAGCGTGAGCCTTGGGGAACATATACTTGATCTTGCGGCAGGATTCGATGTACCAATCCGGCACATCATGCTCCTTCATGGCTTCTTCCCAGCCGGGCTTAAAGCCGCCCTTGGCCACCTTGCCTTTACGCACGGCCTCCATAATGTCAAATGACATTTTGGGTTCCAGCCCCTTGCGCAGCAGGTAGAGCATGATGCTGTCACGGCAGCCGATCACCTCGGCAATGGTGCAGGTACCGGAGCGGATCAGTTCGTCCGCGTTGCCGGTCCACACATCCGTGCCGTGGGACAGGCCGGAGATTTGGATCAGCTCCGAGAAGTTTTTCGGCTTTGCATCCAGCAGCATGCCGCGCACAAAGTTGGTGCCCATTTCCGGGATGCCGAAGGTACCGGTCTGGCTGCCGATTTGCTCCGGGGTAACGCCCAGTGCTTCGGTGGAGGTCAGAAGGCTGTAGACCTTGGGATCGTTCATCGGCACGCTGTCAATGGGGATGCCGGAATACTCTTCAAAGAACTTATAGAAAGTCGGAACATCATGACCCAGCTCGTCCAGCTTGAGCAGCGTATCATGCAGGTACTTAAATTCAAAGTGGGTGGTCAGCAGGCCGCCCTTCACATCGTCCGCCGGGTGCTGAATGGCACAGAAATCATAAATATCAAAGGTGGAAGGCACAACAACCATGCCGCCGGGGTGCTGGCCCGTGGTGCGCTTGACACCGGTGCAGCCCAGGCACAGGCGGTTTTCCTCAGCACGGTTCACGGTTTTGCCACGCTCTTCCAGATATTTTTTCACATAACCGTAAGCCGTTTTATCCTGTAGGCCGGATACAGTGCCCGCCTTGAACACATTCTCCTTGCCGAACAGCTCCTCCGTATAGCGGTGAACGTTGGACTGGTACATGCCGGAGAAGTTCAGGTCGATATCCGGCTCCTTATCGCCGTAAAAGCCCAAGAAGGTTTCAAACGGGATATCGTGGCCGTCCATGACCATGGGTTCGCCGCAGACAGGGCATTTTTTATCCGGCAGGTCAAAGCCGTCCATCGTCACGCCATCATCAATCCACTCGCTGTGCTTGCACTTGGTGCACAGGTAGTGCGGCGGCATGGAGTTGACCTCCGAAATGCCGGAAAAGTGCGCCACAGCGCTGGAGCCGACAGAGCCACGGCTGCCCACCTGGTAGCCGCCTGCGTTGGAAAACGCCACCAGCTTGACCGCAATGACATACAAAACAGCGTAACCATGGCCGCAGATGGAATCCAGCTCTTTTTTCAGGCGCTTTTGCAGCACATCCGGCAGGGGGTTGCCGTAATCACGGCGGGCGTGCTGCCAGGTGCCGGAGCGCAGCTGATCCTCAGCACCCTCAATGGAAGGCGGGTAGGTTCCCTTGGGGATGGCGCGCAGATTGTTATCAATGGTAGCGGCAATCTTGTTGGGGTTGGTCACGCAGATTTCAAAGGCTTTTTCCTGCGGGAGATAGCTGAACTGCTCCAGCATATCCGGCGTGGTGCGGTAGAACAGCGGGGCCTGGTTGTCAGCATCCTTAAAGCCGTTGCCTGCCTGCAGGACCGCGCGGTAAATGCGGTCCTCCGGCTCCTGGAAGTGAACGTCACCGGTGGCAACCACGGGGATATGCAGTTCTTCGCCCAGCTGGATGATGGTGCGGTTGAAGTTCTTGATGGCTTCGATGGAATCCACCTGCCCATTGCGGACCATGAACTCGTTGTTGCCAAGAGGCTGCACTTCCAGATAGTCATAATACCGGGCAATACGCAGCAGTTCATCATGGGCCTTGCCTGCCACTACGGCGCGGTACAGCTCGCCTGCTTCGCACGCAGGTGAAAGCAGCAGGCCCTCGCGGTATTGATTCAGCAGGCTGCGGGGCACGCGCGGCTTTTTGAAGAAATACTTGGTGTGCGCCGCACTGACAATGCGGTACAGGTTTTTGAGTCCTGTCTGGTTCTGCACCAGAATGATCAGGTGGTAATACTTCTTTTTCAGCACCTCTTTGTTGCCGCCAAGGCCGGTGTTGATAGCCTCCACGGTGGTCATGTCCTTCTCCTTCAAATCGGAGAGCATAACCTCAAAGATGCGGGCCAGCGCCATGGCGTCATCCACGGCGCGGTGGTGGTTAAAGGGCTGGATTTCCAGATGTTTGTTGATGGTATCCAGTTTATAGTTATGCAGGCCGGGGAACAACGCCTGCGCCATGGGCAGGGTGTCAATATAGGTGTTGGAAAAATCCACCCCCGCCTTATCCCCTGCTTTACGGATGAACAGCATATCAAAGCTGTTGGCGTTGTGGGCAACCAGGATGTTATCGCCGCAGAATTCCTTGAATTGGCGGATGGCCTCGGCCGGTGTGGGGGCATCGGCCACCATGCTGTCGTTGATGCCGGTCAGCTCCACCACCTTTTGCGGGATGGGTTTGCCGGGGTTGACGAAGGTACAGAAACTCTTATCCGGGTTGATCTTGCCGTTTTCCACGTACACGGCGCCGATCTCGGTCAAAGCTTCCACGTTGGAGTCCAGGCCGGTGGTCTCGGTATCAAACACCACAAAGGAGCCGGTGATGGGCATGGTTTTGGTGCCATACACAGCGGGGATCATATCGTCCACAAAGTAGGCTTCACACCCATAGATCAGCTTGAAGTTGGGGTCGTCCTGGTGGATCTCGTCAGTGGCAAGCATGGCTTCCGGGTAGCCCTGGCACACGCCGTGGTCGGTAATGGCAATGGCGCGGTGGCCCATGCGGTGGGCCAGGCGCACGATCTTGCCGGAATCGCAGAAACCGTCCATGCTGCTGGACTTGGTATGCAGATGCAGTTCCACGCGCTTTTGCCCCTCGGGGGCATCATCATGGCGGGGCATACGCTCCACCTGCAATACATCATAGGGCAGCAGGACATAGTCGTGCTCGTACTTATCGTAGGTATAGTTGCCGCGCACGATGAGGGTTGTGCCGGATTTGAGGCCCTCCCACTTAGACATATCCTCGTTTTCATCGCCGAGGACTTTGAGGTTGATGGAACCGTTATAGTCGGTGATGGAGGTAAAGTAGATTTTGCGGCGGTTGCCCTTTATCTCGGTAAAGAATACGTCGCCCCACACGGTCACCTTGCCGCCATCGCCCAGATCGTTCAGCGGGCGCAGGTCGGCAGGCTTGAAAGACTTGCCATAGAACACCTTAGCCGGCTTGGAGGTGAGCTCCAGCCCCTCAATGGTAAAGGGTGCCACTTCTTCTTTGGCCTTGAACTGCACGGCGGGCACCTTTTCTGCCACGCGGCGGTCAAGTTCGTCCGCATCCATCTGTTTGCCGACCAGCTCCATGCGCACAATGGGCAGAGCACCGGTGCGTTCCTGGATGAGTTCTGCCAGATGCTTGGGCAGCTCCACGCTTTCCAGTATCGGCAGACCCGCGTTGACCCGCACCACAAGACCGTCCTGAACAAAAGCAACCGGCTGGGTTTTATCCAGAAAGCCGTTGACCGGCATCCCCTGCTGTTTGAGCTCTTCGATCATAGCCTTGACGGCTTCCGGCGTGATGGCGTTATAGTTGAAGTAGTTGCGCATGGTCAACTCATAACCGGCAAAAATCTGCTCCAATGACGCCAAAAGACGCCCGCACAGGGCAGAGTCCAGCGGCTCTGTGCTGCGCAGGCAGATGATAACTTTGCGTGCGGAACGGAACAGTTCTACCCGCTCCACAAACACATTGCTGAAGCTGGCGGTAAACTGTTCATCGGCCGTGAACTGCGGCCAAACCTGGGTAACAAGTGGTTTTAACATAGCACCTCTTGAGAGTTACGGACGGCCTTTTTTGAAAAAAGGCCTGGCAAAAAACTTTAATATGATAAATTACAGTAATATTATAACAATATTATGTTGGATTCAAAGGCAGCCCGGCAGCTGGCGTTAAGCTCCCCTGTTTTCGCAGGCTTTGTTAGCATCACATAGAAGTGCAATGCTCTATTTACCGGGAAATATAAGGCAATACCGCATAATTCTAAGTGCCGATACGGCGAGCGAGGTGCGGCAGCTGCTAGGCCAAAAGCGCAGATAATAATGGTGGGCTTTGCCGCAGATTCCTCCACAGCAGGCTCCGCAAGGTGACGGGCGCACAACGTGCGCCCCTATGGTCACTATGGGGTAAACAGCGCAGTTTTCCCATGCGGTGCCGTGCCGCTTTCACACAACATTTTCATCGCTTTGGCATCGGTTTTCGGACTTGTTTTCGGAACTTGTTTTTATCTTTGCGGATGACATGCATCGCGGTGATGGTGGCCACCACGCCGGGCAGCAAAAAGGCAAAGGCATCCAGCACCAGGCAGGCGGCCAGCTTGATTGCGGCGTTGGGAGCACTTTTGCAGTACCACACTTCCAGCACAATACTGACCACAAAGCACACCAGCAGCACCGTGCCAATGCAAAGCAGCCCCCGCACAAACGGCGGGAGCTTGGCTTTAGCGGTCGGTTCTGCGTTTTTTGGGGTGTTCCGGACCATTACAGTTTATGGATTTCCTCAACGAACTGGCTGACGATATCGCCTTTCAGGGTGCGGATCTTCTCGCCATGCTCAAACAGCACAGCACAGTCCTTGCCGCCTGCAATGCCGATGTCCGCATCGCTGGCTTCGCCGGGGCCATTGACAATACAGCCCATAATGGCGATTTTTACCGGCTTTTTGAAGCCCTCTTCTTTCAGGCGGCGCTCCACCTCGTTGGCAATTTCGATCATGGGGTACTGGGTGCGGCCGCAGGTGGGGCAGCTGATGATCTCCGGCCCGGCCACGGCGTAGCCAACCGCACGCAGGATATCGTAACCGGCGTACACTTCATCCTCCGGGTCGCCGGTCAGGGAGACGCGCAGCGTATCGCCGATGCCTTCCAGCAACAGGCCGCCAATCCCCATGCCGGATTTGATCAAGCCCATGCGGTTGCCGCCGGCTTCGGTCACACCCACATGCAGGGGGTAATCTGTCTGGGAGGCCAGCAGCCGGTAAGCGGCCATCATGCGCGGCACGTTGGAGGATTTTATGGAGATGACGATATTATTAAAGTCATGCTTTTCCAGCAGGCGCACATGGTACATGGCACTTTCCACCATGGCTTCCGGCACAGGGGCACCGTAACGGGCCAGGATATGCTTTTCCAGGCTGCCGCCGTTCACGCCAATGCGGATGGGGATGTTTTTGGCGTTGCAGGCATCCGCGACCGCTTTTACACGGTCATCATCACCGATGTTGCCAGGGTTGATGCGAATCTTATCGGCACCGGCATCGATGGCAGCAAGGGCGGCGCGATAGTCAAAGTGGATATCGGCCACAACGGGGATATCCACCGCCTCCTTAATGGCCGATACCACCGCGGCATCTGCCGGGGTGGGCACCGTGACGCGCACGATCTGGCAGCCCGCTTTTGCCACGCGTTTTGCCTGCTCCACGTTGCCCGCAATATCCTTAACGGGCACATTGAGCATGGTCTGCACTGCAATGGGGTTGGTGCCGCCAATGGTAATGTTGCCGATTTTGACCGTCCGTTTTAGCTGACGCATGGAAAAACGCCTCCTGTATGTTACTTCGCAAAGCCCACTGTTCCCCTTTTATCTGGGTTGCTGCGGCTTTCGTTTCAAATCAAAGAATATATTTTGCCACATCCTGCATCGTGGTCAGCACCATCAGCATTAAAAGCAGGATCATGCCTGCCGCGTTGATGGCTGTCTGGAAGCGCAGCGGCAGTTCCCGCCGGGTAATGCCTTCTGCGGCAAGGAACAGCAACTTGCAGCCGTCCAGCCCGGGGATGGGCAGCAGGTTAAACACGCCAAGATTTACCGTGATGACAGCGGCCAGGCTGAGCACATCCCGCCAGCCATATTTGACGGCTTCGCTGACCGCATTGACTACACCGACCGGACCGGAAAGCTCATTGACGCCCACACGCCCGGTGAAAAGGTCCAGAAATCCGCGCAGGATGACCCGCGCATAATAGCAGAAATACCGTGCCGCCCCATGCACCACGCTGCGCGGCGTTTTTTCAATACCATACACCCGGAAATCCAGTACCATGGAGGTTGTGCCGTCCGCATTGGTAGTGGAATCAAACTGCACCTGGGGCAGTGTGACCAGCTTGCCGTCCCGCAGAACCGTGATGGTTGCGGTATCATTTTCGGTACGCTGCAGTTCGTACATGACATCTTCAGCCGTAAAGCAGAAATGCCTGTTGACCGACATGATCTCATCGTTCACCTGCAGGCCAGATGCCTGGCTTTTTGGGTTTTCACCCTGGAAGTCATAAATGATCTTGCTGGTCACAGCGCTGCCGCTGGCCACAAGTACCAGCAACAGGATAAAGCCCAGCACAAAATTCATCAGGGCACCGGCGGCAATCACAAAAAAGCGCTGCCAAGGGCTTGCTTCCACAAAGCTTTTGCCATCCACCGTCAGGGGGAACAAGGGAGCATGCAGATCATAGGTATGCACAGAAGCAGCGGCAGCATCCTGCTTTTTCGCAGGTTCTGCCCGCTCCTGCTCGTCCGGGTCCTCAGATTCTTCCGGGGTTTCACCGGCAAGGTTATTGTAACCGCCCAGCGGCAGCAAACGCACAGAATAACGGGTGCCGCCCCTGACGGTGCTCCACAGCGCCGGGCCGAACCCGATGGAAAATTCCTCCACATGGATGCCGCAGTGCCGGGCGGCAAAAAAATGCCCGGCCTCATGCACCAGCACCACCGTGCCAAATACCAAAACTGCCACAATCGCGGTCAGCAGAAAATTCATAAGCACCTCGCTTACAGGGAACTTTGACAGCCGGGCCGCCAAATGCCCGGCACAGAAGGGTTACACATGGGCTTTTACATAATCGCGCGCCATGCGGTCGCAGTCATACACATCCTGCAGGGTATAATCCCCGCCAAAGCTGTCGCTGTCCACCATGCCTTCCACCAGGCGGCCAATATCCAAAAAGCCGATCTTATCCTGCAGGAACAGGCGCACAGCTTCCTCGTTGGCACCGTTTGCGGCGCAGGGGCCAAGGCCGCCCTTGCGGATCGCCTTTTTGGCGGCTGCCAGGCAGCGGAACGTTTCATCATCCGCCACATCAAAGCTCAGATGCTTGAGGGCAGCAAAATCCAGCTCCGGCACCGGGCTGGGCAGACGGTCCGGCCAGGTCAAGGCATACTGGATAGGAATGCGCATATCCGGCACGCCCAGCTGAGCGATAACAGAATGGTCGGCAAACTGCACAGCAGAGTGCACAATGCTTTCGCGCTGGACAACAATCTGAATCTTATCCTCCGGCAAGCCAAACAGCCAGACAGCCTCAATCAGCTCCAGACCTTTGTTCATCAGGGTGGCGGAATCGATCGTGATCTTAGCTCCCATATTCCAGTTGGGGTGCTTGAGGGCATCAGACTTGGTTTTGCCGCGCAGCTGCTCGGTCGTCATACCAAAGAAAGGTCCGCCTGACGCGGTGAGCAGAATCTTTTCCAGCCGTTTGGCAGAATGCTGGTCCTGCAGGCACTGGAAGATGGCGGAATGCTCGCTGTCCACCGGCAGCAGCTTGACGCCGTATTTCTTTACCGCATCCGTTACCAGATGGCCGCCGGTCACAAGGCTTTCCTTGTTGGCGAGGGCCAGATCATGTCCGCTTTCGATTGCAGCCAGAGAGGCCGGCAAACCGGCAATACCGACTACCGCGTTCAATACAACATCGGGGCCATCCATGGCAGCCAAAGTGCGCAGCCCCTCCGGGCCTTTCAGCAGTTTGGGTGCGTTGGCGGTACCGGCAAGGGCAGCATCCAGTTTCTCACAGGCGGCAGGGTCCACCACGGCCACATATTCCGGGTGGAACTCTTCGATCTGCTTTTGCAGGATCTCCACGCGGGAGTTCGCTGCAAGGCCAAAGATGCGGTAGCCGTGCATCCGGGCAACATCAAGGCTCTGGGTACCGATGGAACCGGTGGAGCCAAGCAGAGTAATGGTTTTTGGCATGTTGACATCCCCTTATGGAAAGGCACTGCCCCAAAAGTGCAGTGCCGGTTGTTGTTCTGGGTTTCGGGACCCGGCCTGTTGATACGGCGGCCCCCCTGTTTACGCTTTACTGGAACACATAAAAGAAGTAACGCACCACGATGGACACCAGCGGCGCGATAAACATCACGCTGTCAAACCGGTCCAAAATACCGCCGTGGCCGGGGAAAATGGTGCCGTAATCTTTGATCCCCACCTGACGCTTGACGGCAGAGGCGAAGAGATCGCCCAAAATGCCCAGCACCGACGCCACGGCGCCCATGGCGGCAATGATGATATAGTGCCGCGCGGTGACAGCCACCGTCAGGCTGGCGAACCGGCCGGAAAGCGCGCTGTAAATAATGGTTGCCAGCAGCCCGATGACCACGCTGCCGATCACACCGCCGATGGCGCCTTCCACCGTTTTGTTGGGGCTTACCACCGGAGCCAGCTTGTGCTTGCCGAACGCGCGGCCCGCAAAGTAGGCGCAGGTATCGCCGCCCCAGGCAAAGCACAGGATCAGCAGGATGAAGTAGATGGCATCATAGCCGTACATATCCATCGGCAGGCAGCGCTTGAGGTGGATGAGAGAGTAAAAGCAGAACAGAATCACACCGCTGAAGTAGATAAAGCCGCTCAGCTTGCCAAAATCCAGCGTTTTATCATGGGTGATGAGCACCACATTATAAAACAGCACCGTCAAAAAGCCCACAGCCAACAGCGCTGCGCGCGCCGCGCCGCTGGAGCTGAGCATGAGCAGCATGGTAAACGGCACCGCTGCCGCATACAGGTACCACTGCTTTTTGCCAAAGCCCATTGCGGTAAACACTTCATGAATGGCAAGCAGGCAGATAGCCGCCAGCACCAGGTCAAACAGGATCGTGTCAAAGAAAGCCAGAACCACGGCAAGAACAGCCAGCCCGACTACGGCGGTAATGATGCGAGTTTTCATAAAAGATGGTTTCCTTTCAACAGCAGCTGCGGTGTGTTAAGCCTATCCCCTGCCATGGTATGCGGTGGAACGGCGTTTCTTGCACTTCTGCCGGAATAAACTGCGTGCCGCGCATGGCGTTCAGGCGCGGCACACAGCTGGGGTGTATCTGAAAAGCCGAAAATTCAGTCTATTTCTACAAGCACAGCGGGATTTTGCGTTAAAAAGCCTTAAATCCTGCTTGTATTTGCGAAACATCCGTCCTTTTCTTTGTTTTCAGATACACCATAAAGAGGGACTGCGCCCAGGCAGGCTTACGCCCGTCTGCCGCAATCAGACCTCCATGATCTCCTGATTTTTACGGGCGCAGGTTGCGTCAATTTCCTTAATGAACTTATCGGTCAGCTTCTGGACCTCTTCTTCCAGGTTCTTCTGGTCATCCTCGGTCAGCTCGCCAGCCTTTTTCTGGGCTTTGAACTTATCCATGGCATCGCGGCGGACATTGCGCACAGCGATCTTGGCTTCTTCGCCCTGCTTCTGCACATCCTTGGTCAGCTGCTTGCGACGTTCCTCAGTGGGGGCCGGGAACACCAGGCGGATGGTGTGGCCGTCATCAATGGGGTTGATACCGATATCGCTGGTCTGGATTGCCTTGGAGATTGCCTTGATCAGGGTACCATCCCAAGGGGTGATGGTCAGGATGCGGGCTTCGGAAACAGCCACGGATGCAACCTGCTGGATCGGCGTCGGGCTGCCGTAATAATCCACCATTACTTTATCCAGGATGCCGGGGTTTGCGCGGCCTGCACGGATGGAGGTCAGCTCGCGGTCGAGATGGGCAACGCAGTTGTTCATTTTTTCTTCGTAAATTTTGGTCGTGCTGCTCATGAGGGTTTTCTCCTTTTTCGATATATAAATTAGGGGTTAAAACACTTTGCGGTTACTCGCGCACAATGGTGCCCACGTTTTCGCCCTGCAGGGCACGGGCAATGTTGGCGGGCTCGTTCAGGTCAAACACCACAATGGGCAGACCGTTGTCACGGCAGAGGGTTGCGGCGGTGGAGTCCATAACAGCCAGGCGCTCGTCCAACACACGGGTAAAGGTCAGGGTATCGTACTTGACGGCATCGGGGTACTTGTGGGGATCCTTATCATACACGCCGTCCACCATAGTTGCCTTGAACATGGCGTCTGCACCGATTTCCAAGGCGCGCAGGGCGGATGCGGTATCAGTAGAGAAGATGGGGTTGCCGGTGCCGCCGCCGAACACGACGATCTTGCCTGCTTCCAGCTCAGCGATTGCCTTATCGCTGCGGAAGGTATCGGCCACCTGCGGCATGGCGGAGCTGGTCATAACAACAGCGGGCACACCCTGCTGGCGCAGAGCATCCTTGACGGCAATGGCGTTCATCACGGTTGCCAGCATACCGATCTTGTCTGCATCCATGCGATCCATTTTGCCGGAGGAACGGCCGCGCCAGAAATTGCCGCCGCCAACCACGATGCCGATCTGTGCGCCAAGGTCATACGCTGCCTTGATGCCCGCACAGATAGAAGCAATGGTAGCTTCATCAAAACCGGTGCCTTTTTCGCCGGAAAGTGCTTCGCCGGAGACTTTCAAAAGAATACGTTTATATTGAACTGCCATATTCAAACACCACCTGTATTTTCCGGGCACAGCCGCCGCTGCCGGGTTTTCCCAAACTGCACCCATATTATCTTTTCCCTTGTATTTTACAATAGTTTGCGCTCAAAGTAAAGCCGTTGTTTGAAAAAAGAAAAATTGACATAATTACATTTTGTTTTCCGCTTGCCGCACAGAAAAACAGCGGCGCACCGGGTGCGCCGCTGTACAAATTATATTTATTGCTTATGGCAACACCGCACAATTCCCGCCTGACGGCTTAAGCACCGCTCCGGCGGCTACGGCACGGCATCTGCGTTGCCAAAATGCTCGATAATACACAAAGTATTATCTGCGCTTTTGGCTTAGCAGCTGCCGTGC
>PPYE01108985.1_pt1 | contig 11598 bp, 10 predicted proteins | sample 1559881 | NCBI WGS metagenome assembly PPYE01 (sample SAMN08240022, study PRJNA423297) | Human gut metagenome, whole genome shotgun sequencing project.
GACCGGAGAACGGGGGAAAACTTTCAACATGAACAATATACATAATGTATTGGTTGTGGATGATAGCATAGCCACGGGAGATGCCATGAAGAAATGCCGCGAATTTCTGAAGGACATAGAACATTTATACAACGTCAAATATTGTGTCATTTATGCAGTTCCACTACAAATAAATTCCGTAGACTATTTTTTCGAAATAGTCGATTATCCCCGTTTCTTCCAGTGGAACATCATGAACCACTCCATCCTGCAAAAAACGTGTATGGACATTGACGGCGTGCTTTGTGCAGACCCCACTCCGGAAGAGAACGACGACGGCGAGAAATACCGTCATTTCCTGCTGAACGCTCCTCCGCTATTCATTCCCAAAGTCACCATCGGCACGCTGGTCACTTCACGCTTGGAGAAATACCGCCCGGAAACGGAAGCCTGGCTCCAGAAGAACCATGTAAAATGCAATAAGCTCGTCATGCTGGACCTGCCGGATATGGCTGCACGCCAACGGGCGAATTGCCACGCCTCCTTCAAAGCCCAGGAATACGGTTCATCCACCGACTACATGCTGTTTGTGGAAAGTTCCATGCCGCAGGCCATAGAAATCAACCGCCTGACCAAGAAACCGGTACTCTGTACGGAAACGTTCCAGATGATTTATGAATCCAAATCGCTGTACTACAACCTGAAGTCGGGAGAAACATTCCCATGGCTGCGGCGTTTCCTGATAAGGGTGCGCAACAGACTGAGAACGTCATTTCCTTCCCAAAAATAGCATCCGCAACATCCCGGAGCGGTCAAGCAGCTTGTCTACTAATACCGGCCCGATTGTCGCAATAAAAGTTGCAGACAGCAAGATGGGGACAATCGCATCAATCCCCATCATTTTCAGTATAATCCGCCCGCCGGAAGTACCGAAACCATGAAAAAGATAAATACTGTACGCATAACTGCCTATCCAGACAAAAAAACGGTTGTGCCACTTCGATGCCAGCAGCAGGAACAAGGCAGGAATCAACGTCACGGGATAAAGCAGCATGCTCAAAGAGGCGCATTTGCCGGGATAGAACCACACTGTCTGTATCAGGGCAATCCCGCATAGCGCCACTGCAAGCATGACGTGCCTGACAGCCGGACGACTGTAGAGCGACACAGCAAAACGGCAGGAAGCCACACCGACAAAGAAATAGGGCAATTGCCCCAAGGCACCCTTGAAACTGAACAGGTCGGGCACCTCATGCAGAATCCATACATCATTTATCCTACTGAGAATCAGCGCCGCCATGCAACAAACAGCCCACTTGCCCGGAGTGTCCATCCACTTCCGGCTGTCCATCCACCATTGCACTACAAAAATCAGGAACAACGACGGCAGATACCAATATATGGTATAAGGGAATACATAAATGCGCCACATCTGGCTAAGCTCCCCTTTATTATTGGTGCCCGGCATCAGATACTGTACCAGAAAATACAACGTGCCCACCGCCGCCATCGGCACCAGCAGACGCAAAGCTTTCTTCCGGACGAAACTTCCAAAACCGGAAGATGCGGAGAAAGGCTTCAACGCATAAGCCCAGCCGGCAATAGCCGTAAACAGAGGCATCTGAATATAATCTATCCACACATAAAGATAGCGCAACGGATGTGGAAAATCAATCTTCATGCCCCCACCGGGCCCGGAACCGACGACATGCCCCACCACAACCAACAAGATAGCGATGCCACGCAAAGTTTCAACAGACAAGTTTTTTTCCGCATTTGCCATATTGCAAATATACGGAATTTTTCTGTAACCGGTCTCACTATTTTCTTCTTTATTCCTGCATTGACACACTTTTAAAATTGTAAAAATACATCTCCTTCCGGGTAAAATCCGTATCTTTGCCGTGTTTTTCTTAAAAACGTACAATGAGTAAAAAAAGTAACCCTGACCCTCCATAGCGAGGGCCAAACCGCAGTAAGCATCGAAAAGAATACTGCACACAGTAGAAATCCATTATTGGATAAGTTGGAAATCATTGCAGAGGCAATTGGCGGCTTGCTGGAAGGGAAATCGTCTTTCTCCCAAAGCGAACTGCGCAGTCTGGCCCACATACGGCAGATGACACGCATGCACAAAACAAAGTCCGGAGAACAATAGCTACTGTGAGTCGAATGTTTACGAATGTAACAAGTAGAAGACCGCCTGAAGAGAGGGCTCCACCGACTACTTTCCGTAAAAAAAACACATATTTCTCCATTGTATGCCTAAGCACCCGAAAAAAGACGGGAGCACGCTCAGAACATCTTCTAAGGCCGATGAAATACTGCCAAGCCTACAAAAGTCCATTTGCAGGCTTGTTCTGTTATACGTAACTTTGCAGCATATTTTAAAAGATATGACCGCTGCACAGTCTCTCCCTTACACATCACTATGAAGCCCTTCTATCCTTTCAGAATATAAGATAACTATCAGGAAATAGAAAACTAATACACGAAAAAAAATGATTTGGTTCAAACACCCCAACGATTTGCCTAATGACAAAAGACTCGCCTCACTCATCGATAATGAAGGATGCAGGGGCTATGGTATGTATCTGCGCATCATCGAGATGCTCTGCGCACAGCCCGACAGGAAACTCAGTTTCAGTCAACTGAATATTATTTCAAGAAAAGGGTTCTCCAGAAAATACATGGAGAAAATTATCTGGGAATACAAACTTTTCACTATCCACGAAGAAGAATTTGAATCTGCCATCAACTTCAACAATATGGAAAGAGGAAATCATTCGCAAAACAATTTGAAAACTCCGGAGAAAACGGAGGATGCGAAAAACGGTGATAACCCACTGAACAACAGCGGAAGTAGAAGCAAAACCGGCCTCGCGCGCGTAAGAGAAGAACAGAATAGAGAAGAACAGATGAAAAGAAAAGACGACGATGTCGTCCCAAAGAACGGCGGCGGCGGCGTCACTCCCTACCAGAGCTGGAGGAAGCAAGTGGATGGCTTGTCGAAAAACCAACTGTTCCGTGAAATGGTCTGCATGAGAAGCGGCTACAGTGTCCTGCTGAACAAGCATTTTGATACGGCACTGGAAGAATTCAAGAAACACATCGTACTCCTCGGAAAAGAGGAGAGGATGAACAGCCAGGAAGAAGTGCGAAGCTACTTCACGTTCTACACCCAAGCCGGCCAGCGCACCTCGCAGGAACTGCATATGCTGTTGCAGGGCCTCGAAAAGCAGCAGTCCGCCGCCGCACCTCCCGACCCCTACCGCTACGAGCTGCTTGTGGACGGACGGCGCACCTACCTGGGCTGCCCCATCCCCGACGGAGCGCCACCCCGACCGGACAATACCGCCTTCTGGAACGAAACTGCCCGTTCGTGGACGTCGCAAACCCCGCCGCCTTCATCGAAAAAGCCGAAACAGAAACCCGGCTGAAACGCCACACTCCGGCATCCGGAATGCCACACCCCAGCGTTCCGGATGCCACACCCCAGCGTTCCGGATGCCACACCTCAGCGCCCCGGATGCCACACCTCAGCACGTCCCAAGTGTGGCATTTACCCCCGTGAAGTGTGGCATTCCACCCCACGAAGTGTGGCATCGGAAGGGGTGAGACCATTCATGTATAACCATTTACCGGACAAAAGGACAAAGAGACAAAAACGAGAAGACAAGTACGTCCTTCTGTCAAACAAAACAAATCCCATATGAGAAATTTTCATCAACGCGGCATTGACACCCGCGGCCGCATCAGCGGCAAAATCAAGACCATCTGCCCGCAATGCAACGACACCCGCGGACACAAAGGCAACAAGTCACTCTCCGTAGACCTGGACAAAGGCCTGTGCTACTGCCACCACTGCGGCTACAAGCTCTACGTGCCCGACGACGCCGAAGAACGCCTCAAGCAGCAGCGCCGCGACATGCACCGGAAACCCGCCACACCGCCCCAGCACTTCCGCCGCCCCACCTTCGACCCTGCCCGGATGCAACTCTCCGAGAGCTTGGAACGCTACTGGACCACCGTGCGCTGCCTGCCGCAGGAACTGCTGCGTACCCTGCGCATCACCGAAGAGACGGTGCGCCTGCCGGAAAGCAACCAGGAGGAGAACTGCATCTGCTTCAACTACTTCGAGAACGGGACACTCGTCAACACCAAGTACCGCAGCGCCCTGAAGCACTTCATGATGGTGAAGGGCGCCGAGCTCATCCCCTACAACGTGGACAGCATCCTCGGCACCCCGGAGTGCATCATCACCGAAGGCGAGTTCGACACGGCAGCCGTCATCGCCGCGGGACGCAAGGACGTCGTCTCCGTGCCCGCCGGCGCCCAGAGCAACCTCACGTGGCTGGACCGCTTCGTGGAGTCGCACTTCGAAGACAAGCAGGCCATCTACATCGCCGTAGACGAGGACCCGGCAGGGCAGTCGCTCCGGCAGGAACTCACGCGCCGCCTCGGGGTGGAACGCTGCCGCATCGTGCACTTCGGCGAGGGCTGCAAGGATGCCAACGAGCATCTGGTGAAATACGGCGCCGAAAGCCTCCGCATCTGCATCGAGCAAGCCGAAGAAGTGCCCCTGGAAGGCATCTTCACCGCCGAAGACTGCCGCGACGACCTGCGCTCCCTCTACGAGAACGGCCTGCAGCGGGGTGCCGACACCGGCTGGGACAACTTCGACGAACACTGCACCTTCGAGCCCCGCCGCCTGCTGGTGATGACCGGACGCCCCGGCGACGGCAAGTCCGAATTCACCGACGAGCTGGTGCTGCGCCTCTGCCTGCGCCACGAGTGGAAAATCGCCTTCTTCAGCCCCGAAAACATGCCCATCGCCTACCACCTGCACAAGCTGGCGGAGAAGCTGACCGGCCACCGCTTCACCCCCGGACCGGGCATGACGGAAGCCCTCTACGGGCAGGCAGTGGGCTGGCTGGACCGCAACGTGTCGCACATCCTGCCCGACGACGGGAGCTACGGCATCGACCACATCCTGGAGAAAGCCCGCCAGGTGGTGCGCCGCAAAGGGGTGCGCATCCTCGTCATCGACCCCATGAACCGCCTGGAACAACGTCTGGAACCGGGGCAGACGGAAATGGACTACATCACCGACACGCTGAACAAGCTGGGACGCTTCGCCACCCGCAACCAGTGCCTCGTCATCCTCGTGGCCCACCCCCGCAAGGTGAACCGCAACGAAAAGGACGGCACCCTGCGCCGCGTCGAGATGAACGACATCAACGGCTCCGCCAACTTCGCCAACATGTCCGACTTCTGCCTCGTGGTAGACCGTAACGACACGAAACAGATAGCCACCATCTACATCGAGAAGGTCCGTTTCAAACACTTGGGCAGTGCCCACACCGAAGCCAAGTTCGTCTACAACCACCTGAACGGACGCTACTGGCCCTGCGAGGAAGACGTCATCCACACCCCCCAAGGAGAGCAACTGGGACCGGTGAACACGCAGTTCGACAATGAGAATTGGTTGAAAAATAATGAAGAACAAGGCAGGTTATTCGAATAAAAATCCGTATCTTTACAAGACGGAAAGAAGAGAATAGGTGCAAGCATGTGCAAACTGTGCAATCACGTGTTATCCGTGCAATCACGTGTTATCCCTATTAAAGAAAACATACAACCTGAACTTTAAAGAATATGATGAAACTGAATGATTCCTTTGCAGAGCCACGCTTCCCCGTCCGCAGTTACGGGAAAGGCGAACTCGCCATGTACTACCTTCCGGGCATTGCCCAGCAGACTGCCGTCAACCGGCTGAACGAATGGATACGCACCGCCCCCGGACTGGAACAGCGCCTGCTTGCCACGGGCATGAACCCCTATTGCCGACGGTACACGCCCGCGCAGGTGCAGCTTATGATCAATGTCTTCGGGGAGCCTTCTTAGAAGGTTCCCCGCTTTTCACATAAATCCTCACCCCCACTCTGTCTATATGCTCACGCAATGCCTCGTTTTCAAGATTGGCATATACCACCACTTCACGCACTTCATCAAAACGAGCTAAAACAGCACATATCCTGATTACTGTTTTCCAACATATTCCATGTCTTTTTATTCAGTTTACGCACATCTATGCGAATACAAATTCGCCTCCTATTTGTCACAAATCCAAAACAAAAGAAACAATAACCTCCCTTATCCTCTCCCAACCTCCTCCTGCCTCCCCCAACCTCCCTTCCTCCCTGCCCCATGTCCTATCTTTGTATCAACGAAACGGAGCAGAGGCCATCGCCGCGGAGACACCTCCTTTCCCCTTCGGAATGAAACATTAACCATTAAACATCAACCATCATGTCAACAGCATTAGTAGTGCGCACACAGCGCCACAAGAAAATCGGGGACAGCAGCTCCCCCATGGTCTACACCCTGAAACGCAAGCCCCAAGATGCCAAAATCTTCGACCTTGCCCGCATCGCAAAAGACATTGAAGCCCTGGGCGCCATGTCGTCCGAAGACGTGGAGCACGTAGGCAAAGCCATCGTACGCCAGATGCGCCAGACGCTGACGGACGGCAACAGTGTCCGTCTGGACGGTTTCGGAATCTTCCACACCACCTTCAAGTGCCGTGCCACCGAACTGGCCAAAGACTGCACCGTAGAAAACATCGAGCGCGTCAACATCCGCTTCAAGGTAGCCAACACCCTGCGCTTAGTGAACGACAGCAACGCCACCACCAAAGGCGGAGCAAACAACCTCGTCTTCGAGCTTGTAACTGCCGACAAGGATAGCACCGGTAGCGGAAGCGGCGACAATAACCCCGATGGCGGAGGTTCCGACGGAGACCAGGGGGAGAATCCGCTGGGATAAAAAAATAGGGGTTAGCGATAAGCGATGAGCTTGTGTTCCCTAACCCCTACCCCTAATCACTAACCCCTAACCATTAACCATTATGAGTACAAAATCATCAACCTGGGACAAGATTCTGAAAGTAATCATCGCTGTAGCTTCGGCACTTTTGGGTGCATTCAGCGCACACGCCATGAACAGCGGTGGTCCCCTTTAGCGCACAGCCTCCAAAGGCAAACAGTAGAAAGAAATGAGAAAAATCAACTTGATTGTGATACATTGCAGCGCCACGTGCGAGGACCGTCCCTTTACCGGGCAAGCTCTGGAAGCCGCGCACCGCCGACGTGGATTTGATGGCACGGGCTATCATTTCTACATCCGCCGTGACGGACAAATCCTGACCACACGCCCGGTCGAGAGGGTCGGCGCCCACGCCCGCGGCTACAATGCCCACTCTATCGGAATCGCCTACGAAGGCGGATTGGACCACTATGGGAATCCCAAAGACACACGCACGGAATGGCAGCGCCACTCGCTTCGCGTACTGGTCCGCGCTTTGCTGATGGACTATCCGGAAGCCAAAGTGGCGGGACATCGCGACCTCAGCCCCGACCGGAACAACAACGGAGAGGTGGAACCGATGGAATGGACGAAACAATGCCCGTGTTTTGAAGTAAAAAAAGAGAAGTGGTAACCAAGAAAAGAGAGGTGACAAAGCATGACAAAAGCTTTGCCACCTCATTTTTTATTCATACATTTGTTCTAATTAAGCAAAATGCGCATCAAACAAAGTTCAGCCGTATGAAGTACCCTATTGGAATACAGAGTTTTGAGAGCCTTATCAATGACGGATATTTCCCTAACAAGGAAGTGGCCGAAGGATTCATCAAATACCTGGTTCCCTACTACATGCCGATAAAGGACAGTGAATCCGTCTATTAATAGATGAACAACAATGCCACTTACTAAAAGTGAAACCAGCGCTTCACCTTATCCTTCAGATTAATACTCACAATGAACCGAATAACCCATATTTTAATCGACATCGGAAAGCTATAAAACAAAAGAAAAGGCAGGGCTTTAAAAAGAAATTTATTGAAATACCAACGCGATGGATAAGGAAACTTCCGGGACAACAAATTTGAAAGAAGTTTCTGTTTATCCACAGGAGAAACAAATTCGGAATTACCAATGCAATAACTATGATAAACACTCATCTTTAGAATATCATACATCAATCCATTGTAGAACGATTTATTACGAAGCCCATGAATCCATTCTGATTTTAATGACAAGGTGCCGACATATTGTTCTGACAGTTTTTGTGAATATCGCACACTCGTTACAGAATTTGGATTATAAGTATAAAATAAAGTGCAGTCCGAAACTAAGCAACAAGAACGCGCACACATAATCACTTGATACGTAAACCAAACATCATCAATCATATATCCATCAATACAACGTATATTGTTATTTCGCAGAAATTGGACCTTATAAAGTTTATTCCATGTAGCTACAAAAATTTCATGTCCTTGCCCATAGCGATATTCAGCCACAGCATAATCCCCGTCTTCTATCAATGTATCTTTATACCGATACCCACCCGGATAAATGTCTCCATCCCAAGTCTGGCGTTGAAAAGAACCGGCTATAAAATCAACTGAATACTGCTTCATCTTCTGATATAATATATCAATGCAATCAGGAGATATGACATCATCACTATCCATTATAAACAAATATTCTCCAGTAGCATTAGCCACCATTACATTACGAGCCGCCGCAGTACCTTGATTATATTTCTGATCAATAATTCTCACATTCTTTCCACGTGGATGCATGGATATTATCCGATGGACAATATCCATACTTTCATCTGTACCTTTGTCATCAACCAACAAATACTCAATATCAACAAAGGTCTGATTCAATGCAGATAACAAAGATTTCTCCACATAAGGTGCCACATTATAAATCGGCATTGCAATTGTTACTGTATATTTCATATTTTTTACATTTGAACGGCTTTATCAAAAAGGCGGCACCAAAACCGGAAAAAGAAACGACAGTATTTATCCGGCACAACATACAGCAGTACTTTCTTCATACATAAAAGAAATAAAATACCAGGTATTGGAGCATCAATGGCATCCCTTAAATATATCTTCAAATCTTTAGTTACATACTTCCAAGAATGGACTTCACCGCGCATTATGGATTGAAATAAATTTATGGAAGATTGAATACTATATCGTTCTTTAATTACAGCAGCACCAGTTATTGCAAGTTTCTTACCAAACTCTGGTTCTAAATAAAGGCGTTCTAAAGCAGCAATGATTCCACCATAGCGATTTGCCACAAGTCCTCCTCGTAAATGTCCCACCACTTCTGCTTGAGAATTTTCAGAATAGGGCGTTTGATGAGTAACGACCGGCAAACCACACAAAATAGCTTCCGCTAATACAATACCAAATGTCTCTCCTATTCGTGCCATATGCAAAAATACATCCGATGCACCATAACATAGTCTCAACTTCTCATCTCCTATGAGTTTATCTGTAAGAAGAATCCTGCTTTTTACAGATTTATTTGGAAGTCTGCTAATTTTATGTACCACAGAAGGGGAAGCTCCAACCAGCCAAAGTAAAGCACGTGGATATTTCTTATGAAAATCTATAAAAACATCAATAATCTTATGATTCCATTTCCCATTATAAGGTTGCCCAACACGCAACAAGACAAAATCATCAGGGGCAATACCATAGCTCCTACGAGTATCCTCACGCTCAACCAAACTACACGGATAAAAATTGGAAACATTTATAGCATTTGGTAAAATAGTCTTAGAAACTCTCTTCGTAGAAGGAAATTGTGAATAATACCACAAACACCATTGGGACAACTGTAACGATGAGCTCAAATAGGGAGTAAATTTTGTAGGAGTACAAAAGACATTCTGCTCATATATACGAGCACCCGGGAAAAGATTATGAATCAACATAAAGGCCTCCATACTCACTCTCAATGAATGTAAATGAATGACATCCGGAGTCCAACCGGAATTTTTCAACTCATGCAGTTCACTATATGAATACATAACTTCAATACCCAATTGGCGCAGATTTTCAGCACGCTCCCCCCCTTCAGAAGAAGCATACACCTTTACATCATATCCACAACGCATCAAACCTATTGAGAAATTTTCAGCAGTACGCTCGGTTCCTCCAATACCTAATCCACAAACAACAGTCAGTATCTTCATCCTACAAATTATATCAATACCACAATCTACGATTATTTATATCAAATACCCTTTTGACAAAATTAGCAATAAAATCTAAGAATAAAATACATTTCACTTTTTATTCCCTTAAAATTATTTTTATGTATTTTTGCAGAGTAATAACAGAACTTATGCCTCACGAGTCACGCCTTAAAAAATCATTGCTTAATGCCCGGGTCAATCTCATTTTTTATTTCCTGAGTTTGGCCCTATCCTTTTTCTCCAGAAAAATCTTTCTGGACGCATTGGGTGCGGATTTTATGGGGCTGATAGGTACACTGAACAATCTCTTGGGATTTCTGAACCTTGCAGAATTGGGTATCAGCACAGCCATCGGCTACGTTCTGTATAAGCCCCTCTTCGAACACGATGAAAGGAAAATCAATGAAATCATTTCCGTTTTCGGATTTATCTACCGACGTATCGGTTTCGTCATTCTAAGCGCAGGATGTGTATTGGCATGCTTCCTGCCCCTGATATTCCCCAATAATGTCTTTGATTTAGGTGTCATCTATTTTGCATTTTTCTCGTATCTGACCACTTCACTGATAGGATATTTTGCCAATTACAAGCAAACCCTTTTGGGAGCGGACCAGAAGAATTATGTAGTGACAGCCTATTTTCAAAGTGCCGTACTGATAAAGACTCTCCTGCAAATGGGGTTAGTATATTATACGGGCAATTATTACCTATGGATTAGTCTGGAACTTCTGCTGGGTATTACCTATTCCATTATCCTGAACTGGAAAGTCAATCAGGTATACCCCTGGCTGAAAAGCGAAGTGAAGCAGGGAAAGCTGCTTTTCAAGAAATATCCGGAAGTAACCCGGTATACCAAACAGTTGTTTGTACACAAACTGGGCGGTTTTGTACAATTCCAAACCACTCCCTTCCTGGTATATGCCTTCGTCTCACTCAAAACTGTGGCTTACTATGGGAACTATACGCTCATTATTGATAAGATAAGTATATTTATCAGCAACCTATTAGGGAGTACCAATGCAGGAGTAGGCAATCTGATAGCCGAGGGCGATTCCAAACGTATCCAGCAAGTATTCTGGGAGCTGATGGGTATCCGCTTCTTGATAGCCGGAACCATTTCATTTGCCCTGATTCGACTGACCGGCGCTTTTATTTCATTATGGCTGGGAAGTGAATACGTATTGCCCCAACATATTCTGTATCTGATTATCATCAACTCGTTCATCAACTACACCCGAGGTGCCATAGACCAATTTACCTATGGGTATGGTTTATTTCAAGATACTTGGGCTCCCATTGCGGAAATAATCATCAACCTGACTGTCGCCATCATTGCCGGGCATTTTTGGGGACTGCCGGGAATTTTGATGGGTAACATAACCAGTCTATTTCTTATCATAGTCATTTGGAAACCTTACTTTCTTTATTCGCAAGGATTCAAAATATCCGTTTTCCACTATTGGACGGGCTACATCAAGCATCTGCTGATTATACTGCTGCCGGGAATAGTATGCTACCATCTCTATCCAAGCAATGACTTTACA
>PPYE01662474.1_pt1 | contig 11595 bp, 13 predicted proteins | sample 1559881 | NCBI WGS metagenome assembly PPYE01 (sample SAMN08240022, study PRJNA423297) | Human gut metagenome, whole genome shotgun sequencing project.
ACCCCCGTCAACCCCGCCCCTCTGGATCAGGCCCAGCGCCAGGAACGGGCTGCGGTACTGGCGGCAGGGACCGCCAAGCGGCAGGCCCGGATGGCAGGCTATTTCGACGAGGAACAGGCCCAAAATTATCCCCAGCAACGGGAGCTGCTTCAAAAGGCCCGGGGCAACTTCAGGGAGATCTACGCCTTTCTCAGCAAAGACAACGACCCTCTGCGCACCGCCCTTCTCTCCTCCCTGTCCGACAAGGACCTGCGGGATGTGATGGCAGACCTGCTGGAGGTCCATTTGCAGCGGGCCCGGCCCTGGGCGGACCGGTACCCGGCGGAGGTGTTCCGGCGGTTTGTGCTCTGCCCCCGAGTGGCCTTTGAGCGTCTCACTGACTGGTCCGTCCCCCAGCCCGGCGCGGTGGGTGAGGTCATTGCCCTGCGGCAGCAGGGGGTGCCTGCCCTGCTGCGCCCCCTGGACGGGGCGGTGCTGGTGTGGCAAAACGGGAAATTTGTCCCCAAGGAGCCGGAGGAATGTGGAAAAGTCACCTTCCGGAAGGCCCCGGTGGAGCGGTTTTTCTACCGGCAGAACTGGTCACTGGACTTCTGGACGGGGGAAATGTGGAAACCCCTCAGGCTGACCGACCGGGCCTGGCACAAAAACAAGCTGAATGTCACCCTGTCTGCCGGGCGCTACCGGGTGCTCACCGCCCTGCGGCTGCCGGCGGGGGACCAGTTCGCCAACCGGCTGGAGTTCACTCTGACACCGGGGGAGGAACTGGACCTGCCCCTCCAGCTGCGGGACTGCTCGGTGGACGACCTGATTTCCCCCCGGGAGCTGCCTCTGGCGGAGTTGGGTGGAACCCATGAAAAAGCCGCCCTCCTCCTCTGGCTGGAGGAGGGGGCGGAACCCACGGAACATATTTTAAATGAACTCTCCGCCGCCCTGCCCGCGTTTCAGGCGCTGGACAGGGACGTGATCTTCTTCCTGCGGCGGCCCGGCGCGGAACAGCAGGCCACCCTGGCGGGGCTGCTGGACAAATGGCCCCAGGTACAGCTGGTTTACCCCGAGTGGGGCTATCAGGTGGAAACGGTGGCCCGCCATCTGGGTCTGGACCCGGACAAGCCGCCTCTGGCGGTGGTACGGGACCAGGAGGGCCGGGCGGCTTACGCCTGCTGCGGCTATCAGGTGGGCGCGGCGGACCTGCTGCGGCGGGTGCTGGAGCAGCTGGTATAAGTCACGCCTCAAATGCGTTCAGATATGCCTCCACCGAACGGGTCATCTCCCGGGAGAAGTCGGAGTTGTACTTTCGGTCGCAAAAGGCTTTCAGCCAGTCGGTATAGGGCCGCTGTCCGGCGTTGTCGGCCAGCATCCGCTCCAGCTCCCCGGCGTTCATCCGGCGATAGCCGTTTTCATGAACCATGTAGGGCAGGGCCCGGCGGCGGGGCTTCTCTCTGGCCTGCTGCTGTGCGGTAGGGTAGCCGAACACCACCATGGCAGCGGGGAACACATAGTCCGGCAGGTTGAGCAGCTGCCGGTGAGTCTCGCACTGCTCCATCACGTCCCCGATGTAGCAGGAGCCGATGCCCAGGCTCCAGGCGGCGGTAACGGCATTCTGGGCGGCGATGTTGGCATCGGAGCAGGCCAGCAGCAGGTCTCCCACCCCCGGCTTCCGGGGCTGGCAGCCGCCGGCGTCAAAGGCGTCGTACCACTTCTGACAGTCGGCGCAGAAGATGAGCACCAGAGGCGCCTGGGCGATAAAGGGCTGGTGGTCGCAGGTCTCCGCCAGGGTATCCTTCAGCTTCTGATCAGTAATGTCCAGAATGGTGTACAGCTGCTGGTTGCCCGCTGTGGGGGCGGCGCAGGCGGCCTCCAGGATGGCCCGCTTGTCGTCGGGGGCAATGGGCTTTTCCAGATAGGCCCGCACCGATTTGCGGTCCCGAAGCTGATGCAAAACGTCATTCATTGACAAAACCTCCTGAATGGATGTGAAAATATGCAAGAAAAACGCTATTCCGTAGACGAGCAGGACACCCTGCTCTCCTTCCTGCTGGCCCATGTGACCGGCAAAAGCCGCAACAGCGTCAAGTCCCTGCTCACCCGGGGCCAGGTCCAGGTGGACGGCAAGACCGTCACCCGCCACGACCATCCCCTCTTGCCGGGACAGACGGTGGTGGTGCTTCCTCAGGGCGCGGGAGACAAAAAGGCCCCCTTCCCCATCCTCTACGAGGACGGCAGGCTGCTGGTCATCGAAAAACCCGCCGGTCTGCTGAGCATGGCCACCGACAAGGAGAAGGTGCGCACCGCCTACCACATGGCCACCGACTACGTCCGCAAGGCCGATCCCCGGAACCGGATCTTCATTGTCCACCGGCTGGACCGGGCCACCTCCGGCGTGCTCCTCTTCGCCAAGGACGAGGAGACCAAGCGGGCCTTCCAGGACAACTGGGACAAGCTGGTGGGCCGCCGGGGCTATCTGGCGGTGGTGGAGGGCAGGCCTCCCAAGGACTCGGATACCATCCGTACCCTGCTGCGGGAGAACGCCGCCCACAAGGTATACTCGGTGCGCTCCGGCGGTAAGGAAGCGATAACCCATTATACCATGGTCAGCGCCGGAAAGGAATACGCCCTTCTGGAGATCGATCTGGACACCGGCCGGAAAAACCAGATCCGGGCCCACCTCAGCGAGCTGGGCTGTCCGGTAGCCGGAGACCGGGACTACGGAGCCGCCACCGATCCTCTGGGTCGGCTGTGCCTCCACGCCCATGAGCTGGCGCTCACCGACCCCTTCACCGGGGAGGAGCGCATCTTCCGGGCGGAGGCTCCCGCCGGGTTCCGGAAACTGACCCGGTAAAACTTACAGCCCCAGTTTGGCCCGGGCCTGGTCCCGGAAGGCCACCAGTTCCGGATAGTCGTAGAAAAAGTTCTGCTTCTGCTCCCACACCGACGTTCCGGTGGGCTTATCGTAGAGCACAAAGTAGGAGAAGCACTCGGCAATGTCCTCGGAGGGGCTGGTGGCGGCGTAGCTGGTGATAAAGTCGTCCTCATGCCGCAGATAGAAGTTGATGCTCTCCGGGTCAGCCAGCCGGTCGTCCAGATAGTCCTTCCAGAAGCGCTGGTAGAAGGCATTGAGGTAGGAGTCCGGGTTGCTTACCAGGTCGTTCTCCCCGTAGCAGTCGTAGCGCTTGGGCGCGCCGTAGGTCACCTGCTTGTCGTTCAGGGTCAGATAATGGGCGTACTCATGGTATACCGTCTCGGTAAACTCTACAGGATCGCCTGCGTCCTCCGGGTCCACCGCCAGCTCCCACTGGACGCCGTTGTCGTCCGCCGGGACCACATAGGCCAGAATTTCAGCCTCCCCGTCGGTGAAGATGGTGAAGCGGGCGAAGGGCTTCAGGCTCCCTTCGGGCAGCAGTTCATTGACCTTGTCCCACAGGGCCCGGTACTCCGCCTTGTCCGATTTGTCCGGGATGAGGGTGCCGTCGGCTCCGATCTCATATTGGGCCAGGGCGGGGAGTTCCTCTTCCTCCACCGGTTCCTGGGGTTCCTCCAGATAGCGCTGGGTGAAGTCCTCATACAGCTGGTTGAGCTGCTCCACCAGCTCCTCCTCCTGAGGGAACAGTTCCCACCGGCCTACCTGGGCCCGGGCTTGCCGCAGAGGCACCAGTTCCTCCAGCAGGTTTTGGACCTGATCTTTCTCCATCTGGTTCAGCCGGTCGGCCAGCTGGCCCAGCTGAATGGCGGCCAGCCGGGCCGCCTCGGTCTGGACGTCGGGACCAGTGACATCCGCCGCCGGTCTGGCACAGGCGGACAGGAACAGCAGAGGCAGTAAAAGCAAAATGGGATTGGCTCGTTTCATAACAAACACCTCGTTTTCGCCGGTCCGGAGGACCGGCGTAGTGGAGCGATTGTACCACAGTGAACCGAGCGCCGGAAGAAAGCTAAACAAATCTACAGGAAAACGTCAGATGTTCCATAGAAACGGCAGAAGGCCGGGGCCCTTGGGTCCCGGTCTTCTGCCTCAGGCTGCTGAAAAACCTCTGGCCAGAGGTTTCGGAGGGAAGGATAGTGTGAAAGGGAACCGTCAGGGTTCCCTTTCGCGTGCAGTCAAACAACTTTTGAGGACTTTTTGAAGGCCTCAAAAGTTTAACATCCTGTCAAAAAAGTGACCGCAGCCACTTTTTGACAGGATGCGGCAGAAGGACGGGACCATATGGTCTCGTCCTTCTGTCTGGGAAGGTATAGGAAGGCATAGAAGATAGCAAAGTTACAGCTTGACCACCCAGCCATAGGGATCGGGCCGGGTCCCCCACTGGATACCGGTGAGGGTGTCATACAGCTTCTGGGCCAGGGGGCCGATCTTGCCGCCGTTGACCACAACGTGCTTGTCCTCCCAGCCCATCTCGCCGATGGGAGAGATGACAGCGGCGGTACCGGTGCCCCAGGCCTCCTTCAGGGTGCCGTTGGCGCCCGCCTCGAAGAGCTCCTCCGCGGTGATGAGCCGCTCCTCCACCTTCAGGCCCCAGCTCTTGAGCAGTTCAATGCAGGACTTGCGGGTGATGCCGGGCAGCACGGAGCCGGTGAGCATGGGGGTGACCACCGTGTCCCCGATCTGGAACATGACGTTCATGGAGCCCACTTCTTCAATATACTTGCGGTGTACGCCGTCCAGCCACAGCACCTGGGCGTAGCCCTTCTGCTCGGCCCGCTCGCCGGCCCGGATGGAGGCGGCATAGTTGCCGCCGCACTTGGTGTAGCCGGTGCCGCCCTTGACGGCCCGGACATCCTCGCTCTCCACATAGATCTTCACCGGGTTGATGCCCTCGGCGTAGTAGGCGCCCACGGGGCAGGTGATAATGGCGAAGATATAGTTGTGGGCGGCGTGGACACCCAGCGTGGGAGTGGTAGCGATAATAAAGGGGCGGATATACAGGGAGGTGCCGGGCTGATCGGGCACCCAGTCCGCCTCCAGCCGCACCAGCTGCTCAATGGCAGCCAAGGCATCCTCCTCATCCAGGGGCGGGATGCACATACGCTCACAGGAGGAGTTGATGCGCTTGATGTTCTCGGTGGGACGGAAGAGCTGAATGGTACCGTCGGGAGAACGATAGGCCTTCAGGCCCTCAAAGACCTCCTGAGCATAGTGGAACACCATGGCGGAGGGCTCCAGCGCGATGGGGCCGTAGGGAACGATGCGCCCGTCGTGCCAGCCCTGGCCGGCGGTATAGTCCATCAAAAACATATGGTCGGTAAAGGTTCTGCCGAACACCAGCGTGGAGGGATCGGGCTTGGGCTTGCCCACTGCGGCACGCTGAACAGGATATTCCTTCATCAGGATGGCCTCCTTGCAGTTTCATTGCTTGTATTCAGTATGACAGGGTAAAGGGAAAAAGAATGTAAACCGTGATACAATGCCAAAAATATACCGGCAGGTTTTCCTGTCTCCTTCTCCTGTATGGTAGCACAAACCGGCCGGAAAGACAACCGGGGCAAGAGTTCCTGCCCCAGCACTTGTAATTTGGCCGGGGATACGATATAATACTTGGGCTAATATGCCGAAAGAGGGTATTTAACCGATGAAATTAGGTATCGTAAGACAGGTACCTATTTTTATAAGTCCTTAAATCTCCATATAACCCCCCCAAACCCTGATAGCACAATAAATTGCAAATTAGCGCAGCAGATATAATTCTATATTGGTTCATACATTCCCACACCAAAATGGTGTAAAAATGGTGTATAGCCTCAGCGTTTAGAGGAAGAGCCTCATTGCAACAACTTATAAATTAAGCCGACATCTGCTTTGTTCAGATGCCGGCTTTTTCGTTGAATTTGAAAGTGCACATTCAAACTTCTATCATTTGCTCCATGCAATCCATGCACATAATTCTGACTGTCTTTGTGGCTCTCACACTGCAACCACATTTCGGGCATTGCAGCTTTCTTGTGCTGCTGGGTCGCTTTCCACCGCCGGTCGTTTCCGCTCCGGTTTGGGCTGTACCGCTGGCCCCTGTGCGAATGATGGGCGGTAAACTGCCACGCCCGATTTTGATTTCATTCCAGCCCTTTTGTAATGCGTACTCCACCAATCTGTCGCTGGGTGTAGTATTCCATCCGTATTGTCCACAGGGGACACAGACAAGTCCCCGCCGCTCAGCCTCGGCCTTGAATTTCTTGTTGTGGTATTTTCCTCCACGGCTGACTTCTTTGATCCCGTTTTCCCGGCAATACAGATGGACCATTTCATGGAGCATCGTGTCTAGGGTTTCTTCAATCGGATAATTTAGGACTTCGGCTGCAATGTTTAGTTCATAGGCTCCGCCGTCCTTACGCTGCCACACCTTGCTGGTGGTACAGTGTCCATAGGTCCCCGGTTTACTCTGTACCGTAATAATGGGGATGGGTAGTTCATCCTGAAAGAAGTCTGTATTCAATGCGTTATAGATATGTTCTAGCTGACTGACGGCCCGGCTCATTTTCGTGGTCTGTTTCATGGGATCAACTCCTTTTTTCTATACCTAATTATACACCACCGTATATAAAAAGTAAATATACCACAGTATATATGCAGATAGAATATATACCACCGTAATTGTGCACCTTGACATATACCGCCGTATATGTTAAACTGCAAAAAAGGAGTGATTCTATGGCGTATTCAGAAGCACAAAAAAACGCAACTCTCAAATATAGGAAAGAGAGTTACGCCCGAATCAGTTTGGATTTAAAAAAAGAAAAAAAAGAAAAGTATAAAGCGCAAGCTGCTGCCCATGGCATGAGCCTAAATGCCTACATCATTAGTTTACTGGAAGCAGATGGCACGAAAGAAGATTCTTGAAAGTGCACATTCAAAACCTATGCCCCGCAGGGCATCACAGCGACGGAATATCCCACGGGGACCGGCTTGCAAGTCATATAAAACCCACAGCGGGGATATTCCATGGAGCGGGACCAACCTTTGACCCCGCCTTATGCCCAACCAGACCCAGCACCCAGGTCCTCACCCGTGGCGGGCCACCCGGCCACCGTCACCGCACACACTCCTTTTCTGAACAACAAAAAACGGCCCTTTTCGGACCGTTTCAAATGACCTTGCAATCTTTCAGGTTATGGAGTAAAATAGTGCCATCGAGATAAATAGAGGCAGACCGCAGGGTGCGCCAACACCCCACGGTCCTATGCAGGAGAGCTAACCTCCCACACAATAGCATTTCGCTACGCCTTTTCTCATTATAGCTGTTTTGTGTTTTTTTGACAAGGTGGTTATAATGGGCTTTGTGTCGTACCTCATGCGGTGTAGGGAAACCTGCACCGCTTTTGTTTATCTCGGCGGGAACGCCCAACGGGGGACCGGGAGAAATCCCCCCCAACGGGCCGGACCGTTGAGAGAGAATAAAAGAGCCGTCTTAGCGACGGCATAGGAGGATCAGAAATGAAAAAGGCGATCATATATGGTATGTCCCTGGCCCTGATTTTATCCATGACAGCCTGTGGCGGTTCCAATGACAACGCCGCCGACAACAGCCAGGACACCAGCACACCCGCAGTCACCCAGCCTGTGGAAAGCAGCACCCCGGAGATCACCGCTACCCCGGAGCAGACCACCCAGACCGCACCCGAAACCACCCCCACCCCGGAGAGTGTTTCCACTCCTGCCCAGGAGAATACCACTGCACCCCAGGAAAATGACTCTCTGTTTACAGAAACTGACGAGACCATGTATGCAACCACCACAGTCAATGTACGTTCCAGTTATAGCACCAACAGCGATAAGCTGGGTAGCTTAACCAAGGCTCAGTCCGTTAAGCGCACTGGCATTGGTACTGGAGCTGCAGCAGGATGGAGTAGAATAGAGTTTAATGGTAAGGTAGCCTATGTATCTAGTGACTATCTCAGTGCTACCAAGCCACAAGTAAGCACTGGAAGTAATGGTGGTAGTTCTAGTGGTCAGACCAGCAAGCCAAGCAGCAAGCCAAGCACAGGTGGAAACAGTGGTAGCTCCTCAGGTGGCTCTTCTGGTGGTAGTACAGCTCCAGTACCTCCTGGAGGTTCTGGTAGCTCTGGAGGAAGCTCCAGTGGAGGTTTAGGAGACTTAGCCAACCAGATACAGCAAGGCAGAGACGACATGGGTTATTCAGGTGGAGGTAACGGCGGAGCTTTATCTGATGAAGATTATGACTGGATATCTGGTAATGTACAGTTAGACTAACCATTATTTGAAGAAGGTAAAGCTCACTACATTTTAGGTACATACACTTAATAATATGAACTGAGGGATTGGAAAGAGATAATTTCCAATCTCTCACCAATTCAGCCCCCTGCGCCCTTGGCGCAACCGGCATAAACCCCATCGCTTGCCGCCGCGATCATTTTTGAAATATGCGTATTTTATACACTCTCTTTTGAGGCCCCCAAATCGGGGGCCTCTTTTTTTATTCTTTTATCTAAAGCATTCGCTTCCAGGTCAGCAAAGCTTTCAATAATTCTTTCCATTTGCTCTTTTGTTTCTCTGGCAGCATTAACCATGTTGACCCAGTTTGTAGCAGCAGCAGTTACAATTTCTTGATGTAATTTTTGAGATAGTTCCTCCATGCATTGCCCATATAGATTGGATAGTTTCTTGTTAAATTGAAACTCCTGCGTGTCTAACAAGTTTGTTTCTTGAGAATCATTTATATAAATATAGTTATACTGTTCCGCAGAAATTAAAGAATCTTCTATTAGATCAATAAGGCCGTTTAAACTGCCGCTTTCAACAAGATATGAAAGTATAGCGGAATACAGCGCTTTTTCTTTACCTTTGGTATGCAGAATCTCTATTGCCGCATCAGACAACCCCGTGTATTCACACGCACTTTTCTTAGTAGGTTCCGTAGTTTTTGTGTCTGTCATACCAAGTAAATAATCTGACGATAAATGAAAATATCCAGCAAGTTTTGCGAGTGCAGAAATTCGGGGTTCTGTTTTCCCACTTCTATATTCTGACAGAGACCCTTTGGCAATACCTAATTTATCAGCAATATCTATTAGATACTCCTGATCTAGACAATCTGTAAGACGCTGTGCGAATGACACCAGAACATAGTCAGAATTACTTCCGGTCTGCTTTTCGTGTTGTGAAATGTTCCGGTATGTTTCTTCCTTCATATTTACTGTTGAATAAATTTGTCTTGTATCAAAGCGATTTCGTGATGGTGCTTTTTTCCTTTTGTTTTCACTCATAAAATTTGTCCCCCTAAGTTCGGAAAAACGAATTATTTTAATAAGGATTCAGAAATATTAAACGTTGCGAATAGAATGGAGGGTTCAAAGGGTTAATACTATAATTATATTCAGAAAGACGAACTTGCCGATAAGTTATTCGCCTTTCCAGATTGTAAGGCAAGACAATCGAAGAGTCAAGACAAAATTTAAAAAGATAGGAGTTTGACTCGGGCCCGGTCAATAGTGACCGAAATGAAAGTGAAATACAATTTCGTAAACGGAGACTGTATTGAATTGGAGGTTGAAGAAAAGTTCGGAAAATACATTGAAAATTCTCGCAAGCGGGAAAGTAATAAGGCCAGACACTATCGCCGCAAAAATATTTCTTTGGAAGGGGTCGTTTATGAGGGGCGTGAGTTTTCTTCTAACGATACATATTTTGACGATATGGAAGAAAAAGCTCAACGCGACCGTATCAAGGAAATATTTGCTGAATTGACCGAGACTCAGCGTCGGCGCTGCATACAGTTGGCAAGTGGTAAGAGTATGCAACAGATTGCCAAAGAGGAAGGGGTATTTGTACAGTCAGTTCACGAATCAATCGTTGCTGTAAGAAAAAAATTGCAAAAATATCGGAAGTGACCCCTGACAAACTGGCTTCCAAATGTCCGTATAGTGAGGGGGGAGTGAGAACCGCTCCTCTCCCCCCTCCTCCCCACCGATGGGGCAAAAAATAGAAAGGGGGAATTTAAAATGCCTAAGATCGTCGGTGTCGTCCGGACTAGCTTTACTGCCAAAGATGGAACTCAAATATCAGGCCGGACCTTTTTTACGGAAGAACCAGTTAAACCAGACCAGGGCATTGGTCAGCGGACAGATAGGTTTTTTCTTTCTGATGCCAAGCTTGCCACACTCAGCTTTAAGCCTGACTTGGCTCTAGGTTTTGAGGTGCAGATCCTGTATAACAGGTACGGAAAAGTTGAAAATCTCGTTCTGATTGACCAGCTAGACAGCGATTTGGAGGTAGAAACTTAATGACCATTCAGAAAGCCATTGAAGTCTTTTTGATGGCCTGGAGATCAACCTGGGACCCATCCCTGGAGGTCATGACCTGGCCCCGCTACCCGTACAGGGAGTTGGGGCCGAGCCAGGCCCCCGACGGCTCCGTGGTTCTTCGGGTCTACAAGCGTGCCTTCGGCTACAAATATCGGGGTATCAGGCCCCGTGAGCCTCCTGCCGCTGATGTGCGGAGTATTCAGGAGGTCCTGAATTTGGCTCTGCCTGCTGAATTTCGCATCCGTGAAGTCCAGGACCAGGGCAAGAGCGTAATAATTATCTTGGAGGAAAGATTTTATGCCAAAGATTGAAGAAATGGCGGGCGGCTTGCAGCGTAGTCTAGCCCGTGGTATCGGTTCTGCCGCTGCTTCTTATCGCTGTTACTTGGCTAGGGCTAATGCTTTAGCGGTAGCTCAAGCCCGTACAGCGGATGAGAATCAATTTTCTGGAAATTGGCTGGCAACCTTTGCTTGCCTGTTCCAGAGTGCTGTCCACAACACTCTGGAATTGACGCATCTGGTTGAACCAGACTCGTTTGAGGATTTTTACTCTAAACGTCCGGTTCGGCGTGCCAAAAAGGGCTTTCTTGCGGTGTGTCTTGTCGGTTGGCGTCGTCCCGGCTTTGAGATTTCTGCTAGGGATGTACAGTACATTTTGAATACTGAAATGAGCCGTCTTTGTAAGCGACATGGCCTTCCTGATATTCATGTGAATGTACAATATCGAGAGCATAATCAGGTTCGGTTCGCACTTGCATTTTCTTCTGACCTAAACAAAGCTAGGGAGAAAGCAGATGTACAGCAACTTAAAATTTAATAATGAGGACCTGGCTGTTATCGGCAAGGTTCTGGCCACCCTGGGGGAGTTAGGGATTACCCTGCTCCTCCAGGGCCCGGTCCCCATTATGTGGGATTATGGCCCCCATCGGTTGTACCAATGGGAGGTCATCACCCGCGATGATGACCCTTTTGATTGCGGAAAATTTGAGGCTCTTTTGCTAGGCCTTAATTCTGAGGGCAAGTTCAAGCCACAAGTTTACAGCGTAGAGGACTATCCCACCGAATATGGTAATTTTACTCGATACTATATTACGGTGTTTATATAATAGGGCGGCACATCTATTTCCCAAAGTCATACATGACCGTGTTGGCCCCAAGCCAACACCAAGGGGGTGAGCGAACGGCGCAGGCGCAAGCCGAAGCTGTCGCCCACCCTCTTGTCAGTTGTAAGGCTTACGTCCATGTGCCGCCCGGTTGGATACCTCACTTATCTAGTCCAATGGTATGAAGTCAAGTAGGTGATGCAAGAAAATTTCAAATGGGAATGAGTAAAAAGGACCATGTAGGCAGG
>PPYE01109279.1_pt1 | contig 11593 bp, 6 predicted proteins | sample 1559881 | NCBI WGS metagenome assembly PPYE01 (sample SAMN08240022, study PRJNA423297) | Human gut metagenome, whole genome shotgun sequencing project.
TGCTCCCAGTACGAATAGTGGTAAGTTTGAAGCCAATGGTTACGATGTTAGTTTGACTTGGCATGATAAGATAGGCAGTTTCAACTACCATGTTGGCGGTACGTTAACCTATATGACCAATAAACTCGTTGATGGAGGTAACATCGTGGTGAGCGCAGGTTATAACGAAGCTGTGAATGGCTATCCGCTCAATTCGGTATTTGGCTACCGCTATGTGGGCAAGGTACAAAACCAAGACCAACTGGACTATTACGTGGACAAATATGTGGGCAGCAACTCTATCGCCCTGCCTGCCAACTTGCGTTTGGGCGACCACATGTATGAAGATGTGAACAAAGACGGTAAACTGACACAAGATGACCTTGTATTTCTCGGTTCCGACGACCCCAAATATTCGTTCTCGTTTAATTTCGGATGCGAGTGGAAAGGATTCGATTTCAATACCGTATTCCAAGGTGTGGGCAAGCGTACCATCTATCGTGAAATCGACTCTTGGAAAGTGCCTTTCAAGGCTATTTGGCTGAACACTACCAACCAGTCGGTGGGTAATGTATGGAGTCCTGAAACTCCCAATAACCATTTTCCTACTTATTCAAACAGTAATGACATCAATAATTATAACTACATTCCCTCTACCTGGTCGGCCGATAACGGAGCTTACCTGCGTCTCAAAGAGATTGTACTTGGTTACACATTGCCAAAGGCATGGATGAATAAGAGCGGTTTCATCAGCAACTTGCGTATTTATGTATCGGGCGCCGATTTATGGGAAAAATCGTATATCACCGATGGTTGGGATCCCGAAGCCACCCGTAAGGTGGAAAACAAGCAACGCTATCCGTTTAACCGCACCGTGACTTTCGGTGTGAATGCCACATTCTAATTTTTATTCTTAATATTGAAGATAACAATGAAAAAAATAGTATATATTTTAGGAATTATTTGCGCCATGACCATGCAGTCGTGTTTAGACCTTGAGCCCAAGACGCAATTGGCGGATACCAACTATTGGAAGTCGCCCGAACACTTCAAACTTTTTGCCACCCAGTTCTATGGCTGGTCGGCCGACTTTCGATGGCTCGACGACAGTCAGCACGCCGATATTCGCTCGGATTTGTTTGCCGGCAGCACGGTGAACATCTATAGTAACGGAACGAACAGCATTCCGTCATCCGACAAGCATTATACCGACAATTACAATCGTATTCGCCAAGTCAACACCTTGTTGCAACAGGCTGATGCGTATGAACAACAAGCCGACATTGCCATTTCAGTGGGGGAAGCCCGTTTCTTCCGTGCTTATTGTTACTTCGAGTTATTGCAGGCTTACGGTGACCTTATCATAGCCCGCACGCCGCTCGACATCGACTCGCCTGAGATGCAGAAGGCTCGCAATCCGCGTACCGAGGTGGCTGACTTCATCATTGACGACTTGAAAGAAGCCGCTAAACTATTGCCCGTTGATAAGGCTATCAGCAGCAGCGATGAAGGTCGCCTTTCCAGCGAAGCCGCTTTGGCGTTTCTTTCGCGTGTAGCCCTTTACGAAGGTACATGGGAGAAATTTCATAATGGCGGTCAAAATACCGAACGTACAAAAGATTTGCTCAATACCGCAGCACAGGCGGCTCATGATGTAATGGCGGGCGGAGCATTCGAGCTTTTTGCTCCTCAAGAATTGGGAACGGAAGCCTACAAGTATCTCTTTATCTTGGAGAATGAAAAGTCAAACCCTGCCAATATCAATAAAACAGGTAATAAAGAGTATATCTTTACCCGCCGCCACGACCCTGTTATCAATTCTATTGGTTTCAACATTACACAAGGGCGTTTGGGCAATGCCTTGTACGTTACTCGCAAAATGGCTAATATGTATCTGCAAAGCAATGGGTTACCCATCAATCCCCAAACGTGGAATTACACGAAAGTGGATGATGAATATAAAAATCGCGACAACCGCATGAACAATCAGCTTATGGTGCCCGGACAGACTTATTGGGGTACAAATGGCGGACGCATTGATTGGAGCGGCGATGCTGCCGAAATAGCCAATGCCTCGCATAGGAACTTCATGCCTCAAACCGGTACGGGCTACTTTCCCCACAAGTGGTGCAGCGAACGTGACGGAGTGCCCACCGGTATGGAAGCTTACGACTTCCCCGTCATCCGCTATGCCGAGGTGCTGCTGAACTATGCCGAAGCTGTGTTTGAACGCGATGGACAAATATCAGATGAAGACTTGGCTATCAGCTTGAACTTGACACGTAAACGCATTAACCCCGAAATGCCTGACTTGACTAACGACTTTGTCACGGCAAATAATTTGGATATGCGCACAGAGATTCGTCGTGAGCGTACCATCGAGTTTTTCGATGAGAATTTCCGCATTGATGATCTGAAGCGTTGGAAGACGGCCGAAGACGAAATGCCGATGAATCTCACCGGTGTGAAGTGGAAAGATACTGATTTTGAAAGCAGATGGCCCGATGCTTCTTTTAAAGACAAAGATGGTGAAGGCTGCATTATTCACGAAAAAGGACGCAACTGGCACGAAAAGCATTACTTGTTGCCGCTGCCCACTGACCAACTCAAGCTGAACTCCAACTTGAAACAAAATCCGGGTTGGAACCAATAATCCATTCATTATTCATTTATAAAGTAATCGAATTATGACATACAAAAACATACTTCAAAAGGGTGCATTTGCAACACTGTTGGCGGGTGCCTTGGTGGTGACCGTTTCGTGCAACGATGACGATGTATCCCCCGTTTTAGAAGAGAGAGTGCTCGTTAAGGAAATCAACCTTGAGGTGACTCCCGAACTGCCTCTGCTGATAGGCACTGATACTTTGATAAAATATACCGTAGGCCCGGATGAGGCTTTCAACAAAGAGGTGGTATGGAAATCGACTGTGCCCGATGTGGCTACCGTAGATGCCGAAGGACGCATCACTGCAGTGAAGGCCGGTAATACGGTCATTTCGGCCAAACCGGTTGTAGGCTATTCTGCCACTTCGACCATCAATGTGAAGGTGGTAAACGAAATCATTCACATCACTGATATCAGTCTTACTAATGAAGAGCTTGAAGTGTTTGTTACCTCGACTCTGCCGCTCATTTGGCAGACTACTCCGGTCGATCCCACTTACCCCGGAGTGATTTGGAAAAGCCTTACTCCCGATAAAGCCACCGTCAATGAAAAAGGCGAGGTGAAAGGTGTGGCCGAAGGAACGGCACGCATACAAGTCACCGCTACTGACGACAAACCCGCAGATGAATGTAACGCCGGCAGACGCTACGCTGTCGTACATCGCATGGGAAAGCAGCAAGCCCGATGTTGTAGAGATTGACGAAAAAGGCCGGTTTGTGGCGAAGGCTTACGGCAATGCCGTGATTACTGCTTTGGCAGACTATGGCGACGGTAAACCTATCAAAGCTACGATGAGTATCAATGTGAGTGAGGGATTGATGAACGACCAATTTACCATTGAGAACATCTGGCAACCATTCGGCAATTTCAATCATCGAGAATTTGAATGGATGGAGAACGACGGAGTACTTCGCATATTACCCGGTGACGATAAGGCTTACAAGGCTGTGCGCATTTGTCGTACCGGAGGATTTGGGTTCAACGTAACCAACTATCCCATCTTGGCCTTTAAAGTGAAATTCCCCGAAAATGTGTTCGAAGCATCAACAAGCATAGAGTGGTATCTCGACATTTGGGGTGGAAGCGGCATTACCGTAGCCGGTAAATATGGCGAAGATACCGATAAAGGAAAAAACGCCATGACTGTGGCAGATTGTGGCGAATACAAAGTATTCTACGCCGACTTTACGAAGAAATTCCTCGGCAAGAATCAACAGTATATGCCTACTGCATTGACGAAGTACGACACGGTGGAACTTCAATTTTGGAAAATATGGTATGAAGCCAGCGAAACTGGCAGTATCTATGTGGATTGGGTGAAGACCTTCGAATCGGAACAGGAACTGAAAGATTTGATTAAAGCTGAAAAAGCCGAATAATGGTAGCCGACTTCTCAGAAACTGATTGAATAACAAAATGAATATTGAATATATGAAAAATTTGATTTATACCTTCGTGGGCAGCATGGCACTTGTGTTGCTGACCGGCTGTAGTGCTGAGTTCGAGAACGGAACTCCCGAACCATGGCAACGCGAAATCAACCCCAATGAAAATTATGAGTACACCATCAAGCACCCTTGTCTGGTGAACACCGAAGCCGATTTTGAACGTGCACGCCGTAAAGTGAATGAAGGCGCCGAACCTTGGATTAGTGGTTGGCAAAAATTGTGCGACAGCCGATTTGCCCAACTGAATTATAACTCAAATCCGCAAGAAGAAATTGTGCGCCACTCAAAAGGCGGAAACTTCAATACGGCTGCTTTTGATGCCGGTGCCGCTTATCAGTTGGCTTTACGCTGGAAAATTTCGGGAGATGAAGATTATGCGAAAGCGGCTATTAAAATTCTGAACGGATGGGCTAAAACTTGTAAAGGGGTGAACTATAAAACGTGGCCTGACGACAGCCATCGCCTGCTTGCTGCCGGATTTATCGGTTACCAGTTTGCTGCTCCCGCTGAACTGATGCGCGACTACGAAGGCTGGAAAACCGAGGATTTCGAAATCTTCAAGAAATGGATAGATAAAACTTTCTATCCTATCTGCGACGATTTCTTAGATAACCACTTTAACTCTTCAGCCATTGCAGGTTGGATGAGTTGGGATCTGCCCGCCATGCTCACCATTCTTTCTATCGGCGTGCTGAATGATGACGATGCTAAGATTAAACAAGCCCTGGAGTTTTTCTACCACGGAAAAGGTATGGGCTGTATCGAGTGGTCGGTGAGAGGTATGCACGAAGACCCGGAAGGAAAAGTGAAAGGCAGACATTTGGCACAGAGCCAGGAGATGGGACGCGACCAGGGGCACGCCACTCTCAATGTCGGTTTGCACGCTTACTTCTGCCGTACGGCTTATAACATGGGTATCGACCTTTTTGCCTACAACGACAACATTGTTCTCGACCTCTGCGAATATACGGCTAAGTATAACTTGACTTCGGCTGAAGATGTAGAAATGCCTTTCGAACCTTACTATCACCCCAAATATGGTTGGCACGAGAAGGTGTCGGCCGAGGCTAAGGGGCGTGCCCGTCCGGGATGGGAACTCCTCTACAACCATTATGCCAAGGTGAAAGGTATGAATGCACCCTATTCTCAAGCCTTTGCCGAAAAGGAACGCCCCGAAGGATATGGTGAGCGTGGAACTGCTGAAGCCGGCGATTTGGGATTTGGGACATTATTATATACTGAAGAATAACTTTTGAGTTTTCCGGCTGATTTCAAGGAGTTAAGAGGTTAGACTTCTTAACTCCTTGATACTACTCTGTGAAACCTTCACAACTCTTTCCTTATGATAAATAGATTATTTCCTACCTTATTATTCTTTATCTGCTTCTTTTATAGTTTGCCTCAAACGGCAAAGGCGCAAAACAACGAGTGGGAAAATCCCGCCAAATATGAGTGGAACAAAGAGAGGCCACATGCTGACTTTCGTCTCTACGAACAGTCAGAGGATGCAGTGAACGACAAACCCCGAAAATCGTCTTGGCAACATTCGTTGAATGGTGTGTGGAAGTTTATCTATGCCCCTACTATAGCAGCGAGCATAAAAGATTTTTATCGGATAGATTTACCCGACAGTAATTGGGATACAATAACAGTTCCTTCTAACTGGGAAATCCAAGGATTCGGTGAACCGATAATCCGCAACATTCAGTATGTATTTTCATCCAATCCACCTTATATTGACGTAGACAATCCTGTGGGTACCTATCGGCGCACATTTACGGTTCCTCGAAACTGGCAGGAGCGCGAAGTATTTCTGCACTTCGGCTCCATTAGCGGCTATGCCCGCATTTATGTGAACGGGCAGCAAGTCGGAATGACCAAAGCTTCCAAAACACCGGCTGAATTTAATGTGACGAACTATCTGAAAGAAGGAGAAAATTTACTGGCAGTACAGATTTATCGCTGGCATGATGGCAGCTATATGGAAGACCAGGATTTTTGGCGACTGACCGGGATTGAACGTGATGTATTCTTGCAAGCTTACCCTAAACTGACTATTTGGGATTTTTTCTTAAAATCAAGTTTGGATAGTACATATAAGAATGGTATATTCAATGCTACCGTAGATTTGCGTGAATTTACAGGTAATAATGTAAAAAAAGGAACACTCAAACTGGAATTATTGGATAAAACCGGCAAAATAGTTTTGTCACAACAAAAGAAATTTGACATAGAAGATGAGTTTACCCAATTAGCTTTTTCGGGCGTCATTAAGAATGTATCCAAATGGAATGCTGAAAAGCCATCTCTTTATGATTGTGTCATCACACTTTGGGATGATAAAAACAAGCAGCTTGCAGTTACTGCCTGTAAGACCGGTTTCAGAAAGATAGAAATAAAGAATGCTCGATTATTGGTGAATGGTGTTCCGACTTATATAAAAGGCGTGAACCGTCATGAGCATAATGACAGCTTGGGGCACGTCCAAACTCGCGAAATTATGATGAATGACCTGAAATTGATAAAACAACTGAATATGAATGCTGTTCGTACCAGTCATTATCCCAATCATCCGTTGTTTTATAAATTATGTGACCAATATGGCATTTACATTATAGATGAAGCCAATATTGAAACCCACGGAATGGGCTCAGTTCCTTATTTCAAAGATACCATTCCGCATCCTGCTTATCGTTCCGAATGGTATGCGGCTCATGTAGACCGTATCACCCGTATGGTGGAAAGAGATAAAAATCATCCGTGCGTCATAGGCTGGTCGTTAGGGAATGAATGTGGTAATGGAATCGTATTCCATGATGAATATAAACGTCTGAAAGAATATGACCCAAGTCGTTTTGTGCAATTCGAACAGGCTTGGGAGGACTGGAATACAGATATTGTATGTCCGATGTATCCCAATATGTGGAAAATAACGGAATATGCCAAGTCCGGTAAACAGCGCCCCTTTATCATGTGTGAGTATGCCCATGCCCAGGGGAATAGTAATGGTAACTTCAAAGACCTTTGGGATGTTATTTATGACAGTCCAAATTTGCAAGGTGGTTTTATTTGGGACTTTATGGATCAAGGGTTTAAAATGAAGACAGAACCGGGAGACGGACGCATCTACTGGACGTACAATGGAAAAATGGGAAGTTATAAATGGCTGGAAGATAGGAAAGGGGAATTAAATACAGGAACCGACGGCTTAATTTCTGCTAATGGCATTCCCAAACCACAAGCGTATGAAGTAAAGAAAGTCTATCAGTACATTCAGTTTAACGCGAAAGATTTGAGTAAAGGGATTGTTTCAATCAGGAATCGTTATGATTTTACCAATCTGAATGAATATGCTTTTACTTGGGAAGTATATAAGAATGGAGAGAAATTCTCTACAGGAAATTTCAATGTTGAATTAAAACCTCATGCGGAAAAAGAGGTACGATTGAATCTTCCAGTCATTCCGGAAGATGGAAATGAATATTTTCTCAACCTCTATGCCTATACAAAGGTTGCTACCGATTTAATTCCTGTACATTATGAAGTGGCTAAGGAACAGATAAAGCTAAATAGAGGCAGTTTCTTTGCTTCTCTTTCGGCTTGTTCGGGTAAGTTGTCTTATGAAACGAAAGACAATGTTTTATCTTTTCAGTCGGATGCCGTCTCCGGTAAGATTGATTTGAAAAAAGGAGTGCTGTTTAATTATAGCATAAACGGCAAACAACCCATTAAGCAATATCCGGAACCGGCTTTTTGGCGTGCTCCGGTTGATAATGATTTCGGGAATAAAATGCCCTGGTTGGCAGGTGTCTGGCGGACAGCGCATGTGAACCGTTATGTGAAGAACGTGGTTATAGAGGAAAAGAACGAAAAAGGATTGTCCATAAAAATTGATTGGATATTAAGTGACATTCAAGTTCCTTACACGATAGAATATTTGATACGTAATAATGCATCTATTATTGTGACAGGAAGTATTGACTTGACAGGAACGAGACTTCCTGAACTTCCTCGCTTCGGTATGCGGATGGAATTGCAACAACCCTATGAAAATCTGACTTATTATGGTAGGGGACCTTTTGAAAACTACATCGACCGTTATTCAAGCTCGTTCATCGGGCGATATGAGGATAAAGTCGACAATCAGTTCTATTGGTATATACGTCCACAGGAAACCGGAAATAAAACGGATGTTCGTTGGCTGGCTTTATTGAATAGTGAAGGAGAGGGAGTGAAGATTACAGGTCTGCAACCTATCGCATTTTCCGCTCTGCATTTCTCACCGGAAGACCTTGACCCCGGTTTGACCCGCAAATTGCAGCATACCATTGATATTGTTCCGCAAAAGAATATTTTCCTGCATGTTGATTTGAAGCAACGCGGATTAGGCGGTGATAATAGTTGGGGGATGTATCCACACAATAAATATCGTTTGCTTGATAAAAAATATGTTTATAGCTATATGATTGAATTGATAGACTGATAAATAATTAGAATAGCATAGAGATAATGGAAATGTGATTGATAAGTATTGCGCTATGGGTTCTCCACATTCTCCTAATCGGGAAGAGACAGAACTACTGAAACGGGAAGGATGGAGTACGGCAAAAGAAATGATTATAGTCTTTTTTACTGTTAAAATCTAACGCCAGGTTGCATAATTGTACAACTTGGCGTATATTTGTAATATGAAACGTAAGATTATGTCTTATTCAATGGCTTTCAGAAAAAGAGTCAGAAGACACCATCAGGAGAGATAGAAAAGGCGTTAAAAATAAAGGAGGCTTATTATGGAGACAAACAATCATCAAATCGTTGATTACAGTGCTGTGTTAGAAGCACAGTATGGAGCACTGGGCACTCCTGAACGTGCGAAGTTTGACGAAGAAGCTTATGCTTTTTATACGAGTCAAATACTTTTGGATGCGCGAAAGAATGCCAGATTGACGCAGGAAGAGCTTGCAAAACGTATCGGTGCCAACAAATCATACATCTCACGCATTGAGAAAGGCATTACAGTTCCGAGTGTTGCTACTTTCTATCGTATCATAAATGCTTTAGGATTAACGATTGAGCTTAAACCTGCTTTATGATTTAGGTTATTTTGCAATAATAAAAAGTCCCATTCCATTTATTTGGTTCGGGACTTTTGTTTTTATTTGGATTGTATTGAGTAAATTATTTACCCCCTTCGTATTTAGTTATGTACATATAGAGAATACGAAGGGGCTACTTTTTTAAAAAAGGAATGTGCTCTTTTGGAGATTTTTATGTATGTTTGTCACATGTTTAATATGAAAGGAAGCAGTTGTAAGTGAAGAACACGATTAAATATCTGATTCTTATATTAATATATTTGGCTTGTGGGGGTAATCTACAAGCCCAAAACTATACATTCCGTAATGTCGTCATGTCCGACGGGCTATCCGGACTGTTGGTGAATGCCATTTATAAAGATTCCGAAGGTTTTGTATGGTTGGGGACGGATAATTGCCTCGACCGTTTTGATGGTGTGAAAGTGCGCCATTTTGAATTCCGTGGCATTGAGTCGGGAAGAAAGAAACGGGTAAACAGTGTTACGGAAACATCCAATAAACAACTTTGGGTGGGAAACGGAATCGGGCTTTGGCGGTTGAATCGCCCAAACAGCCAATTGGAAAGGATTGTCCCCGAAAAGATAGACTTTGCCGTCAATACGTTACTGGCCGATGGAGATATTCTTTATATCGGCACAGAGAAAGGCTTATTCATTCATAAAGACGGTCAGTTGCTTCAAGTCTTGACAGACCGGAATATGCTTGCCGCAAGCCGATTATTTCCGTTGCCTTACTCGTATCGGCGAAACGCTCTATCTCGGTACAATGAGCCAAGGTGTAGTACGTTTCGATATAAAGAAGGAATCATTCTCTCATGCGGTATCTTTGGGGTGCGATGTCATTTCCGATATTTCCAGCGATGGTAAAGGGACTGTGTATATAGCTACTGACGGCAATGGCGTACACTTCCTTTCACACAAAGACCAACAAGTGACACGTCGTTTTTACCATGATGTCAATGATAAGGAAGGAATTCGCAGTAATTCTATTTATTCCTTACTTATAGATGATAGAGGTGCCGTCTGGGTGGGGCATTTTCAGGCAGGACTGGATTATTCACTCTATCAGAACGGCCTTTTCCGTACGTATGATTATCCACCTTTGTTTAATTCGGCCAATCTTTCCATCCGTTCTTTTGTAAACAAAGGGCAAGAGAAGGTCATCGGTTCGCGTGACGGCTTGTTTTATATAAACGAAGCTACCGGAGTAGTGAAGAGTTTTGTAAAACCCGTCTTGACCTCGGATTTGATACTGACAATCTGCTTCTATCAAGGAGAATATTACATCGGTACGTATGGTGGCGGTATGATGGTATTGAATCCGGAAACGCTGTCTCTGAAATATTTTGCCCAAGGTGATACGGAGCTTTTCCAGAAAGGACATATCTTCTGTGTGAAACCGGATGCCAAAGGAAATCTTTGGATAGGTACTTCGCAAGGGCTGTTCAGCTATAACGGACAGACAAAGCAGATAAAGAGCTTCACCAGTGCCAACTCCCAACTGCCGGAAGGCAATGTGTATGAAGTCAGTTTTGACTCTACCGGCAAAGGATGGATTGCTACCGAAACCGGTATGTGTATTTACGACCCGGCTTCCCAAAGTTTGCGTTCCAATGTCTTTCCCGAAGGATTCGTGAATAAAGATAAGGTTCGTACTATCTACGAAGATGCTGAACACAACCTCTATTTTATCCGTGAGAAAGGAAGCCTGTTTACATCCACTTTAACGATGGACCGTTTCCAGAACCGCTCTATCTTTTCTACTCTTCCGGACAACTCGCTAATGTCTGTTATAGAAGATAACCAAGGCTGGTTGTGGGTGGCTTGCAATGACGGGTTATTGCGTATCAAAGAAGAGGGAGAGGAATATGATGCTTTCACTTTCAATGATGGAGTGCCGGGACCAACTTTTACGAATGGAGCTGCTTATAAAGATGAAAAAGGACTATTGTGGTTTGGTAACACTAAAGGACTGATTTATGTCGATCCGAAACGTGTGGACGAGGTGCGTGGCAAGGTCCGTTCGATCGTATTTACTGACATATTAGCTAATGGTGTCCCTTTTACCAGCTCCTCTTTGAAATACAATCAGAATAATTTGACTTTCTGTTTCACAGACTTTGCTTATGGTCTCCCATCTGCCTTACTATATGAATATCGACTGGAAGGAGTGGACAAGGACTGGAAATTATTGGCTGCACAGAACGAAGTTTCTTATTACGGACTTTCTTCCGGGACTTATACTTTTCGTGTACGTCTTCCGGGAAATGAGCAATCCGAAGCTAGCTGTCAAGTGACGGTATGCCCTATGATACCTTGGTGGGGATGGGGACTTTCCGTTTTATTAATCGTAGGAATTATAGCCTTTATACGGTATTATGTCTGGAAACGTATGCGTCGTTT
>PPYE01414097.1_pt1 | contig 11592 bp, 9 predicted proteins | sample 1559881 | NCBI WGS metagenome assembly PPYE01 (sample SAMN08240022, study PRJNA423297) | Human gut metagenome, whole genome shotgun sequencing project.
AATTTTAGAAAATCAAAACTTTATTCAAAAATACTGGTACGGCTAACCCGCTGATAAATAGTGGGGACGCTGTATTGGTGGTTTACTATTGAGATGTCAAATCGATGCCTGGACATTATATTGGATGACGAGAATGTTCCTATCCCATATCAACAAGTTAAGAAAAGCTTGTATAAGGGCGATATTAAAGAATTAGTTTGTCTGCTTAACAGTATTATAAAGAGCATTCCCTATCTCATTTATAAAGAAAAATTCAATGAGGGATATTTTCATTCTTTCTTCCATGTTGCTTTAACGTTGATTGGGATGCGTCCTTTATCTGAGGTGGCTACTTCAGATGGTAGAATAGATATGGTTATAGATTGTCCAAAGGCAATTTATATCATGGAATTCAAGTATTCACCGAACGACAAAGATTTGTCTAATGACGCTTTGGATCAAATCAAAGACAAGAAATATCACCAGCCATTTATCTTACAGCAGAAGACTATTGTTGGAATTGGTTATTCTTTCGGAGAGAGATCACGTCAAATAACGAATTATAGGGCTGAAACTTTATATGTTCCTCAAATCATCCTTGACAAGTAATTTTTAGGCTCAAGTGTATTTATTCATGAATAGCACTGACTTCACATAGTGAACAACAGTGTTCTCATGTTGAAATAATGTTGTCAAACTGCGTATCTTATAACTGAGGGGGCTTATGCAAACACTTTCCAAAGAAATTGAAAAAAGGATAGAGGATATAGTTTCTGTCCGTTTTTATAATCAGATAACTCCATACGATGTTATTAGGTGGCTATTTAACTTTGAGGATGAAGATGTCGAATTGGCTGTCCAATTGTTGGAGCATGTGATCTTTTTGCGTGATGATGATGTAAAGGGGCGGCTTTATGAGCAAATCTCTAAGTTGCCTAAAGATAAGACAAAACATATAGTTCCTCTTGGTAAGCCAGGGAAAAGTGGAGCTGCCATTTCTTACTGGATTCATGGATTAATGAAACGAAATGAATTGCGGGAAATGGCATTTCATTCAAGCATTGAGGACTTTATTTCTTATAGGAACTCTCAGGAATGGAAGACTCAGAATGATGTTGTTGTTTATGTGGATGATTTTATAGGTAGTGGTGGATCAGTAGTAACAGCTTTATCATCCCTTGATAAAAAAGACCTGCGTCCAGAGGTGTTGAGTGATGCAAGTTCTGGGAGGCTTTATGTTATTGCTGCAATTGTGATGGATAATGGCTATTCTAAGATTTCTCAAGATATATCTGGGGCTATTATCTTAGGAGACTTGCATTGTAAAGGTTTTGATCCTCATAAAAAAGTATTTGGGAGTTATTTTAAGACTAAAGCGGTACGTGAGATGTGCTATAAGTATGGAGAACAATTATATAAAGGTTGTCCTCTTGGTTACAAAAATACCCAAAGCCTGGTGTTGATGCAGCATTCGTCGCCAAACAATACGATTCCTGTATTATGGTCTGATAACCAATATCAAGGTAGAAACTGGAATCCTTTGGTGCCTCGAAATAATCTCCTGAAAATAAAACGGGCTTATACTGATAGGACTTCTGTTTACAGATGGTTGTCGTTTCTGAAGAAAATCTTTGTTGGTGGAAGTGAATACGTAGATTTCAGATTGTTGTTTACAAAGAGTAATTTCAATCTTGTCTTTATCTTGATATGTTTGATCAGGAGAAAAAGCGAAGCTTTCATTTACAATACCATGGGTATTTCATTAGAGGAAATGGATCGTCTATGGCAAGAAGGGATTGATAAGAAAATATGGGATAGTAAGCACAAGCCAACTTCATTGGCGTTGAATGAATATAAAGAGGCAATAAAAAGATATAAGCTATTGAGAGATGAAGGGATGCAAGAATTTCGGATTTTGGATGAAAAAGATAATATTTACATACCGGAGACTTTCAGGGGCGTGAAGTAAAATTATTAGCTGAATATGGGATTAGCATATTCGTATGTCTTTTGGACATGCTTGATTTAAAATATCATTATACTAAGTATATCGAACATAAGTTCGATATGCTCACTCACGTGAGCAACTAACGTAATAATTTTATGGAACAAACTTGGGAGTCTCTTTTTTCAGAACAAGCTAAGATTGAAGGGCATTCACAGCAATATATATCAGAATGTTTGGCCTATGCAGGAATCTTGCAAAGCCATAATGTTCCTGTTATTTTTGACAAGTGTCATTTTTTCTCATTCTTTCCTGATATCAAGAAGGAGAGAATGGAAATGTTTTTATTGAATCTATGTTGTTACAAGAACTATAGTATAAAGAAGAAAACTGGTGGCGTTAGAATGATAAGTGCTCCTTATTCAGACTTGAAGAGGGTACAGAGGTGGGTTTACGAGAATATTCTTCTTAAAGACTTGTCTTCCGTTTCTCCTTGTGCTGAAGGTTTTATGCCTAAGGACAAAGATGACATTAGAAATATTGTCACCAATGCTAGAAGGCATGCCAGAAGTAAATGGCTGATAAATGTTGATATACAGAATTTCTTTGATTCGATAAAATATGATTCGGTATGGGAGTATTTTTCTAAATTGGGCTATGAGAAAGAGGTGGTAGATGTTCTTACTAAAATCTGCACATACAAATTTAGGCTTCCTCAAGGTGCACCGACAAGTCCGATGCTTTCCAATTTGATTGTGCGGTCAATGGATGATGCTTTCGTAGAACTTGCCAGTAAGTGTAATTGTATTTATAGCAGATATGCAGATGATATAACCCTTTCTGGAAATTCTGACAGCATTATGCCAACGATTCGTGATATTTATCAAATAGTTTATGCTCATCATTTTTGTCCAAACAAGAAAAAAACGAAAATAAGCTTCTCTTGTGATAGGCAAATGGTTACAGGATTGACTATAACTGATGGAGTGCATGTTCCGAAAAAATATCGCAAGGATGTTTGGAAGGAACTATATTGTTGCAAAAAATTTGGTGTAGTTAATCATATTGCTTATAGACACTCTGGTCAGGGCATGTATAAATATTGGCTTTTGGGAAGAATCATGTTTATAAAATCTGTAGAGCCTGAGTGTGGAGAGAAAATGCTTCAAGAATTTAACTCGATTAATTGGGGGATTTAGTTGGAGATTACGGGATGCCAAAACAGGCTGTGCCAGATTGTGTTGGCTGGGCTGCTTGGTAGGTCCTAAAATAAAGTTTTGGATAATAATGCTAAATAGAAATAAACATCCTTATAAAATAGATGAACGATTTCTTTCTGGGAAAGTTGTAGTAATGTATGTAAAATATAGATTTCTCCGTAGTTGGGTATTTTTAGCTCTTACATTTTTCTGGCTGTCATTCTCAATATTGGTTTATTATCTTATTTGGAATGAAGGGTTAAAAATGTTGTTTGGTATAGGCTTTATATTAGTTTTCTTATACTTATTGTTAATAGTAGCATGGAGTAAGATAGTTGATTATAGAAATCTAGGTCTTGAAAAGAAAATAGTATATCCTATCGTTGATAGGTTACTAGCCAAATCAACAAAACTATCTTCAAGAAAATGTAGTGTAAAAAGGAGAAAACTTATAAGTATGGAAGATGGTTCTATAGATTACCCCAGTGAATCTGTTGTCGTTTTCTTTGGAGATGGTAGCATTTGTGAATATCCTTTTTCCTTTATGGCAGAAAAGTGTAAGGGGGCTGTAATCGTGAGATCTTTAAGTCTTACTCATTATGTCTGTAAGAATGAAAGGAGAATATCCGAAGCAAAAAGTTTGTTGCCAGAACTGTCCTTCAATAGTTGGCTTAAGCTTGTGTTATTCTTAATTTTATTTTTAGGTGGCATATCGTTTTGTATATTTACTTTTTTGCCAGTAGAAGTATTTTTCATCATTATCTTTTTGGGGTTAGCTTTAATAATGATGTTTATATATTTATATCCGCAACAGGAGTCACATAATGTCAAAAAAGTGCCTTGGAAGACGGCCCTGTTTAGGGCAATGAAAACTCCGATTAGTGTAATTTATCTATTTACTTCATTAAACTTGCCATTTATGGCATTGCTTATCGTGAGTGTTGTATCTGTTATCTCGGCTATGCTTCCTGTATATATTGTTATTTCTCTAACAAATAAAGCTGCTCCGGGACTGATTTGTAAACCTACTGAGTATTTTGTTATATTAGTAATGAGTTCATTTATTCTAGTATATTGTCCTTCTTATATAAAGCGGGTAATCTGTAAAACTCCATTCGTTACTCATACCGAAGGGAAAAGGTTTAAAAAAAGAATTGCAGAATTAATTATATATATTTATGATGCTGGTTCTGTAGAATTTCTTTTGAATGTGGCCTATACTGTTTTTGTATGTATCATATGCATAAAGAAATTTCAATTTTCAGAATTTTTGTTTAGCAAAGAAATTGATGAAGCAATTCTGAACGCCTTTGTTGTGTTTCTGTCTTTTGAAGGGATTAGAAGTTCGTATAAGAGGATTCATTTATCTGCAATATCATTATTTCAGAAAATATTGAGGCTATTAGATACTTAGTAAGTATTTGGTGAAAGCCGTAATTAGAATCGTAGATGCGTATTCCGGTGATACCCATTCACTCCATTATTAATCTTCAGTATCGTCGGTAAATCACCGTTAGACCGTATGGCGGTATCTATATAATATATTACCTTTGCATCCGTACTCAAAACAGTTTGATAAGTCAATGTTGACTAAAACTAGCAATGACCTTGCCAAGTCCAGACGGCTTGTAGGCTTGCTCAAACAGCAGATTGAGCAAGGTAATACAGACTTGTCGGAGGAACTTGACAAGGCAAACGAGCGTATCTCTATGTTGTACGAAGATTTCATGACTTATCTTCGTGAACGCTTGGGACCTGTGATGCTTGAGTGTATCCGTCAGTGTGTCTATACCCAGAATGACGAGTCAAGAATCGTGGTTCGCAGTCTTGAAAGTAAGGAAGATAAGTTTAAGAGACATTTAGGTGCGGAAAACATAGCTTTTACTGGTGCCCCAAATTTGCATACAAGTTGTGCATAGCGTGAAAGATTATAACTTTATGTTTTGACGCCACAAAGTGCTAAATATCAGTGAGATGCACAACTTTCCTCCATGAAATGCACTAATTTTTATGCGGTTTTTAATTCCGCCAACGAGTCGCAAAAGTAAAATCTTAAGGCTTGCAAATGATAAATGTCTGCTTGGTGAAGAAAAGTGGGATGAGATGGAAAAGCTAGAACTAGCATTAGTATGAAATGCATTATGTTTAGTCGGAAATGTAATTTCTGAGAGTATAGTAACGACTCATGTCATGGAGTAAAGAAGGATACAACAGCTATTCCAAGCATTAAAAATGCATAAAGTTTTATGTTTTAATGCGAAAGTTAAGAAAAATAATGTAATTTTGCAACAAAAAGTTAGCAATGAATACAAAGCAATATACTGTTATTGATTTATTTGCGGGGTGTGGTGGTCTTTCTTTAGGCCTATATCAAGCAGGATGGAATGGCATCTTTGCTATTGAGAAAAATCCAAACGCATTTGAGACCCTTGATTATAACTTAATTGAGGGGAAGCAGCATTTTGCCTGGCCTCAGTGGCTGCCAATAGGTCCTTTGAATATTTTAGAAGTAAATGAAAAGTATAAAAAGCAACTGAGAAAATTAAGAGGGCAGGTTGATCTTGTTGCAGGAGGACCACCTTGCCAAGGTTTTTCTATGGCAGGTAAAAGAGTGGAGGATGATATTCGTAACCAACTGGTATTTTCTTATATAGACTTTATAGATATGGTGCGACCGAAACTTTTGCTTTTTGAGAATGTTAAAGGATTTACCTATGCATTTAATAAGAAAAAGGACGCTGATGCTGTCCCATATTCTGAAATAGTAAAGAAACAGTTAAGAGATTTAGGGTATGGTGTTCATGCGCAAGTAGTAGACTTCTCTCATTATGGTGTGCCCCAAAGAAGAAAGCGTTTTATCATGGTCGGTGTATTGGGAGGAAACGAATCTAAAGCTGAGTTATTTTTTGAAAAGATAGATAAACAGAAAACTTCTTTTTTGAAGAATAATAAGCTTGATTCTTTTTGTTGTGTCCGTGATGCAATTTCAGATTTGTTAAGAATAAATGGACAGATAGATACTCCTGATAGAAAGGGATTTATGTCTGGACTATATGGAAATATTGGGTCTAAGTATGAGCGATATTTGCGTCAAGGAATCCGTAAGAGACAAATGGTGCCTAACAGCCATAGCTTTGCTCATCATACACCGGAAAAGGTGGCGTGTTTCCAAAACTTGCTATTAAATTATCCTCATAAAGGAAAGCGTATTGATGGTAAGGCTCGTGAAGGGTGGGGTATAAAACAAAGGGGCATTACCGTGTTGGATCCAAATCAGTTGGCTCCTACGATAACTAATATGCCTGATGATTACTTGCATTATTGTGAGCCAAGAATAATGACTGTGCGTGAATGTGCAAGGATTCAGTCTTTCCCAGATTGGTATGAGTTTAAAAGCAAATATACAACTGGTGGACAAATGCGTAAAAAGGAAGTGCCAAGATATAGTCAAGTGGGTAATGCAATCCCACCATTGTTTGCTTTGCAAGCAGGATTAGTGTTAAAAGAAATGATATAGTATGGAAGATTCTTTACAATTCAAAATTAGCTCAGCCTTAAAAGATTTGGTTGGTAAGGATTTAATAACTAGTGATAATGTGGCCATTTTTGAGCTGGTTAAAAACTCATATGATGCATATGCAAATCATGTTGTTATCACTTTTACTGAAAATAAAATTACCATTGCGGACAATGGTAAAGGTATGTCTTTGTCTGATTTGAAGAATAAATGGTTGTTCTTGGGTTTTTCTGCCAAAAAAGACGGAACAGAAGATGAAGTAAATGATAAACAAAAATCTTATAGGGATAAAATAAGAAGATTTTATGCTGGTGCAAAAGGTATTGGCAGATTTTCGTGTGATCGTTTGGGGCGTCTTTTAACGATAACGACAAAAACACGTGACTCTCTTTTGGCTGAGCAAATACTTGTGGACTGGGCAAATTTTGAAGTTGACCAAAAAATTGAGTTTGATAATGTTGATGTCGAACATCGTACTCTTAATGTGGATAATGTGTTTCCTGATCAAGAATCACATGGAACAATTATTGAAATAGAGGATCTTCACGATGAAGAAACGCCTTGGACTAGAAAGCATATTCTTGAATTAAAGCGTTCTTTGCAAAAACTTATTAATCCATATTCTGAGACAAATGATTTTGTAATTGAAATTGTTTGTGAAAGAGAACAAAAAATGGATTTGCAGAAACTTCATGATGGGGTAGGATTTGATAGGGATATTGTTAATGGTCCATTAAAAAATAGCATAACGGAAATATTAAAGCTAAAGACAACACAAATAGATGTAAGAATATCTGATGGTTTTGTTTATACCACATTAACAGATCGTGGAGTGGATATATACAGAATAAGAGAGCATAATATTCATTTTCCTTTGATAAAAAGTGCAACAGTATCTTTGTCTTTTTTAAATAGAGCTGCTAAATACAATTTTACTAGGTTAATGGGGGTGGACTCTATTAACTTCGGTTCAGTTTTCTTGTTTAGAAATGGTTTCCGTATATTGCCGTTTGGTGAAACTGGTGATGATAGTTGGGGTATGGACTTTAGAGCTCAGCAAGGACGTGCCAGATATCTAGGTAGCCGAGATCTAATGGGAAGAGTAGATGTCACAGTTGAAGATGTAAGTGAATTAAAAGAGGTGTCTAGTCGTGATAGTGGACTGGTAGATACTCCTATGGCTCGGCAAGTTAAAGATTTATACAAGCAGTGTCACAAAAGATTAGAACGATATGTTGTTGGTGTTTTGTGGGGTGAGTCATTTTTAAGAAACGAATATTATAAAAATGAAGAAGTGGCTTGGAATGCTCGAAAGGAACTTCAAAAAGTAGATAAAGATTCTGAAGACCCGTCGTTCGTTTTACATTCTAGCTTTGGTAGCAAAATTGATTTTGTTCGACTTGTAAAAACGTTAACTTCAGATAATAATATCGAGGTGTTGTCTTATAATTCTGATTTAGCAAATTTTGTTACTTCAAGTTTGGAACCTCAAGATATAAAGCTGCAGTTTATCTCCGATTTAGAAACAATTGCAAGAAGAACAGGAAATCAGTCATTGGAAAATTCGGTAGAAGAGGTAAAACGTAAAATAGAAGAATTATCACGTCAAAAAGAAGAGGCAGAGAGAAAGGCTGCTGAAGCTGAATCACGTCAGAGAGAGGCCGAAGAAAAGGCTCTTAAAGCTGAAGAAATGCGACGTGAAGCTGAAGCTAGGGCAAAATCAGAAGAGGAAAAAAGACGTTCTGCGGAACTCGCTAGATTGCGTGCTGAAAATGAAAAAATTAAAGCAGATAATGCTCGACTTATAGCAGAAAAGAAAACAAAAGAAGAGGCAACAAAACGAAAGCAGGTAGAAAAGGAGAAGCAACTGGAAACATTAAAAGTTGAGTTCTATAAAAAAGCTTCAAACCCAGATACTGATGCTTTAATACATCATGTAAAAAATAATAATAGCAGAATAAATGATAAGGTAGATGAATTAATTAGGTATGTAGTAGATGTGGAAGATTTCGACAAAAAAGAGGAAGTGTTAGTTTCGCTCTCGATTATAAAAAAACTGTCGCAAAAAACTTTAGCAGCTACAGATCTTATTCTCAATTGTGATTTGGCAAAATCTGATTCGCAAAAGATAAATTTACCTATGTTCTTGAAGGGCTATTTGGCTGAGGAGGTAAAAACTACTTTGAAATGCCATTTCTCAACCGATGTGGATTTATTTGCCATATATGGAAGTAAGCTAGACTTAGCATTGCTAATTGATAATTTTATAAAAAATTCAGAAGATTGGCATGCCTCTAATATTTGGTTCTCTTGTGTGCGTCATAATAATGATTTAGAGTTGGATGTTTACGATGATGGAGAGGGACTTATAGATTCTTTTCGTCAAGATCCTAATCAGATATTTGAATTTGCGAAGTCTGGTAAACCAACAGGTTCTGGTTTCGGCATGTATTTGATAAAAGAAACCCTCAATAGCTTGCGTGCTACAATTGAAATTGCAACTCCAATTAATGGAGTAGGTATTCATTTTAAAATGGTTTTTAAGTAATGGAACAAAGATATTTGATTTTAGTAGATGAACAGTCTCAGGAGGATAGACTAAAACGAATTGCTAGAAGTTTGCGTAATGAGGGCATTTTGCTTGTCTATGAGGAGATTAATCCAAATGAATGTTCTGTTAGAAAGGATAATGGGGATTTATCTTTGGATAAAGTTGCTTTGGAGAATAAGTTGGCATCAATATCGTTCTTGTCTCATCTAGATGTGTTTGCGACTGATTATAATTTGGTGACTGATGAACTTAAAGGTATTGATATGATAGAGATGCTATATTCTCTACAACCGCATTATCGTAAACAAGTTGTAATATATTCTGCGCAGATTGATGAAGTTATAGATGATATTATTACAAAAAGGGCTAAAGGATTTAAACAGCAAGTTGAAATGTTAAAGATTTTGGCTCAAAATGATATACATTATCTGAGTGGTGAGGGGGAATTTGAAAATGAGTTTAAAAGTCTTATTGCCAAAGAACCCGATATAACTATTGATTCAAGACTTATTGATTCTTTGCATACATTGAACTGTGATAATTTGAAATGTTCAATTCCTGGATATACTGATAAAAAAATTAGTGATATAGGAGATTTGTTGTTAAAGAAAGGAAGTGATGTTGTTGCTCTGCGTAAGAACATCGTAGATCATATTTTAGCGTATATAACATCTATAAATGGCTATGAGTAAAATATTTGCTATCTTTCCAATAGATAAGAGTAGTAATACTACTTTTCTTAATCGTATTCATACTTTTTTGACCTCAAATTTAGAAAGTGATTGGCATTGTTATAAAGTGCACTTTTCAAATGAAGAGCATGAGGATTGCATAAAACAATCGAGTGGTAGCCGTTTTATCTTTTTCATGGGACACGGTGGTGAGACCAAACTACATGGTGCCTGTGCTGTGTATGGGGAAATGCCCGTGGATGTAGTTGCAAGTAGTGAAAATGCTAATTTTTTCAATAAAGAGGTATTCATTGATGCAAGTAATATTGCTGCATTTAAGGGGAAAGTCTTCTTTTGCTTTTCATGTAATTCAAACAGAAATTCCTCAAAAAGTCTTGCTAGATTAGCAATAGAAGCTGGAGTTAAAACCTTTGTGGGATTTGGAAATATTCCTACAGATTACGAAGAACAGGAAAATTTTTCGAAGAGGTGCATTGCCATATATAAAGGAAAGATAGTAAAAATCATAAAATATGCATTGTATTATGCTTTTACAAGTGAACAGACTGTAGAAGGACTTGTGCAAATTATAAAACTATTGACTTCTAAAGAAATACAAAGTTTAAGGATGCATAAGCCTTTTCATGGGGAGAAGGAAGTTGTTGAGCAATTATACAAATTTAAAAATGAAATAAAAATATTTGGTGATAAATATGCTAAACTGTATTGAACGTTTTCTCTAGCCTGCTTTTTCATCATCACAGCTTTTGGTCGCATTCTCAACATTTTAGCCCTCCAGAATATCTTCAAATTGACACTATGTGCTGCAATAACCAAGGATAATCTTGTACATATGGTGAAGTCTCGGAAAAATTGCTGCCAACAAGCGATATAAATAAAGAATGGGATGTAAGACATTTGCCGACACTAATGTCAATGTCGGTTCTTTTACCATTCAAAAAGTTTGCGTATTCCGGTCGATACCCGTTCACTCCATTAGGTATATCACCATTACAGCGTAAGGTTTAAACACATTAAGTAGTTACCTTTACATCCGAATTCTTAAAAATCAGAATTATGGAAACAAAGGAATACTTCGAAAAGGTGATGCAGGACTTTAACCAGAATCGTAGAGGTCGAAAACTGCGTCCTTGGCTGATTTTCACCAAGCTCTAACAAAAGAGTTGGAACTAAAGGCTGCTGCCTTGGAATCTGCTGTGGCTTCTTTGAAGGACGAGAGCAAGGCAATAATGCAGGAAAACTTAAAAAAGGTGTAACTACTTGTAATATAGTGGGGACGCTGTAATGGTGATATACTATTTTTGCCCCACCTGTCTTCAATAGTCTTTACGACCCTTTCGGTTCCCCTTGTAGGGGACAGCCCCCCCCCGCGGGAGGGTCCTTAACCACTCCCAAGCCCTCACCCTTTCCAAAAGGGCAAGGGATGTAACCGCCCTCCGGTGCTCAGAACCGCTACGCTCTAAGGTTGGTGGGGCATCAAAGCCCTCGCCATGTTGTGCGGGATGGACCGCCTGGGAATAGCAGTTTATAGTTTACGATTGATTTCGTGGTTATTTGCTGATAACTTGCAGATTTCTTGTTAATTGCTTGGTGGTTTCGAGAAAAAGCGTAATTTTGGCGGCAGAAGTGTTAAATATAGAAGGAATTGATTATGAGAAGTATGAATAAAATGTCGGCGGAGGATATCGCTAAGCTTAAGGCGGTAGCTT
>PPYE01433593.1_pt1 | contig 11591 bp, 9 predicted proteins | sample 1559881 | NCBI WGS metagenome assembly PPYE01 (sample SAMN08240022, study PRJNA423297) | Human gut metagenome, whole genome shotgun sequencing project.
GATCCAGACCGCCCAGCATATTTAAAAGCGTGGATTTGCCGCTGCCGGAAGTACCGATGATGGCCACAAACTCGCCCTCCTCGATGGAGATGCTCACGTCATTCAACGCTTTTACAAGACTTTCTTTTTCACCATATTGTTTCACTAAATGGGATGTACTTAAAATACTCATGTTGTCTCTCCTTTGCCTGTTTATGATGTTTTGATTATATCGCTATACAAAAAACAGACAATAGAAGCTGCGTAAACTAATATGCAGGAGGAAAAAATTAAACGAATAGCATTAAATATTTGTAAAAGTCATAAAACCCCAAACCTTGAAGATTGATTTGTTCATTTATAATTGATATAATTAAAAAAGAAATAAATTTTATAAGATATAACTGATAAAAATTTCGAAAACAAAAGTTTTTTAATTATAACAGAGAGAAGGTGGATGCATTGATTAAAAGAGAATCTTATATGGAACGAATCCGCCCGTTTATGGGAAATGAATTGATCAAGGTGTTGACGGGAATACGGAGAAGCGGAAAATCCGTCATGTTGGGATTGATTCAGGAAGAGCTGATGGAAAATGGCGTTGAAAAAGAGAACATGATATCCATTAATTTTGAGAATATGGCAAATGCCGGATTTTGTACGGCAAAGTCATTGCATGATGAAATATTGCGTCGAATCAATAGGACGGAAGGAAAAATATATTTGTTTTTTGATGAGATACAGGAAGTAGAGGAATGGGAAAAATGTATTAATTCTTTTCGGGTGGAGATTGACTGCGATATTTATATTACAGGTTCCAACGCGAAATTACTTTCCGGAGAACTTGCCACTTATCTGGCGGGAAGATATGTGGAATTTATCATCTATCCATTCTCTTTTAAAGAATTCATTGATTTGTATCATACCATAGAGCCGGGTTCAGATGAGAGGGAATGTTTTCGTAAATATCTTATTGCAGGAGGGATGCCTTATCTGAGTAATCTTCATTATGACGAGGAAGCGGGAAGACAATATTTGCGGGATTTATTTTATTCCGTGGAACTAAAGGATGTCGTACAGCGAAATAATATTCGGGATGTGGATATGCTGGAACGGATTATCGCCTATGTAACGTTAAATGTTAGAACAACGTTTTCGGCCACATCGATTTCCAAATATTTGAAGAATGAAGGAAGAAAAGTATCACCGGAAACGGTATTAAATTATCTGAAAGCCTGTGTGGACGCCTTTCTTTTTTATCAGGTAAGACGTCGGGATTTGCAGGGAAAGAAGATACTTACCGTAAATGAAAAATATTATGTGGCAGATCATGGAATACGGGAGGCTGTTTTTGGAGGAAACATGAAGGATATTAATTTGATTCTGGAAAATATTGTTTTCTTAGAATTATTGCGCCGGGAATATTCTGTCACTGTCGGGAAAATGGGGGATAAAGAAATCGATTTTGTCTGTGAAAAACAGGGAAACCGACTTTATATACAGGTGGCGTATCTTCTGGCTTCGGATGAAACGATACAAAGAGAATTTGAAGTCTACGCCGGCATTCCTGACAATTTCCCCAAATATGTGGTGACGATGGATGAGTTTGATATGAGCAGAAATGGAATCAAACATCGCAATATCCGTGAATTTCTGCTGGAAGAAAAATGGGAATAAAAATAAATATTGACATTTTTCTTCCAGAGATTCACGAATACCTTTGTCGGCAAAGGAATGACTGTTACGGCACCGGTATTATAATTTTCAGCACAAAGATTCCGCCTTCGCATTTGACGGTGCACTGTCCGTCGTATTTTTCTGCCGTGCTTTTGATGTTGGACAGCCCGAAGCCGTGGAGAAATGCGTCCTCCTTGGTGGTTCTGCCGGAGGTGTCCGCGCCCGGCAGGGCGTTGTTTTCCACGGCGATGACCATCATATCGTGGATGCGGCGGGCTTTTACGGTGATGACACGCCGGGGGATGGCGAGCTTTTCGCTGGCCTCGATGGCGTTGTCCAGGGCGTTGCCGAAGATCGTGCTGATGTCCAGTGGGTCCAGAAAGGCGCCGTCCTCAAAGTGGATGACAGCTGTGAAGTCGATCTGTTTTTCCCGGGTGGTCTTTGCCTTGTCCCGGATGATGACATCCAGATAGGCGTTGCCGGTGCGGTAGTAGTTCTCGTAAGAGGCGATCTGCTGCTGCAGGTGCTCGATGGAGGCGCGGACGCCCGGGCGGCCGCCAGCCGGTACATTTTCTGCGCCGGGTACAGCGGCGCCCGCGCCCGGCACCGCATTTTCCAGCACGAGAAGGTGATTCTTCATATCGTGGTAGATGCGGCGGATGCGGGTCTCGTCTTCCATTTTCTCCTCGTAGTAGGCCTGGCGCATCTCCAGCTCCTGGGCGTGCCAGGCAGTCTGCATAGCGCTGCACATGTAGGAGGCCAGGTAGATGCAGCCAAAGCTTGAGAAAATGGACGCAGCGCAGATGGGATACACGATGATCATGCGCTCAGGCATGAAATAGATGATGGTAAATATCGAGACCACGGAAGCAAGCATCAGGGTATCCACGATAAGCCACATGCGGTTGGTCAGGGTGTACGTGGTGTTTTTCAGGTATTTCCGCAGAAACAGCCAGGCGCCGGTCCAGAACAGCAGTCTCGCCAGAAGTGTGGCGGTGTGGATGCTGGTGCTGAGCAGCAAGACGCCGTGGGGCCATTCCGATATGTTGTCTCCGATGTTGTCACCGGAGAGCCCGAAAAAAATGTTTGAGCCGATATCCTGCATCATATAGTTGACGGCGATGACCGCCGGATAAAAAATCAGAACGGCGGTAAGTTTTTCAACCCAGCGTCCGCGGTGAAAAATGATCAGATAAATGCAGAATCCGATGAGGGTGCCCAGCAGGTTGGCAAGGTCGTTGGAATAGACGATGACCACCGCCAGAAAACTGCAGAAGAAGACCGCCAGGACACGCACGATCCAGTTTTTCCGCACAGGAAGAAATGTATGCAGAATCCAGAAAAACACGAAAACATAAAGCCATTCCAAAATGAAGGAAAGAATATCAAGAAACTGTATCATAGCATATCCCCCCAGTAATCGGTCAGCTGCTCCATGAAGCTTTTGCGCCTCGGCTGGCTGATGGGGATTTTTTCACCGGTGATCAAGGTGATCTCCAGCTTTTTCACCCCTTTTACATAGGCGAGATTCACGATATAGCTGGTATGACAGCGGGCAAAGTTCTTTGCCTGCAGCTCCCGTTCCATTTCTTTCATACTGCGGTAGCAGAGGATGCTTTCCTGCGCGGTGTGAAAGAGAAGGTTGCGGTTGAAGGTCTCTATGTAGCGGAGATTTTTCAGGATTACCTTATATTTGCCCGTGTCATTGGAGATGACGAGGGCCGGTTCCTGCTCCATGTGCCTGCGGCGGATAAACTTGTCAAGCTCCGCCTTGAGACGGCCGTACTGCAGCGGTTTTATAATGTAATTGGTGGCCTGATATTTGTAGCCTTCCAGTCCGTACTGGGCGAGAGTGGTAAGGAAAATGATGCCGACGCTCTCATCCTTCTCGCGGATCCGCTCCGCGGCCCGGAGGCCGTCCACCAGTTTCATCTGTATGTCAAGAAAAATCAAATCAAAGGACGGGTCATATTTTTTTATCAGGTCAAGTCCATCGTAGAAGACAGAGGTTTTGATCTCCTCACCCGTCTCCAGAATATACTGCGAAAGAAGCTCTTTCAGATGATTCACAAAGACTCTTTCGTCGTCGCAGATGGCGATGTGCAGCATATGGGTGTCCTCTCTTTCTGTTTAGTGTACTGACCGGTTCACATTTCGCATAATGACTTGCCTGCATTTCCATCTGCGGTGTTGTCATCAATCGGCGTAGCGCCCACTACGCCTCATTCTTCCGCCTTGCAGAATGAAAACGCATTCTTCGCCATTATACTGAAAATGAACGGGTCAGTACACTAGTCTCGACGTTTATTGTAACGGCCTGCGGGCGATTTTTCAAGGGGGGGGGGTAGAAGTGTTTTTTTGAAAAATGTATGACACTTTTTTGTTGTGTGGAGACAGAACGATATTGCGAAACTGCGCCAATATGTGTAAAATGATAAGTGGATTATTTTGAAAAGCAGGAATAAAACGATGAGAGAGAAAATCAGTGAAAATTTAAAAAAGATACAGCAGCAGATCAAAGAAGTGGAGATTCACTATCTGAAGATGATACTTTTTAACTTAAAGACCGGTATCCTGTGGATGCTGCGCGCCTTTATCGTGGGTCTTGTGGCGGGCGGCTTCAGCAGCCTGTTCACGCTGGGTCTTGCGGAGGTGACCCGCATAAGAAATGCATTTCCTTTTCTTTTGTTTTTGCTGCCGGCGGGCGGTCTGCTCATTGTGTGGCTGTACCGGCTCTGCGGTATCAAAAAGGACTCGGGGACGAACCTTCTGATCACGGCGGTGCATCACAGCGAACAGCATGTGCCGGTTTATCTGGCGCCGCTGATTTTTGGCGCCACTCTAATCACGCATCTCTTCGGCGGTTCCGCCGGAAGAGAGGGAGCGGCCCTGCAGATGGGCGGCAGCCTTGGAAATACGCTGGGGCAGCTGTTTCATCTGGATGAGGGAGACCGGAAAATACTGATGATGAGCGGAATGAGCGCGGCTTTCTCCGCGGTGTTCGGGACGCCCATGGCGGCGGCCATCTTTCCCATGGAAATGATCAGCGTGGGAATCATGCATTACGCGGCGCTGCTGCCCTGCGTGTTTGCGTCCCTGGTGGCTAATCAGTTTGCCCTCAGCCTGGGGATTCTGCCGGAAGCATATCATGTGACGGGGATTCCCGCCGTATCTTTTGAGAGCTTCGGAAAGCTTGTTCTGCTGGGAATCTGTTGCGCTGTGGTCAGCATCATTTTTTGTAATTTCCTGCGGGGCGCCAATGCATTTTATGATAAATGTTTCAAGAATCCGTATATTCGCGTCATTGCCGGCGGCGTACTGGTTATTCTTTTAACAATGCTGGTGGGGAATTTTGACTATAACGGGGCGGGAACGGAGCTCATCGAGCGGGCCATCGAGCACGGCGAGACGCCGTCCTACGCCTTTCTTCTGAAAATGCTGTTCACGTCCCTGACGCTGGCGGCGGGATTTAAGGGCGGCGAGATCGTGCCGGCGTTCTGTACCGGAGCCACCTTCGGTTGTCTGTTCGGCAGTCTCATGGGAATCTCCCCGTCTCTATGTGCGGCCCTTGGCATGACGGCGGTGTTCTGCGGCGTCACAAATTGCCCGATTACTTCTATGTTAATAGGGTTTGAGCTGTTCGGATTTGAGGGAGCGGTGTTCATTCTTCTGGTCATTTCTGTCAGCTATCTGTTCTCCGGATACAAGGGACTTTACCGGGAACAGATCATCGTTTATTCCAAATATCACCCAAAATATATCAATCGATTGTCAGGTGATGAAAGCTTTGACGGGGAAGATTATGAGGAATAAGAAAAAAAGGCGATTCAGATACAAGATTTTTAACAATATTTCGTGAAAAATATGGCGCATCATTTTTTTTTGTGCTATAATAGTTGCGCATGTGAGGAATCATGTGCGTTACGTGTGCAGAATATAGATAATTTTTAAGGAGGAACAACAATGGCAAAAAAATGGGTATACCTGTTTACCGAAGGCGATGCCACAATGAGAAATCTTCTCGGCGGCAAAGGCGCTAACCTTGCTGAGATGACTAACATTGGTCTGCCTGTACCTCAGGGTTTCACTATCACAACTGAGGCGTGTACACAGTACTATGAAGATGGAAGACAGATTAATGATGAGATCCAGGCACAGATCATGGAGTACATCACAAAGATGGAAGAGATCACTGGAAAGAAATTCGGTGATAAAGAGAATCCTCTTCTGGTTTCCGTTCGTTCCGGTGCTCGTGCATCCATGCCAGGTATGATGGATACTATCCTGAACCTTGGTTTAAATGAAGACGTTGTTGAAGTATTGGCTGCAAAATCCGGCAACCCACGTTGGGCTTGGGACTGCTACAGAAGATTCATCCAGATGTATTCTGACGTAGTTATGGAAGTAGGTAAGAAATACTTCGAAGAATTAATTGACAAAATGAAAGCAGAAAAAGGCGTAACACAGGACGTTGACCTGACTGCTGATGACTTAAAAGATCTGGCTTTCCAGTTCAAGGCTGAATATAAAGAGAAGATCGGGGATGATTTCCCGACAGATCCGAAGGAACAGTTAATGGGCGCTATCAAAGCCGTATTCCGTTCCTGGGACAACCCACGTGCCAACGTATATCGTCGTGACAACGATATCCCATACAGCTGGGGTACTGCTGTTAACGTACAGAGCATGGCATTTGGTAACATGGGCGATGACTGTGGTACAGGTGTTGCATTTACCCGTGACCCTGCTACAGGCGAGAAGAAGCTTATGGGTGAGTTCTTAACAAACGCACAGGGCGAGGACGTAGTTGCCGGTGTTCGTACACCAATGCCGATCGCTCAGATGGAAGAGAAGTTCCCGGAAGCTTTCGAACAGTTCAAACAGGTTTGCAAGACTCTGGAAGATCACTACAGAGATATGCAGGACATGGAGTTCACTGTTGAGAACAAGAAGCTTTACATGTTACAGACACGTAACGGTAAGAGAACAGCACAGGCAGCTTTAAAGATTGCCTGCGATTTAGTAGATGAGGGAATGAGAACAGAAGAAGAAGCTGTTGCAATGATCGACCCTCGTAACCTTGACACATTATTACATCCTCAGTTCGATGCAGAAGCACTGAAGAAAGCTGTTCCTATGGCAAAAGCCCTTGGTGCATCACCGGGAGCTGCATGCGGTAAGATCGTCTTCACAGCAGAAGATGCTAAAGAATGGGCAGCAAGAGGAGAAAAGGTTATCCTTGTTCGTCTTGAGACATCCCCAGAGGATATCGAAGGTATGAAGAGCGCACAGGGTATCCTGACAGTTCGTGGTGGTATGACATCTCACGCAGCCGTAGTTGCCCGTGGTATGGGTGCTTGCTGTGTATCCGGATGCGGCGACATCATCATGGACGAAGAGAACAAGAAGTTCACTCTTAACGGCAAAGAGTTCCACGAAGGAGATCCTATCTCCCTTGACGGTTCCACAGGTAACATCTACGACGGTATCATCCCTACAGTAGACGCTACGATTGCCGGTGAGTTCGGACGTATCATGGCATGGGCTGACAAATACAGAACCATGGGCGTACGTACCAACGCAGATACACCTGCAGACGCTAAGAGAGCTCGTGAGCTGGGCGCTGAGGGTATCGGCCTTTGCCGTACAGAGCATATGTTCTTCGAAGGCGACAGAATCGACGCATTCCGCGAGATGATCTGTGCAGATACAGTAGAAGAAAGAGAAGAAGCTCTTGAGAAGATTCTTCCATACCAGCAGGGAGACTTCGAGCAGTTATTCGAAGCTATGGAAGGCAACCCTGTAACAATCCGTTTCCTGGATCCGCCTCTGCATGAGTTCGTTCCTCAGACAGAAGAAGATATCAAGAAACTGGCTGACGCTCAGGGCAAGACTGTTGAAGATATCAAAGCAATCATTGAAGGTCTCAAAGAGTTCAACCCAATGATGGGACATCGTGGATGCCGTCTGACAGTAACATACCCAGAGATCGCTGTTATGCAGACAAAAGCTGTTATCCGTGCAGCAATGGCTGTTCAGGAGAAACATGCAGACTGGACTATCGTTCCTGAGATCATGATTCCGTTAGTAGGCGAATTAAAAGAGCTGAAATACGTGAAAGAGATCGTTGTTAAGACAGCAGACGCTGAGATCGCAGCTAAAGGCTCCAACCTCAAATACGAAGTTGGTACCATGATCGAGATTCCTCGTGCAGCATTACTTGCCGACGAGATCGCAAAAGAGGCTGAGTTCTTCTGCTTCGGTACAAACGACTTAACACAGATGACATTCGGCTTCTCCCGTGACGATGCCGGCAAGTTCCTGGATGCTTACTACGACGCTAAGATCTTCGAGAACGATCCATTCGCAAAACTCGACCAGGATGGCGTTGGTAAGTTAATGGATATGGCAGTGAAATTAGGTAAAGGCCAGAGAGCTGACCTCCACTGCGGTATCTGTGGCGAGCACGGTGGAGACCCATCTTCCGTAGAATTCTGCTACAAGATCGGTCTTGACTATGTATCCTGCTCACCATTCCGTGTACCGATCGCTCGTCTTGCAGCAGCACAGGCAGCTATTAACAGTAGGGAGGGCAAGTAATCTATACTTTGATTTCAGTATAGATTATATGCAGGCACTGGCTTATCGTAAGGCTAATGGCGATTACTTGAGAAAGGGCCAGTGGAATGACCTATATGTTGAAGTGTATATAGTTTAATAACTAGCAACGCTCTGTTTTTAGAACAGGGCGTTGTTTTTTTACAAAATTCCACATTTGAGCTGTTTGTCACTTATACATATAATGAAGATGAAGAAACGGAGGTGCATCGTATGAAAGAAAAAACATTTCATGTTTATGTGGATAGCCACGATAGAAGCCTTTTGCTTCAGAGTCTTGTAGAGTTGAAAAATCTGCTGATCCAGCAAGGCCGATATACGGATTGTGTCGATGAACTGATCTTTAAGGTAATCAATGCTCCTCTTAAAAAAATAAAAACAGTTTATGTGGGAGGGCAGGATGAATGAAATAGACCTAAAAGAATTGTTCAAAGTAGCTGTTGAAACACTACGGGAGCAAACAATCCATTCACTATTGGAAGCAGACATGACTTATCAGAAAGACTCTGAAAATGAGGGCATTGCGGAAATGGAGTATCTTCAGCTGGATTTGACAGAAGAACAACGGAAAGTCTGTAACCGCCTTTTGGAGTGCCGGGACAAAGAGGATTGTGAATATGCTACGCACTCTTATATTGCAGGACTCTACGATGCTTTTCGGATTATGGCGGTGCTGTTTCCAGATAAGTGGGATACAGATAACATACGAGAGCTGTTTGCTGCAAAGGTTAATAACTGAATATGGAGAACTATTACATAGCCGATTGGTATAAAAACCAGTCGGCTTTTTTGCGTTCTGGGGAACTTTACATAGCCGCCCTGACAAGACGGCTAAATCTAAAAGAAAGGAGGACGCACCTATGTCAAATTGCAAAGTGATTGCTCTGACCAATCAAAAAGGTGGCGTGGGAAAGACAACCACAGCAGTCAACCTGGGTGTCAGTCTGGCAAAGCAAGGAAAGAAAGTCCTGCTGATTGATGCGGATGCACAGGCCAACTTAACCATGGCTCTGGGGTACAGCAGACCAGATGACATTCCCATAACCCTCTCCACGGTGATGCAAAGTATTATCGACGATAAAGCCTTTGATGTTTCACAAGGCATCCTGCATCACAATGAGGGCGTGGATCTGCTTCCGTCCAATATTGAGCTGTCTGGCTTTGAAGTCAGGCTGATCAATGCCATGAGCCGTGAGCGTATCTTGAAAACCTATGTGAATGAGGTCAAAAAGAATTACGATTATGTACTGATTGACTGTATGCCCTCTCTTGGCATGATCACTATCAATGCTTTGGCGGCAGCTGACAGTGTGGTTATCCCAACACAGCCCCACTATCTTTCTGCAAAAGGTCTGGAGTTGTTGCTTCGCTCAGTTTCTATGGTCAAGCGGCAGATCAATCCCAAACTGCGGATAGACGGTATCCTGATGACAATGGTAATGCCCCGCACTAATATTTCAAAAGAAATTACCGCTTCGGTGAAAAGTGCATACGGGCAAAGAATCAAGGTTTTTGATACCGAAATCCCCCATTCCATTCGTGCAGTAGAAGCTACCGCAGAGGGAAAGAGTATTTTTGCTTATGACAAAAGCGGAAAGGTGGCCGCTGCCTATGAACAATTAGGAAAGGAGGTGGCAGAAATTGGCGAGAAGCAACGGACACAAAATCGAGCTGACCGCATACGATGACCTTTTCCAGACGGATGAAAGTCGTGCGGAAGCCAAACTGAGCAAGATACGGGACATTCCTATTGCGGAGATTGACGAGTTCCCGGATCATCCGTTCAAAGTTTTACTGGACGAGGATATGGAACAGCTTGTTGAGAGCATCAAGCGAAATGGAGTGATGACCCCGGCAACGGTTCGGTTGAAAGAGGATGGGCGGTATGAGCTTATCAGCGGCCACAGGCGCAAAAAGGCATGTGAGATTGCCGGGCTTGAAACTCTGAAATGCGAAGTGAAGGAGCTGACCCGTGACGAAGCCATTATTGTAATGGTCGAGTCCAATCTGCAAAGATCAACGATCTTACCAAGTGAGAAAGCCTTTGCCTATAAAATGCGTCTGGAAGCAATGAATCGACAAGGACAGCGAACAGATTTAACTTGTTCCCCAGTGGGAAACAAGTTGCAAGGAAGAAAATCTAGTGATGAACTTGCCGAAAAGGTTGGTGAAAGTAAAAACCAGATTTTCCGCTATATCCGCCTGACCGAGCTTGTTCCTGAAATCTTGCAGATGGTAGATGAACGTCAGATTGCTTTTCGCCCGGCGGTAGAAATCTCTTATCTGTCCGATGAACAACAGTATTCCCTTCTGGAAGCCATGCAGTATAACGATGCGACTCCGTCGCTTGCACAGGCTATCAAAATGAAAAAGTTCATGCAGGACGGAAAACTCACGGATGAGGTTATCCAGTCGATCATGCAGGAAGAAAAGCCAAACCAGAGGGAAAAACCTGTTTTCCGTGATGAACGGATCACCAAGCTCATTCCCAAGAGCGTTCCCAGAGGCAGGGAATCGGATTTTGTTGTCAAGGCGCTGGAATTTTACAACCGCTACCTGCAGCGAAACAAAGACCGGGAACGATAGCCACACATCGAGGGCGAGGTCTGTCCGTTGGTGTGGATAGCCATATTTTCGCTTTCCCCCTCTCCACACCTCACCCCCTAATTACTACCAAAACTATCCGAAAGAAAAAATTGGCAGTCATTATAGACTGCTTTTTTCGGTTAGTAAAGAAACTCACAAACAAAAAGTAGGAGGTAATGTATGAAATTCCCCAAATTATTCAAAAAGGCTGCGGCCCTTGTCATGGCTGCGGTCACAACCTTCTCTGTGTTGCCAGCGACAACAGCATTTGCTGCGGGAGATATTGGCACGATTTCCTTTGACTTCACTTATGACAGGAACGGAAATGCCATGCGCTATAACTCCAGTGCAGTGTTTGACGGTTATACCGCAGGCGGAACAGGCAGTTATAAGTACCGTATGTATGTAGACGGCGATAATGCGTTCTGTATTCAGCCGGGTGTACCGCTGAAAACAGGCAATACTCTGAAGAAAAATTCTTCCCAAACATGGAATGCCCTTTCTTCCAGTCAGAAAAAAGCAGTGGGGCTTGCCCTGCTCTATGGCTATCAGGGGAACCGCAGTCATCTTTCGGGAAGTGATGATGAGAAATGGCTTGCCACACAGACCCTTGTCTGGGAATTTGTGACGGGATGCCGTGAGTCCACAGGGGCTTACCAGCAGACAAGCCAGAAAGCGTACAGCCTGCACTTTGGTTCCAATTATCCAAACAGCGGTGCTGCCGAGGTGTA
>PPYE01681965.1_pt1 | contig 11591 bp, 6 predicted proteins | sample 1559881 | NCBI WGS metagenome assembly PPYE01 (sample SAMN08240022, study PRJNA423297) | Human gut metagenome, whole genome shotgun sequencing project.
GCATAGATCAAGGAGGTTTCTTATGCAAGTTGAACAGCGATTATTGAAATATGTGTCCTATTGGACGACATCGGATGAGAATAACATGACAGACGGCAAGATACAGATTCCGTCTACCGGGCGTCAGTTTGATCTCGGAAAGGTACTGGAGCAGGAATTACGGGATCTCGGCCTTAAAAATGTGGTTCTGACCGACCACTGCTATGTATACGGTCTGCTTCCGGCGACTGCAGGCTGTGAGGGACGCAAGGCCGTCGGTTTTATCTCACATATGGATACCGCACCGGACTACTCCGGCAAAGACGTCAAACCGCAGATCATTCCGGATTATGACGGCGGGAACGTCCGTTTAAACGGTACCGGGGCAATGTTAAAGGTTTCCGATTTTCCAACGCTGAAGGATTTGAAGGGAAGAACCCTGATTACCACCGACGGCACGACACTGCTCGGCGCGGATGACAAGGCCGGTGTGGCAGAAATCATCACGGCATTAGAAGAGATCATTTCTTCCGGAATGCCTCACGGTGATATCTGGGTGGGATTTACCCCGGACGAGGAAATCGGCTGCGGTGCAGATTTATTTGACCTGGATTATTTTAAGGCTGCTTTTGCCTACACGGTGGACGGCGATTACGAAGGCGAGGTCGCCTATGAGAATTTCAACGCCGCGAGCGCAAAATTTTCCATCAAAGGCGTCAATGTGCATCCGGGTGAGGCGAAGGATATTATGGTAAATGCCGCTCTTGTGGCGTGTGACATCCAGTCGCAGCTTCCGCCGGAGGAGACACCGGCGCACACCGAGGGCAGACAGGGCTTCTATCATCTGACCGACATGAAGGGTGATGTCGCTTTTGCAGAGCTTTCCTATATCGTGCGTGATCACGACAAGGCTTCTTTTGAATCACGCCTGAACAGACTCCGCACACTGGAAGTGGAGACCAACCAGAAATACGGCACCGGAACCGTCTCTCTTACCATCACGGATTCCTACTCCAATATGCTTGAGATCATCGAACAGCATCCTTATGTTGTGGATATCGCAAAAAAGGCAATCTCGATGACCGGTCTCACACCGCTCTCCCGCCCGGTCCGCGGCGGCACAGACGGCGCCAGATTAAGCTTTATGGGTCTTCCGTGCCCGAATCTTGGCACCGGCGGCTACGGCTTCCACGGTCCGTATGAACATATCAGCGTGGAGGGCATGCAGACAGCAGTCTCCGTCATCAAGAATATCGTGACGATCGTCGCGGAGTCTGATCTGTAAGATTACGGAAAGAATTGCCGCATAGATTCCCGTAATAGGAAATTCCGGGATATATAAATAAGTATTATCGTTTCAGATAGAAAATGAGCGTGGAAGAAATTCTCACATTTTACTTCAGAGAATCTTCCACGCTCATTTTTTTATTCTGAAACTGCTAATAACTTCATTTCTTATCCCGGAACCTGCTCTTACATTTTTGCAATCAATGCGGCAATTTCTTCCGGAGTCATAAGCTTGTGTGGATCGGAAAAATCCATCGGTGCAGCTTCCTCTGCCTTTGTCTGAGGCTCTTTCTGCGGTTTCGCCACCTTCGGCTCGTCCGGTATTTCGTTCTCCGGCGCGGCTACTGGCTCTGGCTTGTCCGGTGCTTCATTCTCCGGCGCGGCTTCCTCTTTCAGATCTGCTCCAAGATCGAGACTTTCTCCTCCGAGATCGGAGCCATCTGCTCCTAAATCTAAGCTATCCACTCCGAGATCAAGGTTCTCCGTTCCAAGGTCAAGGTTCTCTGCTCCAAGATCGAGACTATCTGCTCCTAAATCTAAGCTATCCACTCCGAGATCAAGGTTCTCTGTTCCAAGGTCAAGGTTCTCTGCTCCAAGATCGAGACTATCTGCTCCTAAATCAAGGCTGTCTCCTCCGAGGTCTAAGCTGTCTGCCCCAAGATCAAGTCCGCCTGCTCCGGCATCTAAGTTATCTGCTCCTAGGTCAAGGTTCTCTGTCCCGAGATCAAGACCGTCCACTCCAAGGTCTAAGCTGTCTCCTCCGAAATCGAGACCATCTGCTCCAAAATCAAAACTGTCTATCGCCCCGCGCTCTGCCTCAGCCTCATTCTGATCGTCTGTGGCAGCTGCTGCATCTTCCTCTTCCACAATCGCGTCGGAATCTACGACCGGTTCCTCATACTCTTCCAGCACCGGGGTGTCATCCGTCACCGTCTCTGCATCTACGACCGGCAGTTCCTCCTCCGGTGTATCCGGCATGCTAAAATCCTCTTCCGGCTGTGGTTCCATGACCAGCTCCGGCTCCGCTTTCATAACCGGCTCTGATTCTGTCAGCTCCGGCTCCATGTCTGGCTCCGGCTTCTGCGCTGCTGCAGCTGCCGTGCTTTCTGCAATTTTACTCTCCAGCGCCGCATTCTGGCTTACCAGTTCGTCCATCCGGCTCTCAATAGCGGCAAGCGTCTGCGCCTTTTCCTCTGCAACCGTCTCCTTCACTGCCTGAAGTCCCTCGGTAATCTCCTTAAGCCCTGCGGTAACCTCCTTTAATTCCTCGGCAAATTCCTGCTGCTTTAAGACGAGTTCCTTGACAGAATCATCCATCATGTTCTGCTGCTTTCCGGCAAACTGCTCGAATCCCGCATCCATGCTCTCTCTTAACTGTAAGAGATTATCTACTACGCGGTCGTTGGAATTCATAAGTGCATCTGCATTTTCCTTGCTTCTGGTAATGGTCACCTTGGCGATCGCCTTCTGCGCTGTGATAATCTCCTCGCCCGGCTCCCTGGTATTGCGGTCAACCGCCTCCAGCTGCTCCGAGATTTTCTTCAGCATCAGATACGACGCCTTTTCTCCGCGAAGCATCCTCTCATATTCGTCTTTTGCCTGCTCTCCGCTCTTATGTATCTCCTTTAATAAGGCAGCAATAAATACATAAGTACAGGCGAGAATTGCTGCTCCCAGAATAATCTGCACCAGATATACCCGGGGCAGGTTGACGATAAAATACATTTCAATCAACAGCAGCACCGTTGCTCCCAGCAAAAAGACCGGTGCAAGCGGCATACCCTTTTTCTCGCGTGGCTGTTTCTCTTTCTTATCCATAGTGTGTCCTCCGTGGCTTTCCTGTCCATCCCTGGCAACAGGCATTGTATAGTGTTATATTATCACAGAACGCAAAAAACATAAACGGAATTTCTTGTTATTTTATGCTGCAGATTTTATAATATATTTCGGACTTATTTTCACATTTTTTATACCTTTACGACAGATATGGAGATTATAGCATGAACGAAACCTCTTCCAAGAACGAAATCACATCCGGTATCATCTGGAAACAGCTTCTTTTATTTTTCTTTCCTATTTTACTGGGTTCTTTTTTTCAACAGCTTTACAACACGATCGACGCCGTCATTGTGGGACGCTTTGTCGGGAAAAATGCACTTGCCGCGGTCGCCGGCTCCTCCGGAATGGTCATCAACCTGCTGGTCAACTTTTTTACCGGGCTGACTGCCGGTGCTTCCGTCATCGTCTCCCAGTTCTTCGGATCCGGGGACCGCAAAAAGGTGGACGACAGTATTCATACGATCTATGCCTTCTCTATCATCGGCAGCATTGTCATGACACTGATCGGCATCACTGCTGCCCCGGCGCTTCTTCGACTGATGAATACGCCGGAAGAACTGATGAGTGATTCCATTCTCTATCTGCGCATTTATTTTGCCGGCATTTTCTTCGTGTTTATTTACAATACCGGAGCAGGGCTGCTCCGCGCACTTGGAGATTCCAGACGTCCCCTGTACTGTCTGATGATCTGCTGCGTCATCAATATTGTTCTCGACCTGCTCCTGATCGTCGGGCTGGGACTCGGTGTTGCCGGTGCGGCGATCGCCACGCTTCTCTCGCAGGGAATCAGCGCCGTGATCGTTACCGTCTTTCTGATGCGCCAGAAAGATCTCTGCGATTTTTCCTTAAAAGAGATCCGTATCCACCCGAAACTTCTCAAATCAGAGTTGCTTTTAGGACTGCCGGGCGGATTTCAGTATGCCATGTACAGCATTTCCAACATGATTATCCAGTCCGCGCTCAACAAATTCGGAACCGACACGGTTGCCGCATGGGCGGCTTACGGAAAACTGGACGCGATCGTCTGGATGGTCAGCGGTGCTTTCGGTATTGCCATCACAACTTTCGTCGGTCAGAACTACGGCGCCGGAAAGTATGACCGCGTCAGAAAAAGTATCCGCGTGTGTATCGGCATGGACTTTGCTGCCGCCATCCTTCTGATGCTGGTGCTCGTATGCTTCCGCATTCCGCTCTTCCACATTTTTGTGACCGATGAAAATGTCGTGGAGATCGGACTAAAAATGATGGCGACCATGGCTCCATTTTACTGGCTGTTCGTCTTTACCGAGGTCTTCTCCGGTGCGCTGCGCGGCATGGGTGATGTCGTCGTTCCAATGCTCATCACAACCGGCGGTATCTGCCTGTTCCGTGTGGTATGGATTTTCGGAGTGGTTGCCCTCTTCCCGACGCTCACCGTAACGCTCCTCAATTATCCGGTGTCCTGGGTTTTAACATCCGTTCTGTTTCTGTTTTACTATCATTTCCGGATGAAAAAGCTGACCGCGCACTGATTGCTCCGGCATCTCTTACTTCTCTCTGCTTTTTGCGAAGCTGACCGGGCGGCATGCCATAGGTTTCCTTAAAGCTGCGCAGAAACACCTTATAGTTGGTAATTCCATTTTTATTCATTAAATAAGTAATACTCTCGTCCGTCTGCAGCAGATCACTGTGAAAATACTGCAGGCGGATTTGGTTTACATAAGTCAAAAATGTCTGACCGGTATACTTTTTAAACAGGCGGCAAAAATATTCCGGCGTGAGTGACAATTCATCTGCCGTCTCCTTTAATGTAACCGAATTAGTGTAATTCTTTTTTACATACTGCATGCTCCGCTCGATCCGCTCAAAATCCCTTCTGGAGCGGTGGCGCAGCACATGATCGACCGTGACCGCGTCCTGTGTATACAACAGATACAACAGCTTATAAAGCGCCGCCAGAAACAGCAGATGCGTGCCGTCCGTCCCCTGCTCCTGCAGGCACTTCATTTCTTCCAGATTTTCTGACATCCGGTAATTCACGGATGTTGTCTCCTCCGAATACGGAACATACTCCCCGAAATGCAGTCCCCGCCAGTCCTCACTGACGCGCTTTAAATGCTCCGGCGGAATCTGCAGCAGATAGTAATGCCCGTCCCCGTGGACATGCGTGTAGTGAATGTCTCTCGGATTGACAACGAGAATATCTCCCTGCTGCAGTTCATACGACGTCTCATTGATGTACGCTGTCATTGCCCCGTGCTGCATACAGATCATTTCCAGATGCTCATGCCAGTGTGCCGGCAGCAATTCATTCGACGCGTCGACCTGCGTAAAATAGAGCTGCATCAGCCCGTCATCGGATATAATCTCATGTTCCCCCTGCTGCACTCCCGCTCCCTCTCTTTCCTGCTCTCTCCGTGTTTTTCACATGCACGGACTTCTCTTTCTCCCATCATACCTTCAGAAGGAAAAAATATCAATATCGACCCATATTTCTGCCAAAATTCGATCTATAACAAACGGAATTATCTGCTTATAATACGAACATAGACAATGTTCCATGATGGAAAATATCAAAATAATATCAGGCGTAAGCCGGAAAAGAGGTCAAAATGAAGAAATGGACCAGAGTGATGTATCAGCCAAACCGTCCGTTAAAAGAGGGCTGTTACGTGACTGCTTCCAAAGAACACATCTCACTTTCCAGGAAAGCTGCAGCAGAGGGTATGGTTCTCTTAAAGAACGAGCACAATCTGCTGCCGTTAAAAGCAGGCAGCCGGATTGCACTCTTTGGAAAAGGCAGTTTTGATTATGTCAAGGGAGGCGGCGGCAGCGGCGATGTGACCGTATCGTATGTGCACAATCTCTACGATGGCTTTCAGATGCTCCACGATGCCGTCTCCCTCTACGAGCCGCTGTGCGATTTCTACCGCGCCAATGTGAACGAACAGTACGATCAGGGTTCCGTTCCCGGCATGACGACAGAGCCGGCGCTCTCGGCAGAGCTTCTCGCCGGCGCCAGCTCCTACACCGACACGGCTGTGATCGTATTGAGCCGTTTTTCCGGAGAAGGCTGGGACCGCTCCAGCATCGAATACAACGGAGAATATAATCCGTGGGAGACAGAGACCAGCATGCCGAAAATCTCCGGAGAGATCTTCCCGGACGGCGACTTCTATCTCACAAAGGAAGAATCCGCCATGATCGCGCAGGTAAAGCAGCATTTTTCCAGAATTGCAGTCGTCTTAAATATCGGCGGCATCATCGATACCTCCTGGATCAAAAATGACGATCAGATCTCCTCCGCACTTATCGCATGGCAGGGCGGCATGGAGGGCGGACTTGCCACGGCGGAACTGCTGTGTGGAAAGGTATCCCCGTCCGGCAAGCTTCCGGACACCTTCGCCGCTTCCGTGGACGACTATCCTTCCACCGCTGATTTCCACGAATCGGTTGACTACGTGGACTATACTGAGGATATCTATGTGGGCTACCGCTATTTTGAGACTTTTGGGGATGCGGCAAAACGCGTATGCTATCCGTTCGGATTCGGACTTTCCTACACACAGTTTTCCCTTACGGTGCAGAGTGTGACCGAAACCGCGCAGGCCATCCGCGCTTTTGTCCTTGTCACAAACACCGGAGATTACAGTGGAAAAGAAGTCGTGCAGATGTATTACAGTGCGCCGCAGGGACTTTTGCAGAAACCGGCGCGCGAACTTTCCGCTTTTTGCAAGACAAGAACACTTCTCCCGGGCGAAAGCCAGCTTCTGACGCTCGAGACAGCGAAGGACTCCATGGCTTCCTACGATGATCTGGGAAAAATTTTTAAATCCTCCTACATACTGGAAAAGGGCGACTATCATTTTTACATCGGAACTTCCGTCCGGGATGTCATTGCGCTGGATTATGTCATGACGCTTAACGCCAACCTGCTGGTAGAACAGCTTTCCTCCAAAACCGCACCTGCAAACTTGAAGAAGCGCCTGCTCGCAGACGGAAGCTACGAAGAACTTCCGCAGGGAACTGCCAACGATCCGAATGCCTGTGTTTTTGAAAAAATGGTACCGGGCACCGAGGAAGCTCTCGCTCCGGCAACACGCGGACGCGCATCCTATCTTCTGCTGAATTCCTATAAGGAAAACGCACATCCGCTGATCGACGTTTACGAGGGAAAGATTTCCCTGGATGAATTTACCGCCCAGCTGGACGACGATGATCTGATTCATCTGCTTGGCGGCCAGCCGAATACCTCTGTCGCGAATACCTACGGCTACGGCAATCTTCCGGAATACGGCGTTCCAAACATCATGACCGCCGACGGTCCTGCCGGTCTGCGCATCACCCCGCAGTGTGAGGTCTGCACAACGGCATGGCCATGCGCCACACTGCTCGCCTCCACCTGGAACCCTGCCCTGATTGAGCAGGTCGGAACCGCAGGCGCCGAGGAAGTAAAAGAGAACAATATCGCCGTATGGCTGACACCGGCGGTCAACATTCACCGCAATCCTCTCTGCGGAAGAAATTTTGAATACTATTCGGAAGATCCGCTGCTCACCGGCAAAATGGGCGCAGCCATGGTACGCGGCATCCAGTCGCAGCACATCGCCGCAGCCGTGAAGCATTTTGCCTGCAACAACAAGGAGACCAACCGCAAGCACAGCGACTCCCGCGTCTCCGAGCGCGCACTCCGCGAGATCTACTTAAAGGCGTTTGAGATCATCGTGAAGGAAGCCGATCCGTGGGTTATCATGTCTGCTTACAATATGATCAACGGCCACCGCGCTTCGGAAAATCACGATCTGCTCGAAGGCATCCTGCGTGACGAGTGGCATTTTCACGGAATGGTAACCTCCGACTGGTGGACGAGAGGGGAACATTACAAGGAGATCAAAGCCGGAAATGATGTGAAGATGGCGTGCGGTTTCCCGGAGCGCGTGAAAAAGGCGATGGAACTCGGTGCGCTGGATCGAAGCGATCTGGAGCGCTGCGCAAAGCGCGTACTTGATCTGATTTTAAAGATCGATTAGAAAACTCATTCTTCCTGCTGTAGATTAAAAGACGGAAGCCTCTCACAGAGACTTCCGCCTTTTTGCTTTTCGACTATAGATATTTTCCGATATGGATTCAACCGCAGCAGCTCCTGCTTCCTCCCCGCCTCTCTGGAAGTTTTTGTTGCAGTAAATCCGTGCGGTTCCATTGACAGCTGCAGTTACATCTTCGTTTCTGCAGAATCCATACAGCCGTTGCAGGATGCAGCGGTTCTATCATCCGGCCACGATTTTCTAAGCGCCGCATAGGAAATCAGGAAGTTTGCCAGCCAGCCCGCCGGTACGGCAAGCCAGACAAATGCAATACCGAAGCGCGGTGCAAAAATCAAAGCAACCGACAGACGGATCGCAAGGTTTACCATATTAGCTATAAGAAATGGACGCATGATTCCAAGTCCACGCAGAACTCCATCCGTTGCCATCTTAATGCCCATGAAAATAAAGAAATAGCCAATCCATCTCATGTAATCCCCGGATACCTGATATGCGAAAGCAGTTCCGTCTTTTCCCAGAAATAATGAAGAAATCTGGGTATGCAGTGTTTCAATAATTATAAAAGCCAGAACTGCAAAGCATAGATCCAACACCAGTGCAGCGTGATAGCCTTTTTTGATACGCCCGATTTTCTGAGCACCAAGGTTCTGGGACACATACGGCGAAACTGCATTGCCGATGGACACAAATATCAGCGAGAAAACATTCTCTACTCTCATTGTTGCCGAATAACCCGCAAGTGCCTGTGTACCAAATGGGTTTACAACTGCCTGCACGATCATCATACCTATTGATACTGTGGACTGCTGGAGAACTGACGGTATGGCAATCCGGAGCATATAATGTAACTCCTGTCTGTCAAACCAGTGAAAGGGACTCTTATATTGGCGCATCCGGTAAAAAAAGATCAGGAATGAAAATACTGCAGAAATGCCCTGTGCGATCAAAGTTGCAAGGGCTGCACCAAATACACCAAGACCAAGCCCTGCCACCATCCAAAGATCCATAATAATATTCAAAACAGAAGAAAATATCAGCAGCCCCAACGGAATCTTTGATTCCCCGATTGAGGTGAACATCGTCGAAAGGATATTGTACATAAATAAAAACGGAAATCCCACAAAATATACCCGCAGATACAGTACAGCTTCCTCCAGTATGTCAGTGGGCGTTTGTAAAAGGCTCATCATCGGATGGGAAAAACGAAAGCCGAATACACCAAGAAGTATGCTTAGGATCAGAAAGCTGATCAAAGATGTCGACACAATCGTTTTCATTTTGCCGTAATCTCTGGCACCAAAATAGCGGCTTACCAGTACGCCTGCACCGACACCGGCACCAAGTGCCACACAAATAAATACATTCGTAAGTGCCGCGCATGCACCGACAGCCGCAAGTGCAGACGAACCAACATACTGACCGACAATAATGGAATCCGCCATATTATAAACCTGTTGAAAAAAGCTGCCCAGAATCATAGGCATTGCAAAAACAGTCAGCGCTTTGAGTGGGGCATCTGTGATCAGGTATTCATCTTTTGACATTATTTTATTTCTCCTAAATTCCTGCTTTTATCTGGGATTTCTGCCACGATTTATTCCAGCGTCAATACATCGGCCGGCATCAGGTATTCTAAAATGGCATGGAATATCGATGCTTACTGTTCCACCAGCTCCTCATAAAACCGGTAATTGTTCTTGCCGTTCTGTTTGACATAATACAATGCCTTGTCCGCTCTTATATAGTATTCTTCAAAGCTTTCTCCCTGTCTGCACATGCACAGACCACAGGATAAGGATGCCGGTGAAGTCTCCGTCGTAGCATTTTTTGCCGCTTCAAAGCTGTCAAACAACTTTCTCATCTGCGTGTTCATCTCAACTTCTGATACCTCAGGCAGATAGAAGAGAAACTCATCTCCTCCCAGCCGGCAGACCACCGCATTCTCCATGCACTTTGTGAGCATTGCTCCTACCAGCCTGAGAGCATAATCCCCCGCCTTATGTCCATAGACATCATTGATCTTCTTGAGATTATCCATATCCACAAATCCCAGACAGCCATCATGCTCCTGCATTTTTTCAATAATCAGTGTCTTACCTTTATGACGCATGGGAAGTCCTGTCAGGTAATCCAGGCTTTCCCGGGCCTCTTTCTGTCGTTCCAGCTCCAGCTCGCGGATGCGGTCCATTGTCTGGATCAGGGTAACGACCAGCAGGACCACCAGTCCGATTGCGATAAAGATTCCGGACAGAGACACAACACGATACACCGCTGTCATCTCCAGCATGACTGCGATCATGGCAGCTACCAGTCCGATCAGCGGAAGCTTGTAATGTTTCGCTGTTCCCTTGATGAGATCCCGGCAGATGGTGATAAATATCGTCAGGAATGTTCCTGCGATCACTATGTGGGACAAGAACATTGTCGAAATAAAATCTGCGATATTCAGTACCTGTAAGATCGTGCATATCACAAAATTCACACAAATGATACACTCTGCCACATGATAGACCTTCCGGTATCTTCCCTGCTGCACACTATCAATATAGAACATGATCGGAATCGGGCAGATCATCACAACAAGGAAGCACATATTCGACAGAATGGAAGCATTGGGAACAAACAGCTGACGCAGCTTCGATTCTCCCAGCATCCACACTGCTCCCAGGATCATGCACCAGCCCAGATACTCCAGATCAAATCTTGTCTTGTATACAATATCGAGCACCAGACTGATGATCAGCACGACCAGTCCGGAAAACAACATAGTGCAGGCGATCAGAGTTACCATAAAATAGCAGTGAAACATATAGGTCCAGATATCTGATTTATCCCCGCAATATACCGTGTTGACGACACCGGAATACTTTTCAGTAAAAGACTGCAGTTCGATCCGCACTTCCTGCCCCGCATCCTCACCTGATGTCTCGCAGAACACATACCCGCTGGCAGAATTTTTCCCGAAGGGTCTGGTATTCTTCGTATCATACACCGTCCTCAGTTCCCCTCCGATATAAATGCGCACATTCTCCATAGAGGATCTGATGGCGATCGTATTTTCATTATAGTCCTGTGGGAGCACTGACCGGATGACCATAAGCTCACCGGCAGGTACATCATACCGGCCCGGAACCCGGATCTCCTCTTCTGTCATTTTTATTACCTATATTAAATAATTCCGTGGCATTTCCCCTGCTTTTATGACGATATTGGGGTGCAGTCCAATATCTTTCTCCCGCTCATGAACAAGTTTATCACAGACTGCAGGAAAAGTAACTATCTATTTTACTCTGTAGACGGAGATATTTCGCCCTGCTTATTCTTGTAGCAGCCAATCGGCTATATCGTGAATTTCGACTCCTTCATAGCTATATTTTGGATGTTTGGTTCTGGCAATAATCATTTTCGGATAAGCATCTCGGATCTGAAGCAGAGGAGAGCATTCTCTCTCAAATGTTTCCT
>PPYE01586011.1_pt1 | contig 11586 bp, 10 predicted proteins | sample 1559881 | NCBI WGS metagenome assembly PPYE01 (sample SAMN08240022, study PRJNA423297) | Human gut metagenome, whole genome shotgun sequencing project.
AAACTATTATGTAGGTCCCTTTGAGACAACCATTGAAGGGGATTATGACCAGCTGATGGATATTGTAAAAGAGTGCCAGCATATTGCGGTCAGGGCAGGGGCGCCCTCAGTGGCTGCATACATTAAGGTTTCTTACCACCCCGAAGGAGATGTGCTTACCATTGAAAAGAAAGTCACCAAGCATCACCAGTAAACTGTGGTCTGTTTCAGCCATTCTCGCCATCCTTATCCTGTGGCAGCTTTCTGTATCCCTTGGTCTGGTGGAGGGATTTATGCTGCCTTCACCGGTCCAGGTGGCAGGGGCGTTTATAAAGGAATTCCCGGCCCTTATGGAGAATGCCAGGATTACACTGGCCGAGGCAGGGATGGGACTTGTTTTGGGAATTGCCACGGGCTTTGGGGCGGCCGTGCTGATGGACCGGTTTGACAAGGCATTTAAGGCATTTTATCCCATCATTGTACTGACCCAGACAGTGCCGGCTGTGGCCATTGCGCCTCTTCTGGTGCTGTGGTTTGGCTATGAAATGACTCCCAAGGTCATACTCATTGTGATTACCACTTTTTTCCCCATAACGGTGGGGCTGCTCACCGGATTCAGGGCAGCGGACCCGGATGCTGTGAACCTGTTAAAGGCCATGGGAGCGGGCCGGTTCCAGATATTTTGCTATATCAAGCTGCCGGGTGCCATGGGCCAGTTCTTTTCCAGTCTCAAGATATCAGCCTCCTATGCAGTGGTGGGAGCCGTGATTTCTGAGTGGCTGGGCGGATTTGGCGGACTGGGCGTATACATGACAAGGGTTAAGAAGGCATTTTCCTTTGACAAGATGTTTGCGGTCATTTTCCTCATATCTGCCATCAGCCTGATTCTGATGTGGGCCGTGGAACTGCTTCAGAAAAAATGCATGCCGTGGGATACCGGTCAGACACATAAATAGGATGTGGAACAGATATCCGGCGTTTCATTAAGAGGAGAGAGTAAGATGAAAAATAAATGTGCAAGTATGCTGTTAGCCTCCCTGTGCCTGGGCGTACTTCTCACCGGGTGCGGCAAGGCCCCGGATTCAGGAGAGAATACCGCCCCTGTCCAGGCGGCGAAACAGGATGTAAGAAAGCTGACATTTGTCCTGGACTGGACGCCCAACACCAACCACACAGGCATCTATGTTGCCCGGGAAAAAGGATATTTTAAGGATGCCGGTCTGGAGGTGGAGATCGTGCAGCCGCCGGAAAACGGGGCAGAGGTGCTGGCTGCTTCCGGAAAGGCTCAGTTTGCGATGTCCTTCCAGGACAGCCTGGCGCCGGCGTTTTCAGGGGATAATCCCCTTCCTGTGACAGCTGTGGCAGGCGTCATACAGCACAATACATCGGGCATTATATCCAGAAGGGGCGAAGGTATGGACCGCCCAAAGGGACTGGAGGGGAAAAAGTATGCCACCTGGGACCTTCCTGTGGAAAAGGCGACCATTAAGGATGTGATGGAAGCAGACGGAGGGGATTTTGATAAGGTGGAACTGATTCCCAGCACCGTAACGGACGAGGTGACGGCACTGAGGACAAAATCCGTGGATGCCATATGGATTTTTTATGCATGGGCCGGAGTCAAGACAGAGCTGGAAGGTCTGGAGACTGACTACTTTGCGTTTGCGGACTTGGATTCTGTATTTGATTTTTATACGCCGGTTATCATAGCCAACAATACATTCCTCGCAGAGGAGCCGGAGACAGCCAGGGCATTTCTGGACGCTGTCAGCAGGGGATACGAGTTCGCCATAGAACATCCCCAGGAGGCAGGAGAGATCCTGTGCAAGGCAGCTCCGGAGCTGGACCCGGATCTGGTAAAAGCCAGCCAGGAATACCTGGCGGACAAGTACCAGGCGGATGCGCCCCAATGGGGATATATTGACCAGGAGCGCTGGGATGCATATTACGCATGGCTGAATGAAAAAGGGCTTACGGAAACGCCCATTGAGGCGGGAACAGGATGTTCCAATGAATACCTGCCGTAAGGCCGGGGACGGCAGTGCTGTGCCAGGAGGAGAACATGGAGCAACTAAAGGTAGAGGGAATCTCAAAATCCTTTGACGGGGAGCCGGTGCTGGCGGATATATCCATCACCCTGAACAAGGGGGAGCTGGTGTCTCTGCTGGGAATCAGCGGAGGCGGAAAGACCACCCTTTTTAACATTATTGCTGGTCTGTCAAGGCCGGATACAGGGCATGTCCTTCTGGACGGGGAGGACGTAACCGGATGCCCCGGGAGGGTGAGCTATATGCTGCAGAAGGACCTGCTCCTTCCCTACCGGACCATAGAGGACAATGTGGCCCTTCCTCTGATTGTAAAAGGAATGAAGAAGAGGGAGGCACGGGAGGCTGTCTTTCCCTATTTCCGGCAGTTCGGCCTGGAGGGCACCCAGAAAAAGTATCCGGCCCAGCTGTCCGGGGGCATGCGCCAGAGGGCGGCTCTGCTTCGGACGTATCTGTTTTCCGGCAGCGTGGCCCTGTTGGACGAGCCATTTTCCGCACTGGATATGCTGACTAAGAAATCCGTCCATGACTGGTATCTGAAGGTGATGGACGAAATCCATCTGTCCACTCTGTTTATTACCCACGACATTGACGAGGCCATATTGCTGTCCGACCGGATTTACCTGCTGACAGGCAGGCCCGGAAGGATAACGGAGGAACTTATCATAAAAGAGACAAAACCCAGGGACAGGGATTTCGGCCTTACGGAAGAATTTCTGGAATATAAGAGGCATATACTGAGACATCTTGAAACCACCGTCTGAAAAACGAGGAGCCATGATAATGGTTCCTTATTTTATTGTCTTTTTATATCCGGCATTTTACGATAAGGTTGACGGGGACAGGTAAAGAATATTATAATTAATATATTTCAATGAAAAGCTGCGTGCGGAAAAGAGGTACTTGTATGAGTACGAATAGAAGCAGTGAAGAGACAAGCATATACATCATAGACAGGGATTACAGGCTGGTGCATTTCAACCATGCCCTTAAGCGGAGGTTTAAGGATGTGCACTGCGGTGACGTCTGTTATGAGAAGCTGTGCGGAGAGGACCGGCCCTGCCAGGGCTGTCCGCTGAATCAGGATTCGGACGGGGCTGTCATGTTTTATAATAAAGCGATCCAGCAGTGGGTGGAGGTGAGTTCCGGGAACATGGACTGGCCGGGCCTGGGGCCCTGCCGGGTGATTCTGGTGCGGGAAATCAACGAGGGCAACAAGAATCTCTTTTACAATCTTACCAGTATTTCTGCCTATGACGAATTGTTTGAGTTGAATTTTACCAGGGATTCTTATAAGATACTGTACCATCAGGAAGGAAAGTATGTGATTCCTGCGCCAGAGGGAACCTTAAGCTCCATGGTTCAGGAGGTATCGGAACATATGATTCATCCGGAGGACGCCCGGCGTTTTTTGGAATTCTGGGAGCCGGGGCGCATTGCATCGTGCCTGTGGGACCAGCACGGAAGCCATATCCTTAAAGGTGAGTTCCGCAAACGGAAGGTGGATGGAACCTGGTGCTGGGTGGTGCAGATTGTGGTGCCCATTTTAAGCGGCGCTAAGGACGAGGACATCGTCATGTGTTTTATCCAGGACATTGACGAACAGAAACGCAGGGAAGAATCACTGGCCCTGGGCAATAAGGAGACAGAAAAGGGGACAGATCCCATCACCGGGCTTTGCAGGAGGCCGGTGTTTTTCAGGCAGTCGGACGCCTTTTTGAAACACGTAAACAATCCTGAAGATTACTGCCTTATGGCCATTGATATTGAGCATTTCAAGCTTTTTAATGACTGGTACGGACAGGAGGCAGGAGACCGCCTTCTGGCCATGATAGGGGAGCTTTTGAATAAGACACAGTCGGAGGAGGGAGGCCTTGCCGGATATATGGGAGGGGACGATTTCGTCATACTTCTTCCTGATACGCCCGCTGTCCTGCGAAAGCTCCAGGAGGAGATAACCAGGTACATGAAGGAGCAGGGCGGTACGGCGGGATTTCTTCCGGCCTTTGGCATCTATGGCATTGACGGCGGGGGCCTTGCGGTCAGCAACATGTACGACATGGCAGTCATAGCCCTGTCATCTGTGAAGGGCAATTACGCCCAGAGGGTCAGCCGGTATGACAGCCGTATGAAGCAGAAGCTGGAGGAGGACCACCGGCTTCTCTCTGAAATACAGCGGGCCCTGGAACATGGTGAGATTACCTTCTATGCCCAGCCCAAGTGCAACATGAGGACAGGAAAGATTGTGGGGCTGGAATCTCTGGTGCGCTGGAATCATCCCGAGCGTGGCCTCATAGCTCCCGGCGTGTTTATCCCGCTATTGGAGAACAACGGTCTGGTGACAAAGCTGGACCTGTATGTCTGGGAGGAAGTCTGTAAAAATGTAAGAAAATGGATAGACAGCGGCCGAAAGCCGGTTCCCATCTCGGTCAACGTGTCCAGGATGGACATTTATACCCTGAATGTGACCCATGTGTTCCAGGAACTCATCAGCCGTTACAGCCTGGATCCCAGGCTCATAGAGATTGAAATTACGGAGAGCGCCTATGTGGAGGAGTACAAGGTTATAACAGCCGTGGTGGAGGAACTGCGTTCCGCGGGCTTTACCGTGCTGATGGATGATTTTGGCAGCGGTTACTCCTCCCTTAACATGCTGAAGGATGTGAATGTGGATGTCCTGAAAATTGATATGAAATTTCTGGACATGGATCACGAAAGCGTGGATAAGGGCCTGGGAATCCTGGAGGCAATCACCCGCATGGCCAATATTGTGGGCATCCGGATGATTGCGGAGGGAGTGGAGAGTAAGGAGCAGATGGAGCTGCTTCAGGACATGGGCTGCACCTATGGACAGGGATATTATTTCTACCATCCCATGCCCATTGAGGTTTTCGAGCAGATCCTGTCAGATGAGGCCAACATTGACTTCAGGGGAATCAAGGCGCGCCAGATTGAGCGGATCCGCCTTCAGGAGCTGATGAGCGGGGACATGGTAAGCGATGCCATGATGAACAACATACTGGGCGCCGTTGCATTTTACGACTTATACGATGGAAGGCTGGAACTGCTCCGGGTTAATGAGCAGTACTGTTCCGTCACCCGGACCACAGGCATGGACCTGGAGGAAGTGCGAAAAACCATTCTGGACACCATATTTGAAGATGACCGGGACCAGGTGATGGAAATATTCAGCCGGGCCAGGCAGAATCCCATAAAGGGAGCGGAGGGGGACCTGCGCAGCAGGCGGGGGGACGGCACCTCCATGTGGATGCATCTGAGGGTATTCTTCCTCAGGGAGCAGGACGGCCACTGGCTTTACTACGGGGCCATAAGCGATATATCCCAGCAAAAGCAAAGGGAACAGCAGCTGGAAGCCTCCCAGCGCGCCCTGTCATCCGCAGTACATATATCAGAAAAGGATGAGTCCTTTATGACGCTGACCGAGGAGAACCGCAGGGCCGCAGCCGCCATCTTTGCCCAGATGACCCCAGGCGGCATGATAGGAGGCTACTGCGAGGAAGGATTTCCTCTGTATTTTGCCAACCATGAGATGGTAAAGCTGCTGGGCTATGAAACCTTTGAGGAGCTGTCGGAGGCAATCCGGGGAAAGGTGGTCAATACCATCCATCCTGATGACCGGCAGCGTGTGGCGGCAGACATAGGCCCGCGATATTACACCGGCCTGGAATACACCACCACCTACCGCATGCCCAAGAAGGACGGCACCTGGTTCTGGACCCTGGATAAGGGCCGTGTCATCGAGGCGGAGGACGGCCGTCTGGCCATCATCAGTGCATGCACGGACATCTCCGAGAGCATGGAAGCCCAGCGCCTGTTAAGGGAGCGCAACAGCGCCCTGGTCAGGGAGAATGCGGAGTTAAACATTCTCAACAATGACATGCCCGGCGGCTATCACCGCTGCGCCAGGACAAAGGACTTTGACTTCACTTATATCAGCCGCCGTTTCCTTGAGATATCCGGTTACAGCCGGCAGCAGATAAAGGATCTGTTTGACAACAAATTCATCAACATGATACATCCCCAGGACCGCGGCAGAGTTACCGGCGAGGTAGACTGCCTGACCGGCCGGGACAGCTGCGGCATCATGGTTTACCGCATGCAAAGCCCGCGGGGCTACATCTGGATTGTGGACCAGACCAACTACCTGATCTACGAAAACAGGGAATACCTTCAGGGAGTTGTCACCGAACTTTCGGAGCTTCAAAAAATCGTAGATTCAATCCAGCCAATCAAACTGCAGTGACGCAAAAGACGGACCATCAGCCGTGTGCCGGCGGTCCGTCTTTTTTCATGCCCTCCCCCTAAACCATGGTTGGTAATGAATTTCTTTACCAATGTTGTATTCACACCCCCAGTCCGTTATAATGGTTAATGAACTTTAACGAAAGGAAGTAAGGAAATGAGACAACACCATGTAATAATTGATAGGGACAAGTGCGTCGGATGCTCCAGATGCGCCAGCGTGTGCGTGGCCCATAATATTGTGATAAAAAATAAAAAGGCGGAGACAGTATTAGATGGCTGCCTGATGTGCGGGCAATGCAGCGCGGTCTGTCCCAAAAAGGCCATTACGGTCAGCGGTTACCACACTGACCAGAAAGAGAAACAGGGGGATATCCGTCTGGATCCCCGGGAAGTGCTGGAGGTAATCCGATTCCGCAGAAGCATCCGTCGTTTTAAGCAGGAGCCTGTACCAAACGAAGTAATTGACCAGATATTAGAGGCAGGCACTCTGACCCATACGGCCAAAAACATGCAGGACGTATCCTTCACCGTGCTGGAAAAGGAAAAGAACCGCATAGAGCAGATGGCGGTCAGCGTGTTCAAAAAAATAAAGCCCATAGCGGATCTGTTAAGCCCTATGGCCAGAAACATGAAAATAGACGACCACTTTTTCTTTTTCAACGCCCCTGTTGTCATCGTCATAACGGCAAAGGACAAAACAAACGGCATCCTGGCTGCCCAGAACATGGAATATATAGCAGAAGCCAATGGACTGGGCGTGTTATACAGCGGATTTTTCACAATGGCCGCCAACGCCTCGCATAAAATCAGGAAAGCAATCAAAGTGCCCAAAGGAAAGCGCGCGGCAATGACGCTGGTGCTGGGGTATCCGGACATAAAGTTCCTCCGTTCCCCACAGCGCAAAAAAACGGAAGCCACATACATGTAATCACCTGCATGTGACACCCATACACAATCACAGGGAGACAAAATGGAAAGAGAATGTGAAAAGAGACTGAAAAAAATCGTAGAAGGATTTCAGGAATGCCGCAATGCCTTTACAGCCATTGGGGATGAGACAAGGCAGCTCATACTGCTGGTGCTGTTAGAAAGCGATTTATCGGGAATCCGTGTAGGTGAAATTGCCCAAAAGGCCCACCTCACAAGACCTTCCGTATCTCATCACCTGCAAATACTTAAGGAGTCCGGCATTGTTGCCATGCGCAGGGAGGGAACAAAGAACTATTACTATTTAAGCGCGGACGAAACCCAATGGAAAGAGATAGCCGGTTTAACCGGCCTTATCTACAAGAGCATACAGCATATCAGCTCACAGCCATAAAAAGCAAAAGGAGACAATTGCCATGATTCTATATTTTTCAGGAACAGGAAACAGTGAATACGCTGCCAGGAGAATCAGCACAGAGACAAAGGACAAACTCATGAATCTGGGAGAGAGAATACGCAGCCGCGACTTTTCGGGCATACATTCAGACACCCCCTGGGTGGTAGCCGCTCCCACCTATGCGTGGAGAATCCCCCGCGTCCTGGAGGAATGGCTGAAAAACACAGAATTAGGGGGAAACAAAAACATTTACTTTGTAATGACCTGCGGCGGAAACATCGGAAACGCAGGCAGATACCTGAAAAAGCTGGCCCGGTCAAAAGGTCTGGACTACAGGGGCTGCGCCCAGATTGTCATGCCAGAAAACTACATTGCCATGTTCACAACCCCCACCCGGGAAGAAGCAGCCGGGATAATCCTTAAGTCCCACAGCGCAATAGACAAAGCCGCCCTCAAAATCAAGCAAAACGAGCCATTCCCCCAGCTCCCCATAACACGAAAAGACAAAATCAACAGCAGCATAGTAAACATCCTCTTTTACCCAATGTTCGTCCACGCCAAAAAGTTCCAGGCAACCAATGCCTGCACATCCTGCGGCAAATGCGCCGTCATCTGCCCCCTAAACAACATCCATCTGAAAAACGGAACCCCGGTCTGGGGAAAAAACTGCACCCACTGCATGGCCTGCATCAACCGCTGTCCAACCCAAGCCATCGAATACGGAAACCACACAAAAACCCTCCCCCGCTACACCTGCCCCAAAAGCATATAATAAAAAAATAAACCAAGCCCTATGTAACTCCCACCCACAAGCGTGGAAGCGCCAGCGGACGTGAGAAAGACTAAGCTGGAAAAGGTGTGGGGGACGGGCGGGGAGCTTTGGCGAATTTTACCGAGGGATTACAGTCTCTTAGCCAGGAGAGGGGGCGGAGCAGGAGGGTGAGGGAGGGCGTACAGCGCCCGGACGAAAGCGCATATGGAGCAGAACTCATCAAGAGTTCTGAGGAATTTGCGCGATCCCTCCTGCGCAGCCCTCTCTCCTGGCTTAGAGACTGTTCCCGAGGGAACCATGAGCCAAAGCTCCCCGCCCGTCCCCCGCGCCTTTTCCCGACATCCATTCCCCGTCCGCGTCCCATTTCCACCTTACAAATCCAACTTCAAATCCCCATCCTTTATCCACCCCATCCTGCGCAGTATCTCCCCAAACACAAAGGTCAGCACAGCAGGAAGCAGGAAGCACACCAGAAGGATGCCCACCCACATACTGGTTCCGCCGCCCATGGCCGTATATACGCCGATGGGGCCTACCAGCCCGCAGGTACCCATGCCGGACCCGGCGGGAATGTTTTCCAGGCGGAAGACCATGGTGGCTATGGGGCCGGTAATCATGGATGCCAGTGTGGGAGGTATCCAGATACGGGGATTGAGTACAATATTGCCCATCTGCAGCATACTGGTGCCCAGGCCCTGGGCCATCAGTCCGCCGATTTTATTTTCGCGGTAGCTCATAACGGCAAATCCAATCATCTGGGCGCAGCAGCCGGCTGTGGCAGCGCCTCCGGCCAGTCCGTCCAGGGACAGGGCAATGCAGATAGCAGCGCTGCTGATGGGAAGGGTCAGGGCAATGCCGATAAGGGCTGACACCAGGATCCCCATGATGAAGGGCTGCATTTCCGTGGCTGTCTTTACCAGATTTCCGAACCAGTTCATGAACCCGGCCACGCCTGGTCCCACGAACTGGGCCACCAGCACACCGGAGATAATGGTGATGCCGGGCGTTACGATGATATCAAGGCGTGTTTCCTTGGATACAATCTTGCCAAGTTCAGCCGCCACAATGGTGGCGACCAGGGCGCCCACAGGACCTCCCAGGGCGTTGCCCGCGATGCCCACCGTGGCAGCGGAAAACAGAACAAGCTGAGGCGCCTTTAAGGCGTGGGCAATGGCGATGCCCAGGGCTGCGCCGGTAGCGCTTTTGGCATAGTCGGCAATGACATTGAAAATTTCAATCTGGAACTGCTGGCCCAGGGTACCGAAGATGGTGCCGATGAGAAGGGAAGCAAACAGGCCGAAGGCCATGGCTCCCAGGGCGTCAATCAGATAGGTCTGCACCGTGATGTTTACATTTTTCCGTTTCAGGAATTCTTTCACACTTGATTTTGCCATACTCATATTCTCCCTTTATGGGGCTGAGGAATGTATCGGAAGTTATACGCTCCGGAGCCTTTATTTTGTTAGGGATTTTATCACATATTCATAAAAATGCAAGGTTTTTGACTAAAATCGCATTTTTTGTTAAAATATTAACAGATTGCAAAATAATACTGTGTGGGATATAATGGTATGAACAGGGGATATTAACCTGGAAATGAGGTGGACGTTATCGAATTCCAGATTTTATATACACTGCAGGAACTTCGCACGCCTTTGGTAGACGGGCTTATGGTGTTCATTACCTCTCTGGGCGACCACGGATGGTTCTGGATCCTTATGGGTGTCCTGCTTTTTTCATTTCCCAGGACCAGGATATTAGGCGGATGTATGCTTATATCCATAGCGGCCGGATTTCTCCTGGGCAATGTAATGCTTAAAAATATAGCGGCTAGGCAGCGCCCCTGCTGGCTGGATCCTTCCGTGGAACTGCTGGTCCCTGTCCCAAAGGATTTCTCCTTTCCTTCGGGGCATTCCCTGGTGAGCTTTGAGGGAGCGGTCTGCATCTTCCTTTTTAACAGGAAATGGGGGATTCCGGCCCTGATGCTGGCGGTGCTTACCGCGTTTTCCAGGCTGTATCTCTTTGTACATTTTCCAACGGATGTGCTGGCGGGAATCGTCATGGGAACCGTAATCGCGTGGTCCGTTGTGAGGACAGCGAAAAGGCAAATGGAAAAAACGGACCGGATGTCAGGGAAACCATGACATGGCGGCAGGCCGGACAACGGATATGACTATAGAATGACAGAATGAAAGACAGGTGGAAGTTATGTTGGAACGCGCTCCGGGAATTTTTGAAGTGGAGCTTCACAGCAATCATCATGACCACTGCGGTCTGGCCAGCGAGTATGCGGCCAGAGGCGCGAGGCTGTTCATGAATCCCCAGGAAGACAGGCATTGCTATGACTGTCTGTACTATAATCACAGCCATGGCTCCACGGAGGACCAGCCCCAGGTGCTGCAAAGCGTCGGGGTGACAGAGGATGGGACGCCGGAGATATGGAACATGTTTATGGAAGTAAACCAAAGGATCCGGGAGAACAGGGGATGGGAATTCGAGATTCCGGGATACCCCTATACGCCGGTCAGTGAGGGACGGATTCTGAGCTATGGGGATTATGACCTGGAGACAGTGGGGCTTAAGGGACATACCTACGGGCAGATGGGGCTGTACGACCGGAACCATAAGATACTTTTTTGCGCGGACCAGGTCATTGACGGCATTGTGCCCATTGTAGGCACCACCTATCCGGACGAGCATCTGCTTAAGGGGTATTTTGACTCCCTGGAAAAGCTGAAGCACCAGTATGGGGACTGCCTGATTCTTCCGGCTCACAAGGAACCTATCCGGGATGTGAAGCGGGTGGTGGACCGGATTGTCTTTGCCTATCTGGATAAGACGGATTTGATCAAGCATATCCTGGACCACGGCCACCACAGGATGACCACCAAGGAGGTGGCGTGTCTGGCTTACGGTATAGACCATGTGCCCGGGGACCAGTCTGAGTTCATCAAGCTTAAGATGGTCATAAGCAAGACCTTTTCCTGTCTGGAATACCTGTATGATGAGGATTTTGCCATCCGTACCCTGGAGAACGGGACCTATTACTGGGAAGCGCCGTAATAAGCCGCGGAGGAAGAACGCGGAGGAAGATGTCAAAAAAGTGCTTGCATATCTTCATATATAGTGTATAGTAGAAGGTACAATAAAAACAGAAGCAGAGTAGGTATATGTGCGTTAAGTGCCGGCTGGACAGGGAG
>PPYE01233801.1_pt1 | contig 11584 bp, 9 predicted proteins | sample 1559881 | NCBI WGS metagenome assembly PPYE01 (sample SAMN08240022, study PRJNA423297) | Human gut metagenome, whole genome shotgun sequencing project.
GCCATGCGCGGATGTTCGACTACGCCTCGGAGATACGCGATGAGCTGCATAGCCTGCTGGAACGCTTTGGCCCGCAGCGTCGCCAGTACCGGCCGGACATGCCCTTCTGGCGCCTGAAAGGCGACGGCTTCTGGGAGTTGCACAACAGCGAACAGTGCTCAACCCAGGGCAGCCGACAGCCGCCAGGCAAAGAGCTGGAGCTCTGCCACGTCGCCGGCGGCTTCGATGAGCCACATTTTGCGTTACTTAACAGAAATAAGAGGCTGATCAATACCCTCGCCCATCAGATCCTCGAGGCGCACTTTCCGGAGAGTATTCAGGAAGAACTGGCTGAAGAGATGGGGTTTGATCTGCAGCAGATCCGCAAAGAACGCGACCCGCATTTTCGCCAGCAGGTGCTGCGCGCCTATAATTATGAGTGCGCTATATGCGGCTTCAATATGCGCCATGATAATACCTCCGTCGCCCTGGAAGCGGCTCATATCAAATGGAAGCAGCACGGCGGCCCCTGCGAAATCTCTAATGGCCTGGCGCTCTGCGCGATTCACCATAAGGCCTTTGATAAAGGATGTATTGGTCTGGATGAGGATATGCGCATCCAGGTTTCGCCAGCGGTGAACGGCGGGGGCATCGTTGGCAGGCTGTTCTGGGATTTTGATGGTAAGCCGATTACCTTGCCGCAGGGGAAAGAATGTTATCCCCAGGAGGGGTTTGTGGCGTGGCACCGGCGGGAGGTGTTCAGGGGGTGAGGGTAAGGTGTGTGGGAGATTAATGGGAAGCGTGGGGTTTATGGATTGTGAATGTGTTTCGGAGAGGATTTCGTGGTTGATCAATGATTGGTCGTTGTTAGATTAAAGGAATTATTTATTGGTTGTTTTGATATTGATGTTTGGGAGTTGGTGCGAAGGCCGGACTCGAATTTCACACCTAATAGACTGATATCAATATTGTTTATAAACAGGAATAAATAGTTATACCCGCACTTGTACCCACAAGTTAAAATCCGTACAAAAAATAGACATTGCAAGTGGGTATAAAGCCATACCAGCAGAACACCGATATGGCTATCAAAGCAAGATTCAGGCAGGAAGGAAAGTTTTCTTCAGAGGCACCAAAAGTTTGGTCTCGATATCGACTTGCTCATAGTTCTCAATAAGCGCACGGACGAGATCATCAAGCGTCCAGAGCGTCAGAGGTATCGTCGAACGGTCGGCTTCGTAGCGAGCATCTTTCGTAAAGCCCCCCGTACTGACATAAAGCCCGCGATCGTCTTTATGGCGACCGCCGATAAAGCTGCGAATCTGCTGACTCCCCATTTGCTCCCTGCGATGTTTTACTTCAACGACGATACGTGGATTCTCAAATCCAAATCCATCAGGTGATGCGATGATATCCTTCCCACGATCTGGACCCACAGGAGACACCTGTGTTTTATATCCCATGCTGCGTAAAACTCCTGCAACCAGATACTCCATCTCCTTCGGATCGAGTCCATTAACTCGATCTTTAATACCTTCACGCGCCAACGACTCCACATCGCGAAGCGGATCAGACACGACCTCATCTTCATCTGTCGCTATTGGATTATGAGTAATAGCGTCTACGGTGGGTTTCTTATCCTGCAAAAGCTCTTCTAGAGCATATTCTGGAAGCTGGAAAACCGTCAGCGTAGAACCCAATGTGTTTTTGGTAGCAACAGACAGTCTATCGCGGTCGATTTCTTGAGTATTCCATTTAACCTGCCGAGCGATCCCCATCCCCTCTTCCACCCATTCAGGATGATATTGGAATTCTGAAGTGACTTTGCCTAGCAAATAAGTACGGTTGGCTGGCGAATAGGTAATAACCCAATCACCCTTTTGGATCTCATTCACAAAACGCCAGACCTGCGATGCACCAGAACGCGCAGTTCCCAGCTTTGTTAAGGGATCTGCCTCCTGGTATAAGGCGAGCAACTGGGCTCGGGACAGGCCGGGTTTGACTAATGGAGCCAGCTGAGACCAACCGATGCCTACAATTTGCTTATCGCGAAAATCGTCATAGAGCTTGCCGCCGTCACCGCGGATCATCCACATTCTGTTGCCCATACCCGTCCCTTCATGAGGAAAAGAAATTAAGCTGGATCATAAGCTTGTTCGCCGTAGGCGTCAAAACCATCAACAACGATGGCCCAGCATTCTCGGATTGTACTTGCGATAATGTGTCCAGTTAAAATTACAGCTTCAATTTGCATGATATTTTGTCCATATAAGTAAAAACACCAACCAGCATCGGCAGGTGCTTTTTGAAGTGAGTAAATAATTAAGACTGCAATGTGAATCAGGGAAGCTATTCCCAATGTTCACCGTGCCGCGCTAATACGATTTCTTTTCAATAAAACAGTTGCCTGTCGCGCCCGCAGAATATCGACAGCCCGCAGATATGGGGACTGTTCCTGCCAGTTGAATCCCTTGCGATCGATACGAACCAGTTCGTACTTTTCTACCAAAAGTTAACGGCATCGATCAAAGTTATACCTGCATCGATATGTTCCTGAATTACCGTTTCATCACTGAATGGTGTGTCGTTGAGTGTCAGGCCGTAATGTTGTTCCAGCAGGCGTTCAAGCAGCATTTGCCAGACAGCAACGGATGACAGGCATGGTTTCGCCGACCGCAAGTTTGTTGCAGGTAGAAATTTCATATTTGCTCTCGTGGAAGTAATTAACGTTGAGTGGGATAAACGGCGATGTATACGTAACCGCAACTGCCAAGTGTGTCGGCTTCGCAAGTAAGTCCGTTGTGATATAGCGTGACGCAGCGCTGATACCGGGGAGATAGTTCTCTGCTGGTGAGCATCAGTTCCAGCTGCTTGAGTATCAACGGAAAAGCCTGATCCAGGCGCAGCGCGTCATCGTCGCTGAAAGCACCGTTAAATCCGGCCCGGTCAGGGAGAAAATGCAGTCGGTTGCCCTCCTGTACCAGGCGGGCACCAAAACAAGGTGTAATAGCACGTGTAAGCCCCCACTGCGGGCAGGAGGTATTTTCGGGCGTTGTACCCGATTCGGAGTGATTGTTCATTATTGTACCTGATTAAAGGGAAGGATTAATTGAGAGTGACGCTGCGAAGAATGACATAGGGACCATTGCGGTCCTGACGGCGCTCGGCGAAGACCGCGGGCACGCCGCTGATATCCTGCACCACTACAATGTTCCTGATCTAGACCAGTTGAGCTGGATGCCTGGTGCAATGTACCGGGCTTCGTGTCACCGGGCGAAGCGACGCAATACCAGAAGCAGAGCACCCGGGATGTGGTTCGGGAGCGGCGATCACCTGACTGAGAAGACATACTAAAAGAGCAGATCTGGCGTCAGTGATTTCGCCTGCGATCGTCGTTGTGTGCACGCTCCGGAACCCCGTTATCTCGCCGGTAACACTTGCTCTACCACACTTTCCTTGTGTCATCATCGAAAAGCGACCTATTGGTGGTGTTTTTGTGGCATTCAGTAGGGTTTAGACAGCCTCCCCCCTCAGAGTCATCGAAAAGCCACCTATTGGTAGTGTTTCGGTGGTTTTTGAGGTAAAAATAGTGACAGCGGAATCTGAGCAGCACAACAAGAGACGTAAGGAATGGAACTGTTTTTAAGGATAACTTAACTAACAATACTTCGGCACAAGAATTACAATCATTAGAAATCTACTTTTTGATAAATATCGTTGTGAGAAATTGATGAATAAAAAAGCTCAGCTACAAAGACTAATTGATAAATACAAAAACGATATTGATTATTATCGTTCTACCAAATACAACGAAACTCAACTAAGAACGGATTTTTTAGATCAACTATTCCTTATTCTCGGTTGGGACATAACGAACGCAGCAGGAAAACCCACAAACGAACGCGAAGTGCTTGTAGAGGAAGGTTTAAAAGCCCAAGCAGGCGAAAATACTAAAAAGCCGGACTACACGTTTAGACTCTTCTCTGAGCGTAAATTTTTCCTTGAAGCCAAAAAGCCTAGTGTTGATGTATCAACTACTATAGAGCCTGCTTTACAAGTTAGACGATACGGGTTCACAGCCAAATTGAAAATTTCTGTGTTGTCGAACTTCGAGTATACGGCAATTTATGACTGTTCTAATCAGGTTAAAGAAACTGATTCAGTAGCAAACTCTAGAATCAAGTTGTATCACTTCACTGAACTCGTAGATAAGTTTGATGAAATTAATAACCTTATCGGTCGCGAAAGTGTTTACACTGGTCATTTTGACAATGAATGGTCAGAAATTGAAAATAAGATACTGAGATTTAGCGTTGATGATCTATTCCTCAAACAAATTAATGATTGGCGTTTACTTCTTGCGAATGAATTTTTGCAGATCAAAAACGAACTTCCAGAAGAAAAATTAAACGACCTTGTACAAAATTATATTAACAGTATTGTTTTCCTTCGTGTCTGTGAAGACAGAGACTTGGAAGAATACGAAACTCTTTATCACTTTGCACAAGATAAGGACTTTCAATCTTTAGTCAAAAAATTAAAATCCTCAGACAAAAAATATAATTCAGGATTATTCTCGCTAGAATATATTGATGAGTTATTAAGCAATGCTAACTCTTGCATTTGGAGCATCATAGAACAATTATACTTCCCACAAAGCACATATTCTTTCTCTGTTTTCTCTTCTGATATTTTAGGTAATATATATGAAATATTCCTGAGTGAGAAAGTTCGTGTTGATGAATTCGGAAACGTTAAGCTTCAACCGAAAGAGGAACATATCGATAGAGACGTTGTTACTACTCCAACTCACATTGTAAAAGAAATCATTAGAAATACTGTCGTAGAATATTGCATAGGCAAGTCAGATATTGAGATATTGAATTCAAAATTTGCTGATATTGCTTGTGGCTCAGGTGCTTTTATTATTGAGGTATTCCAATTCATCCAAGATATCCTTGTTGATTATTATATACAAAATGACAAATCTAAACTTCAACAATTATCTGAACATACATACAAACTTAAATTCGAAGTAAAAAAAGAAATTCTATGTAAATGTATATATGGTATTGATAAAGACTATAACGCAACAAAAGCTTGTACCTTTGGTTTATTGCTAAAGCTTCTCGAAGGCGAAACTAAAGAAACCATTGGTAAAGGCACACCTATTTTGCCTGCACTGGATATGAACATCCTATTCGGGAATAGCTTGATAGATAGTGGAGACAAAGTTAAACAAGAAGATATTTTTTCAGTTAATCCATTTGATTTGCCTAACCACCAATTTGATGTGATCGTTGGAAACCCTCCTTATATGGCAACTGAGCATATGAATCAGTTAACGCCAAAGGAATTAGATATTTACAAGAGAAAATATAAATCTGCTTTTAAGCAATTCGATAAATACTTTTTATTTATTGAGCGTTCAATGCAAGTTCTTAAAGAACAAGGCTATTTAGGCTATATTCTTCCGTCCAAGTTCATAAAAGTAGGTGCAGGGAAAAAACTTCGCAAGTTTTTATCAGAAAACAAATATTTGTCTAAATTTATTTCCTTTGGTTCTCATCAAGTATTCAAGAATAAAACGACTTACACTTGCTTGTTATTTTTAAATAAAGCAAATCACGATAAATTTTCTTTTTATGAAGTAAAAGACTTCAAGAAATGGTTAACTCGTGAAGATAAGTCTCTATTATCAAGCACATATCAAATCAGTTCTCTTGATTCTGATACTTGGGTTCTAGAAAAGAAAACAAATGACATTTTGAGGCTAATGTTTTCAAAATCTGAACAGCTAGGCAACATTGTAGGAAAAAGTAATGTTGCAAATGGCATTCAGACAAGCGCAAATAAATACTATATTCATAAAGAAATAAAATCTGAAAATGGTTTTATTTATTTTGAATATGATGGAGTTGAATACCACATTGAAAAAGAATTGACTCGCCCTTACTTCGAAACAAATCGTTCGGGTGATGATAGTTTCTATACTTATAAAGACGTTGAACCTAATTCATTTGTTGTTTATCCATACAAAAAAGTGGGCGAAAGAATCCAGTTTATTGAATACGATGAACTAAAACGTCAATATCCTAAGTTGTTTGAGTTCCTGCACGTTGTAAAAGTCCATTTGAATGATAAGAATCGCTCTATTAAGCCTTATCCAACTGGACCTAATGAATGGTACAGATATGGGCGTAGCCAAGCATTAGAGAACTGCGATGTTGATCAAAAGCTGATTGTTGGTGTTCTATCTAATGGGTATAAGTACAGCATTGATAATCATAGAACTTTTGTTTCTTCTGGCGGCACTGCGGGTTATAGCATTATCAACGTCCCTAATAACGTTAGATACTCTATCTATTATATCCAAGCAATCCTTACATCAAAGTATCTTGAGTGGTTTGCTTCAATATATGGTGAGATTTTTAGAGGTGGATTTGTTGCTCGTGGGACAAAGGTTCAAACGAGAATGCCTATTCCTACTATTGATTTTGATGATCCAAAACAGAAAGAAATACATGATAAGATCAGTTTAAAGCAACAATCCTTGAATAAATTGTATAGCCAAATTCACAAATCAGGTGATAGAGATAAAATCATATTCGAAAGGCAATTTGAACAAGAAAAAATCCAAATGGATGATTTTATTAAGAATCTTTTTGACTTGGGAGATTTAGATTCCGAGATTCCGACAGTAGAAGACCTATACAAAAGCCTATAAGTTTACCAGATAAAATCAATGCAGCTAAAAGCTGCATTGATTTTATTGCGAGCCCCATACTTTTTAAATGCTACTTACGTAGCCTTCTATCTCTAAGCTTTTTCCATATTTCTACAAGTTTTTCATTTTCTTCTTGAGTAAAACCAAGCTTGTCTAAGATTAGTGAACCTTGTTGTCGAATTACCCTCTCTATTTGACCATCTTTAATCAATAGGTTGAGTTCTTCAACGTTATGTTCTAATCCTTCAACGATAGGGATATATAGTTTTTCTATCTCGGATGGAACAAGTTCAAGAACGCCACCGCCGTAAAAGCGTCCTTCTAGTTCGGCTGTAATGACCGTTAGAGGATTCAAAAAAGTACACACTAAGTTCTCAGCACTAGTAACTGTTGTAGAAACTCTATATGCAGTATCAGTGGTATATGCTCTAACTTTGTTATGAATTAAGCGTGGTGCATCGTGGCAACGCTTTAACATTCCAATCTCTGTGCTATATACAGAGGGGACCTTGAACCAAGGCTTACGTATACGGCACTTATAACGCTTATGATATTCCTCCGCTTCACCTAGCTCTATGTAATTTTTGACACTTTTAGAAAGATCTTGAAACTCTTCATCTATGTATAAGAAATTGGTTGGTAAACCATTTTCCTGGTTTTCAACGTGCTGCTTCTCATCATAAATAATACCGGGGCAATGTTGGCTCCTGCCAAACATAGGGTGAGCAAAACGTTCTAACTTATATGACTTAACTGTTTCATTATCAACAAGAAAATAATTGTTAGCACCCGTCACAATACCTACATCGACTTTAGCTATATCTTTAAATTTATGAACATCTGGATGAGCTATTACTCGTTTAATTAGCTGAAGCTCGTCAATATCAAGTGTTGCTTTAGTCCATTTACCTTCAACTGTTTCACCATTTATTCCTGCCGTATTATTAAATAGAACGTTTGGATCTTCTTGAAGGAATTCAAAACCACTAACACTAACAATACCTACACCTTGCGATGCTTCATCTGGATATTGCTTTTTCTCTGCCAGGAGAATAACGGCCCCCTGTAATGTGTCTTCAAACCAAATCTCTTTAGGGTCAATGATGACAATCTTAGAGCAAACGTGACCTAAGTAGTTTCTCAATGATTGTGCGTGCATTACATGACTAATCTCAGATGGTATGACCATCCCTATTCTTCCACCGTGTTTGAGAAGGGCTAATGAAGAAAGTAGGAATGGAACCCAAGCATTAGTGTGCTTTGTAAATTTTAGGTCTAGATGTTCGAAGACCAACTGAGCTTGTTCTTGGAAATTTCTTTCAAGGAACTGATAACGGATGAATGGAGGATTACCTAAAACCCCATCAAATATCTGCTCATTTTTCTTAAGACATTCATTAGCCCAGACTAGAAAATCTCCCTCTGTAATCGTTGCATTAGAAAAATTGTTCAGTTTACAGCGTTCGAGAGCCTTAGATGCTTCTGTGTCGAACAATTCAAAGCAAGATAACTCAATGCTAGAGTCATAACCATTATTAGCTATAGCCTGAATAAAAACACCATCACCACAACTCGGCTCAAGTATGGTTTTAGGATTCTTACTTAATACCCATTTAGTTACATAATCAGCTAGGTTTTGTGGGGTGTAATAGCCACCTCTAAGTTTTTGTGAGGTTTGATCTGCTTTAAATTTCATTGTCTACCTTCGAAAATCTCTCTATTAGCTCGGATTTTTTCTCGCATATATGTTTTTGAGCCTTATCAACAAACCAGTCTTTAAGAGTTTTTTGTTCCATTGCAAGAACTGAGTAGAGAGCTTTTTTTAGTTCTGGCTCGACTTCTAGGACTATGCGTCCTGATTCACCTTTTGCCACCTTAACACCTATGTACTATATGTTATGTTATATATAGTACATGAGTTTTGAGAGCAACTAAAGAAAAAACTGGCTGCCCCTCAGCACCCTTTTCAACCGTTTGAGAAGTTCGAAGAATCCCCTAGCCAATATGGCAAGGGGGAAGGCTTTGCAGAGCCAGAGAGCCGAACGGCATAAAGGCCTAAGGCTATGCCGCCCTGAATATACTGAATATCCTAAAGATACTGCCAAAATCGGGCCGCTGTGGCACGCATTATCCAAGTTGCAGTTTCGCATAACTCAATGCCTACTATCTTTAAGCCTTCTCTCTTCCTTCAAGCACCGTCGGCCATTCCGCAGCTCCATGCTTGTAATACTCTGACTGTAGTAACTACAATATTTTGGCGGCTCAGATTTTGCCTGCAAATAACGTTTAACGGTATTGCAGGAGATCCCCGGGTTTCTGGCAATCGCCCGGCTACTCATCCCCTACTTGTGCAGGATTTTATGTCTCAAAAGTGACCATAAGCTCTACTGAATCAGGAGAGCAGATTAACCCCTAGATCTGATTTCAGGCGTTGGATGTGGATCACTTTTGACTCAGGTTCTGACACACTGTCAGTCCCCGTGGTTATGTAAGCGCACCCGTTTTAGTTCCACGCACTTTTTGAGATTTCCGGGGTTTCAGCCATCAGCCGGTATTCTTCCGGCGTCAGGTTATTCAGGGATTCGTGGGGGCGCTCGCCGTTATATTCAGCCAGCCAGCGCTCTGTAATTTCCCGTGCTTCATTCAGTGTTCTGAACAGATAAAAATCCAGTATTTCTGTTCTGTATGTCCGGTTGAACCGTTCGATAAAGGCATTCTGCGTTGGCTTGCCGGGCCTGATAAACTCCAGCATCACACCATGCTCTTCTGCCCATTGTGCCAGCGTCAGCGAGACCAGTTCCGGACCGTTATCCATCCGCATCTTTAGCGGATATCCGCGGTTTGCCACGATCCTGTCCAGCACTCTCACGACCCGCTGCGCCGGGATATTCAGGTCAATTTCGATCGCCAGTGCTTCGCGGTTAAAATCATCCACCACGTTGAAGGTCCGGAAGCGTCTGCCGCACACCAGCGCATCGTGCATAAAATCGATGGACCAGCTCTGGTTCATCGCCTCTGGCGTCACCAGCGGAACCGGATTGCGCACTGGCAGGCGCTGTTTTCCCTTACGGCGAAAATTCAGTTTCAGCAGGCAGTAAATCCGGTGAACGCGCTTATGGTTCCAGCTTTTGCCCTGCCTGCGCAGCACCTGAAAAAGCTTTTTAAATCCGTATCGCGGATAGCGTTCAGCCGCCACGGTCAGCGCCATAATGACTGGCTCATCACGTTGCGTATCCGCCTGATAACGAAATACCGTCCTGCTCAGCGACAATATCCTGCATGCCTGACGTAAGCTCATGGCAAACTGCGCGGTCAGATAGCTGGCCAGCTCACGCTTTATCGCTGGTTTTAAAGCTTTTTTTCAATAACGTCTTTCAATGCGCGGCGCTCGAGGCTCAGGTCCGCAAACATCTGTTTCAACCTGCGGTTTTCATCTTCGAGGTCCTTCATCTTTTTGATATCAGAGGCTTCCATACCGCCGAACTTCGCTTTCCAGTTGTAGTACGAGGCCTCAGAAATCCCGGCTTCGCGGCACACATCTTTGACGGTGCGTCCGGCTTCGACGGACTTTAGAACGGCGATGATCTGGTGTTCGGTGAATCGGGCTTTGCGCATGGCGATCTCCTCCAGGAACATAATCAGTATGCAGGAAGATCTCTAAATGTGAATGGTCCGCTTTACCGGGATGCTTACACCATGACCCGTAGCGCACTATTTACCGTATTCTCACTCATGGGCTTGCGTTGATAGAGGCACTAGATGCGTTGTACGCATTTTTGAGCCTCTATGGGAATGCTTCACTCCGGGAATAGGCTCCCGCTCCGGTGGGATAGTCCATATAGACGCTTCGAAATCGATCTCTGACCAACGAGGAAACGCAGCTCACTGGACCGAATAAAGATCAGCAAAGTGAGTTCTGTCGCCCATCGGGTTAGCGGCCTACCAGAATAGTGGTCAATGCGGTGAAGTAATTCGGGAATGCGTTCAAGATCCAGCCGCACGGTGCTTTCTTTTCGCCGTAGCAACTGCACCGGCAATATCTTGCGCGGGGTTGTAGCCGATTAAACCGCTCTGCACAGCAAAGCGCATAATCGCGGTAGTTCGCTGTTTCAAACGAGCCGCAACTTCGAGACGCCCGGACGACTCCACCGCTTTGATGGGGACAAGCAGATCCCGAGTCTTGAGGTCAGCAATGTTCCGCTTACCGATGGCAGCAAAGAGATTATCTTCGAGGCTTTTCAATACACGAGCGCTATGCGATGCCGACCACTTTTGATTGCTGGCATGCCAGTCTCTGGAAACCACTTCAAACGTTATCGCCTCTTGCTCCTGCTCTACCCTAACGGCTTTCTTGTTCTCACTGGGATCGACGCCATTAGCTAATAGCTTACGGGCCTCATCCCGGCGTGCCCGGGCATCCGCCAATGACACTTCAGGGTATTTCCCCAGCGCCAGCATCTTCTCTTTACCACCGAAGCTATAACGTAGCCGCCAGTATTTGGAACCGTTAGGGTGAACCAGCAAAACCATGCCTTCACCTTCAGTCAGTTTATAGGCTTTTGCTTCCGGCTTTGCCGAACGAACCTTCACATCACTCAGAGCCATGATGAGTATCCTTTCAAGGATTCTGTGTAGGTACACCCATTATCGAGCCAGCTTATATACTCGGTTCTATACTCACAAGCGACTTGATGTGGGTTGACTCAGATTGTCTTCTGTTGAAAGGAAAATCGCGGAAAGCCTTGCGGATACCAGATTTCAGACACAAAAAAAGCCGCCCTTGAGCGACTTGATTGTATCTTTTGGTGCCGAAGGCCGGACTCGAACCGGCACGTATTTCTACGGTTGATTTTGAATCAACTGCGTCTACCGATTTCG
>PPYE01312731.1_pt1 | contig 11584 bp, 10 predicted proteins | sample 1559881 | NCBI WGS metagenome assembly PPYE01 (sample SAMN08240022, study PRJNA423297) | Human gut metagenome, whole genome shotgun sequencing project.
AGATTAAAGAACTCCAGCGCCTGCTCGGCAAAAAAACGATGGAAAATGAACTCCTTAAAGAAGCCGTTGAATATGGGCGTGCAAAAAAGTGGATAGCGCACGCGCCCTTATTGCCCGGGGATGGGGAGTAAGCTTAGTCAGCCGTTGTCTCCGGGTGTCGCGTGCGCAGTTGCACGTCATTCTCAGACGAACCGATGACTGGAAATATAGGGGCAAATCCACATCCTTACTTTTCCGTAAGGATTTTAGCGGGTCAAAACAGCGTTCCATGCCGGACTGATGATCTACATACTTAGAGTCACATACCAAAGTAAAACTATGGATGTATGCAAGCCTGCATCGTCAGGAGGTTAAATTTCAGACCTGCCAGTTACCGCGTAAATGGCTTGATATATGACTAATTTATTTGCACAGGATTTTTACGACAACGCTCTGAACCAGCAGTTGACGGGATATATAGTTGAGCTCATTACAGATAAAGCTTTTCTGTATCTCTGGCGGTGGTCATAGACCAGTAATCGTTATTGGTTGTTCTATATTATCCCGTATGACGGTACAACGTTTTTAACAACTGGCGCTGTCACAACATAAGCCACCCCAAAATATTATATGAGTAACAATAGTCTATATAGGAGCGTAAATTACCTACTATCAAATACTTACTCCAATAGCATTTCTGTCTATTCTATTTCAATTCTTTAATAGAAAAATAAGGTTAGATAATATATGACTCCCTCCCCCTATCCAAGAAATAACTTTAATACAGAGCTAATTCAATCATGTATGAATGGAGAACACTTTTCACTTTTAATTGAAATATCACCAATCAGAAGTAAAAAAAACATCATGGCTCTTAAGGAGTATTTGGTTGATGGTTATTCAAAGCAAGAAAGTTGTGAAAGGAACAATGTTTCCATTAGTTATTTTTGCCTATGCCTAAAAAAACTAAACTATACACACAGTATTGTTAGTGCTCTTAAATATTTCTACCGTGAGTAAACTGTAACTGAAGTCTTGATTCTTACGCTTAGACACTGCTAAGCCGTTATGGCATAGCTGATAATTTATATTGCACTATGTCAGCTACTGTAAGATAATATAAGCTATTTTAAAGAAAACTCTGTCATTCATCATTTTGTTTAATGATAGGTTTTGTTATTAATATAAAAGAACATGCTCATTCATTAAAATAAAAACAAGATGTTCTTTTATTATTTTCATTCCCTACGGGGTTAGTCCTTGATTCATTTTCAGTATCTTCTAACTCATTCATTTGCCGATTACTTTAATTCACAGTCTTGTTTTTTATCCTGCCTATTGGAGATAAAAGTGGTATCGATGGATGCCGAGTGTGTTGCACATGCAGTATTCTCAGGAATAAGAACTGTCACTTCCAAAACACGCGATATATGATTGAATCTCTGTGGGGGGATAAAAACTTGCCTTTTTCCGCAGTCTGAAAACAGGATGGGGGCGACGGATGGTTACGCAGGCAAGGGCGAGGTTCGGAAATAAATCAGAGATTATATTCTGAATTATTACAATAGCACCAGACCTCACCATTACAACGGTAGTTTGACGCTGGAGGGATCAGAAAACAGATACCGTTTTTACTGTAAACGGTGGTCATATATGGACTCTCCTGGTGATATAAGTACTGGTTCGAAACGGTTTACGACTATATATCCGGCGTCATCAGTAGGTTCAATGAACCGCGCAATAATGTTATCCGAGCCCTGTTTCCTAATCACTACGCCGGTATTTGATTAGCCAAGTCAAGTTCATCTTGCCATCACTATTTTTCCATACCGCATTACTATCTAATACAGTCGCACGAGCGGCCTTCTAATTTGAGGGTTTCGAGCCCTGAAGAGGCATATCCCATCGTTTTACAGATATTGCAGAAATTGGTACGCAATATGCTGCTTCTTCCTGGAGTTTCTTCCTGGTATTTGTATCGAAGTCTACATTAAGCAGGTCGAACTTCCAGCTTTCCCGATAAAACCTTATAATATCCTTGGGACAAAGGAGAATAAACTGGTTTGTCGTAAACATAGAAACAGCCTGCACAGAGTAATATTCCCCCGGTTTTATATTTTTTTTACCCCATACTGCATTGGAAAAAAACTCCTCCGGATATTCACTTGTTTTAATAATGTAGCTATGTATTTTGAAGTCACTTATACCTGAGAGCTTAATAACTGAATGGGTAAAAATTACTGGTAATACGGTTATTTGAGTCGATATAACTAATAATATCATCAAGGATGCGACAAATGCAGAACTAATTCTTTTAGAAAGTTTATGCTGTGGATTCATTTTTAGATAAATGAGGCCGGGAAGTATTGTCAGAATAAAAATAAAATATGACATGAAAGCCAGTTCAGCTATCACTTTGAAATTAATACTCTTATCTGAAGTTTCAATATTCCTAAAAACCATCTCCAGTGGAATTACCTGAAGATGCACCAGTAAAGCAATAGACAACGGAATGATAAGATAGATCTGAACACGTCTCAACAGTTTCATTCTATTATTTTTAAACGATAAGTCATATTCAAGATACCTCGTGTTTATTATGGCTGAAATAACAACTATTAGTACTCCTATACTTAAAATAGATAACCAGCCAGAGTTATCTTTAACACTCTGGTCAAAATCAAATGCACAGTATAACACGTATATAAAGGCCATGGGGAAGAGGCCAGATAACATCATTACAGATAAAAAATTACCCTGAATCTTATTGTAAGCAGGAAGATTTTTTATATCATAAGGAATAACTATTGGTATAAAAAAAGATGTTATAAAAAAAATAAAAATGATCATAATCAATGATAGAATAGTTGTACAACAAACCAATACCAAGATGCTTTTAATATTCATCACATCAAAGAAAATATCAAGTCGATCCAGACGACTGAAATATCCCCAGAGAACTATCAACGCAATCCCTGATATAATACTTGATGGTGTTAATACTGAAACTATTAGCGTCTTCCACTTCTGATTCATTTTAACTTCCTGGTTTTGCTATAAAGAGAGCATAAAAAAGAGTGAATAAGTTATTACACTTCATTGTTTGACTCCTCGCAGTAACCTTTCAGGAAGGTTGTCGGATATTTTTGATAAATTATGTCATAAACATATTATTGTAAGTAATGATTTCACTAAATTTATTTGATCGTCGTCATAATATTTTTAATCTGAATATAGAAGATGATTGTGTCATATGCAGTATGATATAAAACGTTAAAAGTGACTGAATAGATAACAGTTCATGCATGAACAAGACCATAACATAACATAATAAAATATGCTTATTATGCATAACCTTATGTTGTGACTAAGCCGCCTTAAAACTGAGAAGTAGCTAAGAATATGGCGTCAGACACCTTCAGTTGTCGTAGAAGGTTATCTGCAGGATTTTTCTCCGTATCTGCCTGTTCCTGGCATTACCCCAATTCTCCCAAAAACGGTAAACCAGCTCTCAGCCCGCACCATGACTGGCTTAAGACGGGATCCCTGCGGCAAAATGCGCCTTTACGCATTTGGTTTTACCCGCAATAATGCGTGATAATCAAACAAAAGGATCCGCGCGCTGCGATTTATTGTCGTGGAAGGATCCGGGCGTTCAGGTCAGAATACCTGTATCCATAAACAGTGCGTGTGCTACGTGAAAAATAACTCATGAACAATGTCATTCCCCTGCAGAATTCACCAGAACGCGTCTCCCTGTTACCCATTGCGCCGGGGGTGGATTTTGCAACAGCGCTCTCCCTGAGAAGAATGGCCACTTCCACGGGGGCCACACCGGCCTACCTGCTGGCCCCGGAAGTGAGTGCCCTTCTTTTCTATATGCCGGATCAGCGTCACCATATGCTGTTCGCCACCCTCTGGAATACCGGAATGCGTATTGGCGAAGCCCGGATGCTGACGCCGGAATCATTTGACCTGGATGGAGTAAGACCGTTTGTGCGGATCCTGTCCGAAAAAGTGCGTGCGCGACGCGGACGCCCGCCAAAAGATGAAGTGCGCCTGGTTCCGCTGACAGATATAAGCTATGTCAGGCAGATGGAAAGCTGGATGATCACCACCCGGCCCCGCCGGCGGGAGCCGTTATGGCCGGTCACGGATGAGACAATGCGCAACTGGCTGAAACAGGCGGTGAAGCGGGCTGAAGCTGACGGCGGGGCGCGATGCTGCAGAGATCCTGCGTACACTGCCTCCCCTGAAGTGACAGCATACGCTCTTCCTTATATAAGCGGAGGTAAGCAGAACAGGCATAACATAAGCTATAGCAGGTAGATAAACTGTAGTGAGTAAGCCGTGTTTTATGTAAGGAACAGGCAGATGGCAGCTCAGCCACAGACAGTGCAGCAGGAAACTGAATATAAACTACAGTGAGCACATCACTCACTGCACCTGTTAATATAAACTGTAGTCAGTAAAGAGTCTCTCTTATCTGACTACAGTTTATGTTCAGCGGGATTTGAAGAGTTTTTCCAGGTCATCCAGCGTGATGCCCAGTTTTTCAAGCAGGGCAAGCTTCTCCGCCATCTCCGGACTGATTTTTTCCGCAGGTGAAGGTGGCAACTGATTTTCCTTACTCTCATCATTCGGCGCTTTTAACCGGGGACGCCGGTAGTGAATACAGAAGAATTTTGTCCGCCCCCGCTGGATCTCCGTGTAATCAAGATATCCAATCTCGCGCAACTGCTCCATTGCCCGTCTGACCGTCTGGTTCTGGGAAAATACAGGAGACTTCAGATTGAGGCGTGCACGCAGCCGCGCCAGCGATATCGGTGCCGGATCCCGGGGCAGGCTCTCTATAAAGGTGTAAAGTGCCTGGGCGGACTCCCGTCGCTTCAGGGCATTAATCGCCTTAAGCTGAAGAAGGACCTTTCTGTCAAACTGGTACAGTTCAAAAAGGCGGGGATCAGCCTGTAACTGAACAATATCCCGTTCAGTATCGTAGTAGGCTGACTGTACCAGATGGGTGATGTATTCCCGGGTGTGCTTCTCATCGGTGCGGGAAAAGGAGATCACGGTACCGGCAATGCGTTTCAGGGAAGGGCTGATGCGCTCACGCAGCCTGCGTGATGACTGGCTTGAGGGTATACCACACAGTTTTGCAAACTCGACAAAAGGCAGTTCAACTTTGTCACCAATCACGTTATGGCGGGCAAAGGAATGAATGATCCCCACCCAGGTCTTGAAATCGTTATCCATATCCAGCCGGGGGCCGGTGATCTCAACCTTATCGAATCCTTCTGCACGGGCCAGAGAAAGACGCGTCAGTTCTTCCGTGGCATCGGTGCGTGACAGTGTATTTTTTTTACTGTTCTTCAGTGACTTAAGGGTAGGTACAAAGACGCCCAGACGCATCAGCGCCACAGGTTGTACGGTGTTGTTATTGTTTGGTGTCAGTGTCACCAGCTCACCGGACGACTTATCCACCTCGCCGAACAGTTTTTTGATGTCTGAATTTTCGTTTTCCAGAAAGCCTCCTGCCTGTGGACAGTAAAAGAATAAACAGAAAATCGTGTGTCAGAACCCCGTCAACTGACTGAAGAAAAACCTGCAGTCTGTATTTAACAACTGAGTCTGGCGTACTGACCATAGTTTATGTCATTAACTTACTTCAGTATATGCATTACTGAATACAGCTTATCATGAACCTGTTACAGTTTATCCATAACATGCCACAGCTTATGTGAACGTGGTCCCGGCCCATGAGTGACAAGGTTTGCAGCGATATGGGGATCTTTAATGGATCCTTTGTTGATCATTCATGGATCTGTTTACTGGATCGAGCCTCCGGATATGTGGATAAATCATCCCAGGGAAACAGCATACACAACCGCTTATAAGGGCTTCAGGGCGTACCTGCTCACTGTAACTACAGATATATTGCGCTTCCTCGCCGGTTCGCGGGCTTCGCCCGGTCACCGGTCTGCGGCGAGCACTCATAAAATCAGGACACCGGAATAACCTGTTTCCATTTTTCTTCATGCGGCAAGGCGATAAACCACCATTGTTTGTATGAGGTCGATAAACGTTGTAATAAGCATTTATCCACTGATTTATTCGCGTACTGCATGGCAATCACCATAACCACCTTTCGGAAGCCATTCACTTTTAAGGCTGCGAAAGACTCTTTCCATCGGCGAATTATCCAGACAATTCCCTCTGCGACTCATACTTTGCATTACCCCATAACGCCAGAGTAACTTTCTGTATTTATTGCTTTTATACTGAACACTTTGATCTGAATGAAACAGCAGGCGACCATCACGCGGTCGTGTTTCCAGTGCATTACGCAAAGCCCTACACACCAACTCAGCATCAGCGGTTAATGAGAGGGCTGAACCGATAATCCGCCGTGAATTATCTCATTCTTTCACTGGCAAGATTATAAACGTCACTGCGCTCACGTTTACCCACAGCTACAACAGCGATAATTAATTGTTCGTCAATCACCTGATAGACCAGGCGAAAACCTGACGCACGTAATTTTATTTTGTAGCAGTCCTTTATCCCGCGCAGTTTTGCGGAAGGAATATGCGGATTGTCGCAGCACTTTTTTAGCTTTTTCGCAAACTGTTGCTGAATAGTCTTGTCCATTTTTTGCCACTCTTTCAGCGCATCTTCCCTGAATTTTACCTGATACCTCATAGGTATTTATCCAGGTCTACATCATGCAGCGGTTGGTTGCTGCGTTCGGCTACCAGTTTAACCAGCTCCTGATCGTCCAGGGCATCGAGCATCTTTTCGTACAGCTCTGCGGGTACACAGTAGAAAGCAGGCTGATTACGGTTCAGGATAGCGACCGGGAAACCATCACCGGCGCTGACTGTCGCCATCGGATTTTTCTTCAGCTCGCTGACACTGGCGCTTGTATCACTGAGAATAATGTTAGGCATAGGCCACCTTTCAAGACTGTTTAACCAGTCTCAAAGATACTCCTTACATGACCTGTTAACAAGTCTTTTATTGTTTTTTGTACAGATGGACAGAATCACCTGAACGTCCAGGTAGTGCGGGAATTAAACAAGGGGCGTAAAAAAGGCCGCTTGCGCAGCCTGATAGTGGCATTCAGCGCTGATAGAGCCGAACCCACTCGATGATCTCGTTAAGCTGGTCGTTATCCAGTTCCGCGCAGTTCGCAAAAATCGCTTCCGCCACGCGCCCCTGATGCTTTTCAGTCGTGGAACCGATACCCGCCACGCCGCCATACCTTGTTGTCCGTTGTCAGTAAGGACTTGCCGCCCCGTTGATGTGACAAACTGTTGAGCCTTGATTTCCATCATATTATCCCTGTTTGAGCGCTTTGCTGTGGCATCACTATACCAGGGGAGATCTCGCGTTGCCAGCAGAACTGGACGGAATAACCTGAACGTCCATTCTGGCATGGCATCAATGAATGTCCGTTCTATGCCAGAGGTGGGCGTCACCCACCCGTATCCTAATATGATACTCTAACGCGCCCAACGGTCTTGTCTAACCCCTCGCCTGCTCAGAGACAATGTCTAACTATGCGGTTTGATGTGAATGGTGACTTGCAATGTACAACAATTTAATGATAATGCAAAATATATTGTACGTTTTTCATGTTTGTGTACAGTGTGATTGAACTTTGTACGCAATATATGGGCAGGGAATCTATCTCAGAGGAAAACTATGAAACGAGATTACGGTAGTGTCGGTACCATAGCGTTCAGAGCAAGTGCTTTACTTCAGGCCATGAGTCGGGATATTGAGGAGCAAAGAAAAGAATTCAATCTGACAGAGTATCATCAAACATATACTCGTAATGCGGTCGCAAAATTGCCGAAGCTGAGCCGACGCATCGTAGAACTGGCCGTTAAAGAAATGGAAGAAAGTGGCTATGAATTTAATAAAAAGCGGGTAGGCAACGTCGAGCAATATGCATTAACAATTCAGAACGTTATTGATATTTACGCTCACCGACAGATACCAAAATATCGCGATGTTCATAAAGAACCTTACGTAATTTTTGTCGTCAACTTGAAAGGTGGGGTTTCAAAAACCGTCAGCACAGTAACGCTGGCGCATGCACTACGAGTACATCCGGATTTGCTGCGTCATGACCTTCGTATCCTTGTGATCGACCTTGACCCGCAGGCGTCCAGCACTATGTTTTTGGACCATACCCATAGTATTGGTACTGTCCTTGAAACTGCCGCCCAGGCAATGCTAAATAATCTCGATGCTGAAACACTGCGAGAAGCGGTTATCCGACCCACTATGATTCCTGGCGTTGATGTCATCCCTGCTTCTATTGATGACGGCTTCGTAGCAAGCCAATGGGAGTCTTTGGTTGCTGAACACCTTCCTGGTTTTAAGCCTTCTGAGGTACTCAGGAAAACCATCATTGACCGTATCGCTGATGATTATGATTTTGTCTTTATTGATACTGGCCCTCATCTTGATCCATTTCTTCTCAATGGCCTGGCTGCGAGTGATTTACTTCTCACCCCTACTCCCCCGGCGCAAGTTGATTTCCATTCAACTCTCAAATATTTGACTCGTTTACCTGAAATGCTAGAACGTTTGGAAGAAGAAGGCGTTGAGCCCCGCCTGAGTGCGAGCATAGGGTTTATGTCCAAAATGACCAGTAAGCGCGATCACGAAACTTCCCATAGCCTGGCTCGTGAAGTGTATGCGAGTAATATTCTTGACTCATCGCTTCCGAGATTGGACGGGTTCGAACGATGTGGTGAATCTTTTGACACTATCATCAGTGCTAACCCTGTTTCGTATCCAGGAAGTGCAGAGGCATTGAAAAAAGCTCGTACCGAAGCGGAACGATTTACTAAAGCCGTTTTTGACCGCATTGAATACATTCGGGGAGCATCCAAATGAAAAAGGTTTTAGCTCGAGGGCGAGTTCTCGGCAATAGCAATTCAGAGTTCGCTCGCATGCTTGAAGGTGACGGAGAGATCAAAACGTTTACTCTTAAGTCTGGGAAACAAGCAAAATTCATTAAAACGGTTGTATTAAGCGGAGATATAGAATCTAAAACGTTCGTTGATGCATCTGTTAATGGACGTGATCAGACTATGCTTTCGCGTGAGTCAGTTAGTGACATAACTCGCACGATTAAACTTCAGCAATTTTTTCCGGCTATTGGCCGGGAAGTAGATGGACGAATTGAAGTATTAGACGGTACGCGTCGTCGCGCTGCCTGTATCTATAACAACGTAAAATTCGAAATACTGGTTACAAAAGACAGTATTGATATTGCCGACGCGAGACAACTTGCAAAAGATATACAGACAGCCAGAGAGCATAGCCTCCGAGAACTAGGAAAACGCCTTGAAGTTACTTATGGGGTAAGTATGACAAAAGAAGAGATCGCTCAGGCTGAAAGCATCTCTCCGGCAAAAGTAACACGCGCATTTCAGGCGGCATCAGTACCGGATGAAATGATCTCTGTATTTCCGGTAATCAATGATATTTCGCTGTCGGACTATCAATTTTTGTTGAAACTGTCTGAAAAGGTAACCAACAAAAAAATGTCAGTGGAAGAGTTTATGGATAGAGTTCGCCAAAAACTGATGGCTTTACCTGACTATCCAACAATTGAGAAAAGCAAAATTCTGGCGGTCTTCAGGTCTGAAGGAAAATTGCTTACAGACCGGCCTGTAAAAACAGTTGAAACTGAGAAGTTGAAAGAGTTTTCTGATCGTAACCAATTTGCCAGAAAGAAGACTGACCCCAGAAAGCGTCTTGTTGTTTATGAGTTCTCCCGCATATCTAATGAGGTGCAGTTAGAAATCGATGAGGCTATAAAAAACATTCTAAGAAAACTGCCTGAATAGGGTATGGCGGGTTAATATCAGGATGCCAAATGGCATCCTTTTTGTGCACAGAACCCCCAGCTAGGCACTGTCTCTTATACACAAATCCCCACCCGGGGATTTGTGATGTCAGTCAGTCTGCTTTAGGGGGGACTCTTTCAATCCGGTAGTTTCCTTCCTCCTCGGCAGCGATTTTTTGAACTTTTTCTTCACCCGTTGATCTTCTCTTATATTTCATTTTCTTCGGGGCTGTTATGGTACTTTCTGATTGTTATTCATAGGCTAACGAGCAGTTTGGACATACCCGTCTCTGTGATCCGCGTCGTACACGACGCCTTGTGTCACAGGCCTCTTCTCTCGCTCAGCATGCAGGTCTTTCTATTGTGAAATCATCTCAGTCCACTGCTCAGGTTGAAGGTGCGTATCGCCTGATACGTAACCCGTCTGTGTCCCCGCAAGCCGTTGCCGAAGCCGGATTTACCGCCACTGCAAGGGCATGTGAGGCACATCCGCTGCTCCTCGCACTGGAAGACACCACCACCATTAACTTCAGCCACAGTACAGCATTTGATGACCAGGGGAATACCCCACTAACCTGAAGACGCGCGGGCTGCTGGCTGATAGAGGAATACCACAAGGCGTGAAAAAGTGGTGGTACATGTGTGGAATCGCTGCGAATGCAGACCCGGGATAACCTTGAGCGCATGGTGGTTATCAAGGCATTTATCGCGGTACGGGGGCTGGGCCTGCGGCAGGGAGGCGTCAGTGAAGAAACACAAAATGACAGCTATGAGAAAATACTGACGCCGACAGAGTGAAAACTGCTGTGGGTTAAGCTGGAAGGAAAGCCGCTTCCGGCGCAGGCACTGACCCTGAAATGGGCCTGACTGAAACTGGCTAAACTGGGGCGATGGCATGACAGCAAACGCACAGGCCGCCCCGGTTGGGTGGTTATGTGGGATGGCTGGTTCAGACTTCAGGATATGGTTGAGGGTTACCTGGTGATGAAGTCTCTTGATCAGGAGATCTGATCAAGAGACAGGGCTATGCCGGAGGATATTTATTGCAATTTTCACCACGCTTTTTTTATGCTTATTTTACTGAATATAAAGTGTTTTTTTTAATTCTTTCATAGTGAAATCACCATGAATTTTCTTTTTTCAAAGTCTGGCGACCGGTAGTTCGTTCCAGCGGGTTGTGTATGCAGGTGACAACATCTCACGCTTCATCTGCCACTCTGTTGCCCTGACGGCTGCCGGACGTGGCGTTGTATCGCCGGAGAATATCGCGTTCACCCGCTGGCTGACGCACCTGCAGAACGGTGTGCTACTGGATGAATAAAACTGCATGATGCTGCATGAACTCTGGTTACAGAGCGGTATTGGCCAGCGTCGCTGGGAAGGATTACCGGATGATGTCAGGGAAACCATCACCGTGCATTTCACCGCCAAAAGAGGTGACAGGTGTGACTTCTGGAGTAACGAGGATGTTTCAGTGTGGAGGAACCGTCTGTGTGACAACGTGCTGCCAGAAAAAAACATGCCGTTTGAGCTGCTGACGGTTCTGCCCTCCCGCCTGGATGTTGAAGTGAATGGCTTTAACGGTGGTGTTCTGAAAGATGTTCCCTCTGCATATAACTGGTATACGGAACAGTATGGCATGAAGTGGCCTGTGGGGCGAACTGGAATGGTCTTCCCCGACAGATGACGATGAGCTGCCGGAAGTCACCGGACCTGCGTGGATAGTCGACAATGTGG
>PPYE01238755.1_pt1 | contig 11583 bp, 12 predicted proteins | sample 1559881 | NCBI WGS metagenome assembly PPYE01 (sample SAMN08240022, study PRJNA423297) | Human gut metagenome, whole genome shotgun sequencing project.
AAAAGGTCGGAAGCCGCTTTGAAGCACTTCCGACCTTTTTTTTCACACACAGTGTTCGTCAAGGTTTAGGTTTAGTTATTTATAAAAGTTTTGCTATTTAACAAAAGAAGTAGAATGCACATTTTTCGCTTTTTCCGGAACGCCTACCGGATGATCCAAATCAAGAACGATCACTCTTCCTTCTCCATTTTCTTCTGAATTAATAATCACCTTGAATCCTTTAAATTCTGTTTCAGCTGCATCTTTTGCCGTTGGATAGAACTCTTCCAGATTATAAGAAACTCGTCCCCATCCCCGGTATCCAGTCACATCATCATACGTATTGTAACGTAATTCCAGATGTATATACCCATCTTCATCCACCTTCAAAGCTTCCGGTGTTTCCGGAGCTTCCGGTTCTATCTTATTCTGTACAAGACTGATGCGGTGCTTTTCAGAACGAGGCAAATACTGATGGAAGATGATATTCAGAAACTTTCCTCCCAGCCACATATCTCCTTGATAAATCACGATAGGATCATTACCGAATTCCTCTTCATTTTCAGCCGTCATATCTTCCACTTCTTTTGTCAACACTTCCTGAATTCCTTCGATCTTTACCTGAGCACCCTTATCCGTATCAGCCAAAGGATTGAAAAAAGCAACTACTCGTTCACCGTCTACCGGTTTGTACCAAGGAATAGAGCTGGCCACCGGATCAATCATACCCCAACGATCACCTTCCAGATAATAACCACCGCCACCGGTAGCACGAACTGTAGCCCAATCCCATCCTATGTCTCCAATTGAGTACCCATCGTCGTCACATGATTGCAGCGCAGGTACCAATGCGAGCAATAACATTACTAAAAGCCAATTAAATTTTTTCATATTTATTCCTCTCTTTTTAATTCTTCTGCTATATAAATAAAAAAGCCGGGCATTTACTGCACCGGCTTTACGTTTATTCAGAAAAAGAAAGTTATTTTTTCAACAGTTCAAGCATTTTGCGAGCAGCATGCTGGGGAGCACCTGCAGGCCCCAACCGATCTGCCATATACTCATATTCGGCAAGCATACGATCCTTATATTCCTGATCTTCAATCAGTTTCTTTAGTTCACTCTGCATATTTCCGACTGTCATTGTATCTGCAACCAACTCCTTTACAACCTCACGATTTGCAATCAGATTGACTAGTGAGATAAATTTCACTTTCAAGATATGACGACGCAAAAACGAAACCACTTTTCCAATCGGTGTATAGTAACAAACCACCTGAGGAACACGGAACAAGGCTGTCTCAAGAGTCGCCGTACCCGAAGTGACCAAAGCCGCCTCCGCATGTTGTAGCAAACGATAGGTCTGGTCAAAGATTATTTTCACTTTAGCCTGCCCTACATATTGTTTGTAATACTCCGGAGCGATGCCGGGAGCACCGGCCAGTACCAGTTGATAATCGGGAAAAGCAGAAGCAGCTTTCAGCATATCCGGCAGATTATCCTTGATCTCCTGTTTCCGGCTTCCCGCCAACAGTGCGATTACCGGTTTATCCTCCAGATTATTATCCGCCAAGAATGCTTCCGGATTTTTAGGATGAGCTTTCTGATAAGCAGCCACTTCATCTACCGTAGGATTTCCTACATAATGTATAGGATACCGGTGCTTCTCTTCAAAAAACTCCACTTCAAAAGGAAGAATGGAGAAAAGTTCATCCACATCACGTTTGATATTCTTTATGCGGTACTCCTTCCATGCCCATATCTTCGGAGAAATATAATAGAAGACAGGAATCTGCGTCTCGAAATGCACAAACTTAGCTATGTTAAGATTGAAACCGGGATAATCGACCAAGATCACCACATCGGGATTCCACGCCACAATATCTTCCTTGCAACGTTTCATATTTGCAAAAATCGTACGCAAATGAAGCAGTACTGGAATAAATCCCATATACGCCAGCTCTTTATAATGCTTCACCATCGTTCCTCCGACGGCAGCCATCAAATCTCCACCGAAAAAGCGGAAATCGGCCTGAGGATCTTCCGCCTTGAGGGCAGTCATCAAATGGGACGCATGCAAGTCTCCGGAAGCTTCACCGACAATCAGATAGTACTTCATGGGAATTTTGAATTAGGAGTTTTGATATTTGAAATCAGCACAATGCGTATGTCAGAATTCCAGTTGCTGACAATAGCCATTCAGTTCATCTATAAAGCCGTAAGCAGTCATATCGACTGTCGTTGGCGTGATAGCCACATATCCGTTTTCCAGCGCCCAATGATCATTGTTCTCATTTTCAAGTTCATGATCGGTGAATGAACCGGTCAGCCACCATGATTGATACCGCCTACGATCAGGTCAGGCTTCCGGTCGAGCACTGAGCCCAATGCCAGCTTGATACAATCGGTCGGCGTTCCTGTACATTTATATACAGTCAGTCCCACTTCTCTTTTGACCAGTTGATAATGAACCGGATGAGTCACCGTCAATGCACTGCCGCTGCCGGAGCGCGGAGAGTCGGGTGCCATTACAACAATTTCCCCCAACGGACGAAGGAACTTCACCAGTTCACTAATACCTTTAGCCATAACACCATCGTCATTCGAAACGAGGATCAACGGCTTCTTACTTTCCATATATTCAATCCTTTCCTTTTTAATGTTCGCACAAAAGTAGCAAAAAGTAACCGTACTGCCAACCGCTTATCTCCGAATATCATATTAATCACATCGCTATCTGACGAATATACACCCGTTTACAAATCTTAATCTTCTGCAAGCGAGTAAAAAAAGAAATAGATATCCAATATAAATATGTATATTTGCAAGCTCAAACAGAGAAAGTATGATGATAAAATCAACCAGGTTTCGGAACTGTTTCGTCCGGCAGTTATTAACAAAACCGGTGACTTATCAACAGAAAATGCAAAGTTTCTCTTTTTTCGTAGGCGCTCTAAGGAATTATCACTTATTTCGCTGCCAATAAATTTAGAGTATATGGGAAAAATAATTGCTTTGGCTAATCAAAAAGGGGGTGTAGGAAAGACCACGACTACGATTAATCTCGCAGCGTCACTTGCTACACTTGAAAAGAAAGTACTCGTGGTAGATGCAGACCCGCAAGCAAATGCCTCTTCCGGCCTGGGAGTGGACATCAAGCAGTCGGAATGCACTATCTATGAATGCATTATTGACAGAGCCAATGTACAGGACGCTATTCTTGACACAGAAATCGACTCTTTGAAAGTGATCTCTTCGCACATCAATCTTGTAGGAGCAGAGATTGAAATGCTGAACCTCCCAAACCGCGAAAAGATACTGAAAGAAGTGCTCACACCCTTGAAGAAAGAATATGACTATATTCTGATAGATTGTTCTCCTTCACTCGGACTGATTACCATCAATGCCCTGACGGCAGCCGACTCCGTGATCATCCCCGTGCAAGCTGAGTATTTTGCTCTCGAAGGCATCAGCAAACTGCTGAATACGATTAAAATCATCAAGTCGAAACTGAATCCCGCTCTGGAAATCGAAGGTTTCCTGCTGACGATGTATGACTCACGTCTGCGTCAGGCAAACCAGATTTACGACGAAGTGAAAAGACACTTCCAGGAATTAGTTTTCAACAGCGTGATCCAGCGAAATGTGAAACTGAGCGAGGCTCCCAGCTACGGTATCCCGACCATTCTTTATGATGCGGACTCTACCGGTGCCAAAAACCATCTCGCCCTTGCCAAAGAGATTATCAACAGAAATAAATAACCGAAGAAGATATGGCAACACAAAAAAGAAATGCATTAGGACGCGGACTTGACGCCCTGCTCTCAATGGATGATGTGAAAACCGAAGGTTCTTCTTCCATTAGTGAAATAGAGTTGGCGAAGATTACCGTCAACCCCAATCAGCCACGCCGCGAATTCGATCAAACGGCATTGCAGGAACTGGCTGATTCCATTGCGGAAATCGGTATCATACAGCCTATCACTCTACGCAAGCTCTCGGACGATGAGTATCAGATCATCGCGGGAGAGCGTCGTTACCGTGCTTCACAAAAAGCAGGACTGAAAACCATCCCTGCCTACATCCGCACTGCCGACGACGAAAACATGATGGAAATGGCGCTGATTGAAAACATACAGCGTGAAGACCTGAATGCGGTAGAAATAGCATTGGCTTATCAACATCTGCTGGACCAGTATGAACTGACACAGGAACGCCTGAGCGAACGTATCGGCAAGAACCGGACCACTATCGCCAACTACCTGCGTCTGCTGAAACTGCCGGCTCCTATACAGATGGCTCTACAAAACAAACAGCTAGATATGGGACATGCACGTGCATTGATTTCATTAGGCGACCCCAAACTTCAAGTAAAAATATTCGAAGAGATACAGGAACACGGATACTCCGTCCGCAAAGTAGAAGAGATTGTCAAATCGCTGAGCGAAGGAGAAGCTGTGAAAAGCGGCACACGGAAAATCACTCCGAAACGCAGCAAACTACCGGAAGAGTTTAATTTACTAAAGCAACAACTCACGGGATTTTTCAACACCAAGGTACAACTGACTTGCTCCGAAAAGGGGAAAGGAAAAATCAGTATTCCTTTCAGCAACGAGGAGGAACTGGAACGTATCATGGAAATCTTCGATACGCTAAAAAAGTAGATGACAAGAAAAAGTAAGAAATATCAGTTACCCATCATCACCCTGCTTCTCTGTTTTCTACAGGTGGCAGGGATTGATGTGTATGCACAAGAACCTGTGACTCCGGTACAGAAAGACAGTATTATTCAGAGCCGGGAAGCACCGAAAGCACGTGCACGAAGGCACCGGGATCCTGCTCAGGTGATGGATTCGTTGAAAAAGGATTCAATCAAAATATTGCATCCGGAACGCCTGCAAGCAACCGACAGTCTGTCTGCTGAAATACTGGAAACTACCTATTATATATGGAGGGTTTGCAGGATGTGCGTATGCCCTCAGCTGGAACGGGAAAATGTATAAAGACTATTCACAGGCCTATCTGGACATCATGGACAGTAATCCAAACACCAAGAGCTATGAAGATTTGCTGCCACCGAACGCCCAGTATAATGAAGAGCAACTGAAAAACACCTTGAAACGAAGAAAGGACTCGTTCCGTCGTTTTCGGGACCTTAGTATATTTGCATTTATCGGAGTATACCTTATCTCCATCATCGATGCCTATGTCGATGCGGAATTATCGAACTTCGACATTTCACCTGACTTGAGTATGAAGCTGGAGCCAACTGTCATCGACAATAACAGCCAGTTCCGCTCCAACAGTTACAAGAATAAGTCAGTGGGACTGCAATGCGTACTACGATTTTAAAAACACAATTTAGATTGAACTTATAATTAAAGCATGAAGAAATTAGAAAACTATTGTTCGATTATTTTCCTTTTCCTGTTGGCAACCACACAGGTAAAAGCTCAAAGTGTAGATGTAGTTATTCGTGAAAACGGAACCGAACGCAAAGAAAGCATCGATCTTCCAAAGAGTATGACTTACCCGCTCGACAGTCTGCTGAACGACTGGAAAGCTAAAAACTATATTGATTTAGGCAAAGATTGCAGTACGGCGGAAGTGAATCCTTTATTCAGTGATTCTGTCTACATTGACCGCCTTTCACGTATTCCGGCTGTCATGGAAATGCCTTATAATGACATTGTACGCAAATTCATCGATATGTACGCGGGTCGCCTGCGCAATCAGGTTTCATTCATGCTGAGCGCCTGCAATTTCTATATGCCTATTTTCGAAGAAGCACTGGACGCTTACGGACTTCCTTTGGAACTGAAGTACCTGCCGATTATCGAATCTGCACTGAATCCTTCAGCTGTGTCACGTGCCGGTGCTTCTGGACTGTGGCAATTCATGATTGGAACAGGAAAGATTTACGGTCTTGAATCCAATAGTCTGATAGACGAACGCCGCGACCCGATCAAAGCAACCAGATACGGTGCAAGTCACTAAAAACCTTCATTTCGAGCAGATTGCCGAACTTTGCAATGTTCCGCTGGAGGAAGTGAAGAGCCTGAATCCCCAATACAAGAAACAAGTGATTCCCGGCACGACCAAACCTTGTACATTACGTTTACCACAAGGTGCCATCAGTACGTTTATTGACAAGCAAGATACAATCTACGCACACCGTGCCGACGAGCTATTCCGCAACCGCAAAACCGTTGCAGTGAAAGAAGTTACTCCAACCACCCGCAGACAGACAAGCGCTGTTGCCGGTAAAGGAAAATTAACTTATTATAAGATAAAAAGTGGAGACACTCTTTCATCGATTGCCGAAAAGCTAGGCGTACGTGTCAAAGATATACAGCAGTGGAACGGTATGTCGAACACCAGAATCGCAGCAGGAAAACAATTGAAAATCTACAAATAAATGACTTCCCGCTTGCTTCATTCGGAAATTTGCTTATTTTTGCAAAAATAAGCGAATGAAAGGATAACGAATATGGATAATATAACCCCCAAAGAAATAGCAGATGAAGAGATGATCAATCAGGCGTTCCAGGAACTTCTGAATGATTATCTCCATACTAAACATCGCAAACGAGTTGAAATCATCACAAAAGCTTTCAACTTCGCTAATCAGGCACACAAAGGAATCAAACGCCGATCCGGCGAACCTTATATCATGCACCCGATTGCCGTTGCACAAATAGTATGTAACGAAATTGGTCTTGGTTCTACTTCTATCTGTGCGGCACTGCTGCACGACGTAGTAGAAGACACTGATTACACGGTAGAAGACATCGAAAATATCTTTGGACCGAAGATTGCCCAGATTGTAGACGGACTGACCAAAATCTCCGGAGGGATCTTCGGTGACCGTGCTTCGGCACAGGCAGAGAACTTCAAGAAGTTACTGCTCACCATGTCGAACGATATCCGAGTTATCCTGATCAAAATAGCCGACCGCTTGCACAATATGCGCACGCTGGGTTCCATGCTGCCCAACAAGCAATATAAGATAGCAGGAGAAACTCTCTACATCTATGCCCCGTTAGCCAACCGCCTAGGTCTGTACAAGATAAAAACAGAGCTTGAAAACCTCAGCTTCAAATATGAACACCCCGAAGAATATGCCGAGATAGAAGAAAAGCTGAATGCTACCGCCGCCGAACGCGACAAAGTATTCAACGACTTCACAGCTCCGATCCGCACCCAGCTGGATAAGATGGGGCTGAAATACCGGATTTTGGCACGTGTGAAATCGATCTACTCCATCTGGAACAAGATGCAGACCAAACACGTCCCGTTCGAGGAGATTTATGACTTGCTCGCTGTCCGCATCATCTTCGAACCACGCAACGTGGAAGAAGAGCTCAACGACTGTTTCGACATCTATGTCTCCATTTCCAAGATATACAAGCCTCATCCCGACCGCCTACGCGACTGGGTAAGCCACCCGAAGGCGAATGGTTACCAAGCATTGCACGTCACCCTGATGGGAAACAACGGACAATGGATCGAGGTACAGATTCGCAGCGAACGGATGAACGATGTTGCAGAACAAGGCTTTGCCGCCCACTGGAAATATAAAGAAGGAGGAGGCAGCGAAGACGAAGGTGAACTGGAGAAATGGCTGAAAACCATTAAAGAGATACTGGATGATCCGCAACCGGACGCAATCGACTTTTTGGATACGATCAAACTGAACCTGTTTGCTTCCGAAATCTTCGTGTTCACTCCGAAGGGAGAGTTAAAGACAATGCCACAAAACTCTACGGCACTGGATTTTGCCTTCTCACTGCACACAGATATCGGTAGCCATTGTATCGGCGCCAAGGTCAATCATAAACTGGTGCCGCTAAGTCATAAACTGCAAAGTGGAGATCAGGTTGAAATATTGACCTCCAAATCCCAACGTGTACAACCGCAATGGGAGGTATTTGCAACGACCGCCCGTGCCCGTGCCAAGATCGCAGCGATTCTTCGCAAAGAACGGAAAGCGAATCAGAAAATTGGCGAAGAGCTACTCAACGAGTTTCTGAAGAAGGAAGAAATACGTCCGGAAGAAGCTGTCATCGAGAAGTTGCGTAAATTTCACAACTTCAAGAATGAAGAAGAGTTACTGGCCGCTATCGGCAGCAAAGCCATTACTTTGGGAGAAGCGGACAAGAACGAGCTGAGAGAAAAGCAAACCAGCAACTGGAAGAAATACCTGACGTTCTCCTTCGGGAACAGCAACAAGGAAAAACCGGAAGAGAAAGAACCGCAGGAAAAAGAAAAGATCAATCCGAAAGAGATTCTTAAACTGACCGAAGAAAGCCTGCAAAAGAAATACATCATGGCCGAATGTTGTCATCCGATTCCCGGTGATGATGTTTTGGGTTACGTTGATGAAAACGACCGCATTATTATTCATAAACGGCTCTTCCTTAATACCTTTCAGACGGTTCACAATTTCGTAATTGCGAACCGTGGCTTCCTTATTATCCTTCAACCGTTGACGGGCACCGGGAAGCGTCAGACCTTTCTCCTTCACCAGATGATAGATCAGACCAATCGTTTCCACATCCTCCTTTCGATACTGACGTATCCCCCTCCCCGTTGTCCTGGGAGAAATCTGCGGGAACTCCTTCTCCCAAAAACGAAGCAAGGATGCATTGACTCCAAACATATCGGCCACTTCGGCTATGGAGTAATATAATTTTAGTTCTTTGTCCGTATTCAGCATAGAAATCGTTGTTTTAAGAGATTAATCGAACACTTTACCGTGATTGGCGGCTAGTTGAATCATCTTCTCATAATCTTCCGCACTCAAGTCCATGAAGTAATAGTTGACAGGATTCACAACCTTTCCCTTCACGTGTACCTCATAGTGAAGATGAGGACCGGTGCTCTTACCTGTACTTCCCACTTTTCCAATCACCTCGCCACGCACCACCTTTTTCCCAACTTTCGTGTTATAGCTCTGTAAGTGAGCGTACCGAGTCAGATAACCGAAGCCATGATCAATCTCAATCGTATTGCCATATCCGGTTTCCCATCCTACTTTTACCACTGTACCGTCACCGGTCGCATAGACATCCGTTCCCGGATGAGCGGAGAAGTCCATTCCCGAATGAAACTTCGTCGTACCGTAAATCGGATCAATACGTGTTCCGTATCCGGAAGCAGTCTTGCGAAGGTCTTTATTGGAGATAGGCTGGATAGCCGGAATACATTTCAGCATTTCATCATGATTCTTACACATATCCACCACGTCATCGAAAGATTTGGACTGGATATAAAGTTGTTTGGACAGTACATCCAGCTTTTGGGTCGTATTTACCACCAGCTTGGAGTTTGCCAGATCCATCAGCTCCTCATACCGGTTCGTACCTCCAAAACCTGCCTGACGGATAGCCGGCGAAACAGGATCAGCTTGCAGAATCACCCGATACAGGTTATCGTCACGCTGCTGAATATCCTGCAGCACCCCCATCGCATCATCCAGACGGCGGGAAAGTACATTATATTGCGCCAAAAGACGGCTATTTTCGATTCGCAGCTCCTTCTCCGAAGGCGATCCGAACACTAGAAGCAAGACGATGAAGCATCCGGCTCCAAGTCCCATACCGATAAAAAGCCGGCGCAGAATGCTAAGCGCACGCTGCCGTACGGTAGGGTAAATTCGGTCATAAGTCTGCGTCCTTGGATTGTAGATGTAGTAAACTTTGCGCATCTTTTTGGAAATATTTCGCTTGTTAATACGGCAAAAGTAATAAAAACAAGCTATCTTTGCACAGTTTTTTGAGAATATTAACCTCAACAATAGATATATAGAAGAATATGTTGACTGCAAAAGAGATCAGAGATTCATTCAAGAATTTCTTTGAGACGAAAGGACACCACATTGTTCCCTCGGCTCCGATGGTGATAAAAGATGACCCTACCCTGATGTTTACCAACGCAGGGATGAACCAGTTTAAAGATATTATTTTGGGTAACCACCCGGCCAAATACCACAGAGTCGCGGACTCTCAGAAATGTCTGCGTGTAAGCGGAAAGCATAATGACCTGGAAGAAGTGGGACACGATACGTACCACCACACCATGTTCGAAATGCTGGGCAACTGGTCATTCGGTGACTACTTCAAGAAAGAAGCCATCAACTGGGCATGGGAATATCTGGTAGAAGTATTGAAACTGAATCCGGAACACCTGTACGCCACTGTATTCGAAGGAAGCCCCGAAGAAGGACTGAGCCGTGACGACGAAGCCGCTTCTTACTGGGAACAGTATCTGCCGAAAGATCACATCATCAACGGCAACAAGCACGACAACTTCTGGGAAATGGGTGATACAGGCCCTTGCGGACCTTGTTCGGAAATCCACATCGACCTCCGTCCGGCAGAAGAACGTGCCAAAATCTCCGGCCGTGATCTCGTCAACCACGATCATCCCCAAGTGATTGAAATATGGAACCTTGTGTTCATGCAATATAACCGTAAAGCTGACGGCAGCCTCGAACCACTTCCTGCAAAGGTTATCGATACAGGTATGGGATTCGAACGCCTCTGTATGGCTTTGCAGGGCAAGACTTCCAACTACGATACAGACGTATTCCAGCCGATGCTGAAAGCGATTGCAGCAATGTCAGGCACAGAGTATGGAAAAGACAAACAGCAGGACATCGCCATGCGTGTAATCGCTGACCACATCCGTACGATTGCTTTCTCCATTACGGACGGTCAGCTGCCTTCCAATGCCAAGGCAGGTTATGTAATCCGCCGTATCCTCCGCCGCGCCGTTCGCTACGGATATACTTTCCTCGGACAGAAACAGTCATTCATGTACAAGCTGCTTCCGGTGTTGATCGACAACATGGGAGACGCTTATCCGGAACTGATCGCACAGAAAGGTCTGATCGAAAAAGTAATCAAGGAAGAAGAAGAAGCCTTCCTTCGCACGCTGGAAACAGGTATCCGTCTGCTGGATAAAACAATGGGAGATACAAAGGCCGCCGGAAAGACAGAAATCAGCGGTAAAGATGCCTTTACCTTATATGATACTTTCGGTTTTCCGTTAGACCTGACAGAACTGATTCTTCGGTGGTCAGGTAGGCGACACCGGTGTATTGGTCAGCGAATTCGAGACCATCGAAGTGATTGACACCAAGAAAGAGAACAATCTACCGATACATATTACCAAAAAGTTGCCGGAACATCCGGAAGCTCCGATGATGGCTTGTGTAGACACCGACAAACGGGCAGCCTGCGCAGCCAATCACTCGGCAACTCACCTGCTGGACTCTGCCCTGCGTGAAGTACTGGGCGAGCATATCGAACAGAAAGGTTCGTTAGTAACACCGGATTCACTGCGTTTCGACTTCTCTCACTTCCAGAAGGTGACCGACGAAGAAATCCGCCAGGTAGAACACTTGGTGAATGCCAAGATTCGTGCCAACATACCTTTGAAGGAATACCGCAACATTCCTATCGAGGAAGCGAAAGAGCTGGGAGCTATCGCCCTCTTCGGTGAAAAGTACGGTGAAAGAGTACGTGTCATCCAGTTCGGTTCTTCTATCGAATTCTGTGGAGGTATCCACGTAGCCGCAACCGGAAATATCGGTATGGT
>PPYE01346044.1_pt1 | contig 11583 bp, 10 predicted proteins | sample 1559881 | NCBI WGS metagenome assembly PPYE01 (sample SAMN08240022, study PRJNA423297) | Human gut metagenome, whole genome shotgun sequencing project.
CCGACTGGTATTCCCGGTATGCGGCTTCCGTACCTTCCTCGCTCTGCAGGATGGGAAACAGATAGGGGGAGTCGGGGTTCCTGTCCGCCACCATCCTGACCATCTGCATGGCTTCGGGTGTGAGTGACACGGTCAGTGCCCGTCCCGTCTTCCGCCTTCTGTAAGACAGTACATTCCCCTGCAGGTCCCTTTTGTGCAGGTACGCCAGGTCCACAAAGGGTATGCCCCTGAGCATGAACATGAGTACGAAGAAAATCCTTGTTCTCTGCTGTGCGTTTGGGAGCGTTCCTCCTTGCAGGCTCCTTTCCGTCTCCCTTACCAGGCTGCTGATGTCGGATGCCTTGAGCGCCTTCTTCTTGTCTGCCCGTGTGCCGGTATACACATGCTCGAACAGTCTGGGTACATACCGTATGTACTTTCTGTCCACCGCCCGATGATACACTGAGCGTACCGTCTTGATGTAGGTGGACACGGTGTTCCAACTGCAGTTCCTCTGCCTGAGGTAGTTTTCGAACCTCTTCAGTACGGTCGGGCTCAGCTTGCGCATGGGCATTGGTTGCCATTTGGTGAATGCCGAGAATGCATTCATCGCTGATTGGTAGATGTGTGCTGTCCCCCATCTGCCGCCTTCCCGGAGTTCCCCGATGACTGAGGAGAACATCTCTTGTAAGGTAATTTCATTTCTGCTCATTTCCAATTTATTTATAAAGAGTTTATCTTACAAGTATATACAATAAAATGAAGAAAAACAGAAGCTTATAATGTATTTTTCATTTTAGCCAGTCTTTCAGAATGCCCCCAAATATATTTCTTATATTTGCGAAAAAAGTCGCATTGAAAAAAATCGCAATATGAATAATCCATTTAAATTCAGTACCATTGTAGACGGTGAATACTTTACGGATAGAGTATCGGAATAGGGAAGAGTAAGAGAGATACTTGCAAGTGAAAATCGCCTGATATTTATTAGTCCACGACGTTTCGGCAAGACCAAAGTAACGAAAGGATTGTCACGTCCCGTTTTTCAGTTGAACCTGCAGTTGGTAACAGGCACTGCCGACTTTGCCGCACGATTATTGTGGATTATGCTTCAGCAATATCCTATGGAACGCCTGGAGTATCTCATCACTCACTTTCATTTTATTCCCACCATTTCAACCAATCCATGACAGATGGCATAGAAGTTTCATTTCAGCCGTCAATGGATGAAACAGACAAGAAGGTATTGATAGGCTTAGCTGTAGAGATGAGGGTTCCAGTCTTCCTTTTCTACAAGGTGTCGGCATTGATTCTCCAAGTACTGCCTTTGGCAGTTTAAAGCTGCTTGGGCAACAAGATATGTGATACGCAACGAAGAGTATGAACTGGATGCTCCTTTCTTTCTTGTCGATATATACAAAGATGGCTATTTCCGTTTTCCTAAGAAGGAAAATGGAAATAGCCGTTTCTAGTATGGAATATCTAGCTTATATCATTTTGGGTAATTGATTCTTCTGCCCAATACGTCATTGCGCATTTCCCGTTCACTACGATAGAGCTTTCCGTCTTTCAGGAAATAGTAAGCAGGATATCCGGCAAACTCAATTGTAGCATATTCCAAATTATCTGCACTTTTACAGACTTGCCAAGTACCTTCATAAGTCAGCGAGTCGTTAAACTGGATAAGTGTGGTTGAATCCGCTTTAAGTTCAAAGCGTACTCCTTCTTCCGTAAAAAAAGTGCCGCCAAAGGGATGGCTACTGCTTTTTCCGGTACAGGCTACTAACACACAGATACCCATCAAGAGCATTGAAGAATAAATAAATCTTTTCATCTTCATCTGTTTTTATTTAATCAATAAAGGGTATCCCATTAAGGAATACCCTTTAATATATCAGTATCTAACGATCTTTACTTATCGTGTACCAGGAGTTCCAGAGTTAGGAGCTACAGTAATCTCATAAACATTGATGAGAGTTTTCCACTTATAACCGTATTCAACCGGGATAAACAGCTTATAAGCTTTGTTAACCGGAGTACCGCTATAGTTGTAATAAGTCAAGACTTTTTCTTTGTCACCGTCACCATCGATATCTTTTTCTTCATATCTGATTTCAATGTTTGCAGGCAACTTACCATTTGTATAACCTTCTTCTGGTTCCAAGTTACCGTCAGTCAGTTTCAAGTTAGTCTTGATCTTAGTAACATCCAGAATATTGTCAGAACCAGCCTTCAACGGCCAAACAGCTTCTCTTACTTGATAGAAGTCATACAATGCTTTTGGCAGACCAGTTGTGTTTTCCACAATCTGCTTGTTGTCATTCCAAGAGTAGTAAGTGAATGCACCAGTTACATCAATTGAGCTACCTTCGTTCTTGGCGTCAACGAAGTTGTCGATTTCGCCCTTCTTAACTTGCAACGGCTCAATAATATTTGCTTCGTATTGCTTAACAATGCCTACATTCTTTGCATTATTGCAGAGATCAGCAACCAAGTTGATGGGAACCATCTTACCAACCAATGCCTTAGCAGCTTCTGTCGGTTGATTAGTGAAATCTGTAACAGCATGATCAGGAACAGCTTCTTGCAACTTGATGTTGTACGTCAGCTCGTCTGCGTTCAAAAGGTTAGCCTTGTGATTTACGATTGTTGCTGCTAATTCTCCCTTAATCCACAATTCTGTATCATTGTTTCTCAACTCAGCCTTCACTTCAGTACCATCGTTCCAAATATAAGTATAGTTGGCGATTCTTGCCTTATCGAATACGAATCTTACGCCTTCTTCTGCATAGTAAATGCCGTTAGCATTTTCAGGCATAGTGTGGTCAGGTTGCATCGGACCAAAAGCAGGATAATAGAACTTCGTATTAGCTACATTCTTATCTGTATAATAGATAGCGCCAGCAGCACCTTCAGTAGGTTTCACACCTCTGTCATCCAAGAAACCGTTCAACAAGTCAGTATAGATGTTACATGTCGGGTTAGTACCGTCAACAACATTCCATGCCGGATTAGATTCTTTGGTTCCATAAACGATCGGGTTGATGTTGAATATCTTATATTCCTTTTCACCTTTCCAGTATGTACCCATGTGACCCCATACATTCAAAGCAGGCATATAGACAGTTCTTGTCATTACAACGGTAATATCAGCATTGATACCCTTAGGATCTTTGTAGATAACAGTCTTCGTGAACGTCTTCTCTTGCTGACCAGGCCAGAACACACCAAGATCTTCTTCGTTTAATGTCCACAAAATATTGTGAGACTCAACGCCTTCTTCCGGATCTTTCAAATCTTCAGCTGTACCAGCTCCCTCACCTACAATGAATTCAGTATAGATAGCATGGAATTCGTTCTTTGTCATACCACCTTCTTTAGCCTTGTCGTAAATCATGGTATTCATCATTTCTGTATCGACAAGGTTCTTAACTGTACAAGAGAACAATACCGGGTTGAACGGAACTGCCAGTTCTTTTCCTTCCATTGTCCATTTAACCTTCAAGTAACGTTGAGCAACCAATGCATTGCCATTTACAGAGTCGATCAATTCTACGCAAACAATAGGCTCACGACCTACGGCTGTTGCAGATCCAGGGATGTCATATACTTTAGCAGACATTTTACCATTCATCGGAGAATCGATTTCTGCAAATTTTTGTTGGTCAGTCTTGTTGTCATTGTCGTTTTCAGGAATATAAGCGGCTTCTGCCAGACGGAAACGGAATGTCAGACCATAGTCCTTGTAGTCTACCAAATCCTCATGTGCGGCATGATCATTGGCTTTGTCACTAACACAAACTTTTACCAATTTCTTTAAATCAAGAGGTTGGTCATAAGCTTGGTAATAGTCAACTAAAGCATTTGCATTTGATTCATACAGACATACTGAGTCATGATAGTGAACATAGAAATCACCGTTTCCATCATTCTGTATTTCGTCTGCGAATTCACCTGTTATGGTTTTTCCAAAATCAGTTCTGCTGTTAGCCAAATACGGCAATTTGATAAGCTCTTCAATACGAGCATATTCAGAGTTTACATAAACGCCATCAATAGTACCAGCTTCAACATCCTTAGCTTCGTCTTCTGTATAGTTTTCTGCAGAAATAGGAGCTTTCAAAGAAGCCATATAGAATTTCTCCTTATTGCCTTCCTTAGTGGTAGAGAGCTGTTGACCTAAGAAATCAGAATGTTTTTTGAATGTAACTTCCAGTACACCTTCCTTGTCAATATTGTGACCTGTAACTTCGATCGGGCTATTGTTTGTAATTGTTGTACCGTCAGCATTCTTTGTCATTATATTTTCAGACTTGATGCAGTCAAATGACGGAGTCAGGATATCTTGAGTACGAACACCTACACTCGGGCTTACATGGAAATAAGCCTTATTCTTCTCAGTAGCGATGTAACGGGCTGTACCGGCATCTTTGTGGTCTAACACAGGACGGTTAGTGTGGCCCGAAGGATCAGACGTATGTGTAGGCATTGCCTCATACTTCTGAGGAGTATACTGCAAAGTGGTAAAAGTCATAGCAGCAATACCGTTGATATGCTGAGTCGGGATCAGAGCTAGACTAGTCAGACGGTGTCCAATCAATTTAACCACCTCAGCGGTCAGGGCATCAACCTTTGCAGCCAAAGCTTGTAATTTTTCGTCTGTAACGAAGCCTCCTTCAAGCTCTTTCTTTAAATCTGCAATTTTCTTGTCCACAGTCTCCAATGAGGCCATTTTGTCAATTTGCTTCTGCAAGTCTGCCTGCGCTTTCTCCAGAGCGGCTTTTAAGGCTGCAATTTCTTCAGAAGAAGATCCACCTTGTCCTGCTTTGTCCAATGCTTCTTTAGCTTTGTCCAGTGCTTCTTGTGCTGCTGTTTTAGCATTAGAAGCTTCAGTTTTGGCTTCAGCGATAGAAGTCTCCAAAGCACTTACTTTAGAGTTCAATTCATCAAGTGAAGCTTTCTTGTCCTATAATTGTTTATAATATTTTAAATGAATAAAGATAAGGAGGGGCTTATAGGTGGAATTCTTATAATAGGACTAAGAAATAAGATTGAGGTGAAAGAGACTCAAAAGGTTTGCAAGACAGGGGAAAATATAAAGTCTTATTTTGTAGTACTTTGACATAAGAAAAGGTGGTTGAGAAACAAACAAGGCGATCCTTCCCTTCAAGAGAAGTCTCTTGCGGGAGGAATAAATAAGTACATATTTAGACTATTCTATCAATAAAAAGCAAAAAAACTATGCCGAAATTCCATTGCTTTTCACAAAAGAAATTACCTTCTCATTTGCCTCATCAATCTTCTTGTCGTTGAAGGGTTTGAGATAGGTTTCAGTAACATTTATCGATGAGTGTCCCATCGCTTCGGAAATAATTCCAGGGTGAATCTCGCAATAATATGCCATTGTAGCCCATGTGTGTCTTGCCGAATACGAGCTAAGATGTGAACTCATGTTTAAATGTGTTTTTAAAGTTGATAACTGATAGTTAAAACGTCTCAGAGCTGATTGATACTCTTTATAAGCCGCTTCGGTACCCTCCTTGCTATGTAATATTGGAAATAAATAAGGTGAGTTTTCGTCCTTATTGGACACCATGCGTACCAACTGCAAGGCTTCAGGGGACAGAAGTACCCGCAAGGTGTGACCAGTTTTTCTTCTACGATAGGATAATACGTTACCTTGCAAGTCTTTCTTACGCAAAAAAGCCAAATCGACAAACGGAAGACCACGCATCATAAACATAAACACGAATAGCATTTTTGCTTTTTGAAGTCTCGAGGAGGGAATCCTTTTGGACAAATCCATCTCTGTCTCGCAAACTAAAGCTCCTATATCCGAAGCTTCCAATGCTCTTTTCTTGTCCGCTTTAGTTCCCGTATACACATGTTCAAACAACCTGGGAATATAACGGACATATCGTAAATCTACAGCTCGGTTATAAGCCGAACGGATGACTTTCATATAGGTGGAAACGGTATTCCAACTACAATCCCGTTGGCGCAGGTACATTTCAAAACGTTTTAAAACCACTGAATTCAGTTTGCGCAGATGCAAATTCTGATAGTTGTTGAATACGGAAAACACATTCAATATGGATTGGTAAATATGGGCTGTTCCCCATCTTCCATTTTTCCGAAGCTCTCCAATAATAGTTGACAGCATTTCTTGTAAGGTAATCTCTTTCATCTTCAATTTTAATTATACATTTCTTATTTATAATATGTATAAGGGTAACTCCTCTGTAATACAGAACACACGTACAAATACGCTAATAGCTGGGGCAACAACAATTCCATTAACAAAAAAGTGCGCTTAAATGCAGATTTTTCGATTAATTATAAAAAAACAGCATTATTATTTGCTCATTTATAGAAAAACGATTATGTTTGCACGGAAAATTCCTCCGTTACCTGCGAAGTAACGGAAAATTTTAACAAAAAAAATAAGAGAAAGTAATACCAAATATGCGAGATTATTCACTTTTTATTTTTTAAAATTTATAAATTTAAAGATTTCAATTATAAACATAAGTATGTTCTTGTTCAGTGTCTTAATGGCCGGTACTGCAGGAACTTTCACGTCTTGTAAGGACTATGATGATGACATCAAGGACTTGCAGGGACAACTGGACAAGAAAGCTTCACTTGATGAATATCTCCGATGCAGATTTGAAGGAACTCGCAACTAAGGTTGAAAAATTGAGCGTAGAAGTGATGACCTTGATTGGTCATCGTTTGACAAGTCTCACATTGATTCCGACTACATACATCAATGGTATTCCTTCTATTGAATTACTGTCATTGCAGTATACTCCGCAGGTTTATACTGCTTAACAGGCCATCAAGACAATGCGAACCCGGGAGATCACGGGCAACTTCGCCCTGTTTTGGACCACAAACCAGTAGCTAATGCCAAATCCCTTAATATCTCTACAGAAAAGAACAAGGTTAGCTACAAAATGAGTCCAAGCATCGGTGTATTGAAAGATGATATTAAACTCTCGCAGTTCGAAGGCATCAAATCTCAGAATGTAACCAAGTCTACTCCTGAAGTCTTGGAGAATGCACCTATCGAAGTAGTAGATTATAGTGTAGATGGTGGCATTTTGACTATACAATACAAGGAGAACAAGGGATATCTGAATGAAAAAATCGGTACATATGGCTCTGCACATGGAGAAGGTAAGCTTGAAACATTCTGGATGGCTTCTCTGCCCCCCCCCTATTGCTGACAAGAATCTGACAGATGAAGAAGAAAAGGCCGGTAAAGAAGTGTATGTAAGTTCTGAATACAGCCGTATCGAAGAATCTATAGTATTCCCTTATCTGGCTAACAAGCATATTGACTTCTCAAAAATATCTGGCAATTTTGCTGACGAAGAACAAAATGGCAAATATGTTCACTATCATGACTCTATTTGCTTGTACAAATCAGGAAATGAAGAGCTGGTAGACGTTAAGCAAGCATATGACGAACCGCTTGATTTGAGAACACTGGTAACAGTATGCTATACTTATGCAGAAGACGAACATGGTAGCCACAAGGAATTGAGCAACTACCCCGACTATGGTCTGGAGTTCCATTTTGCTTTGGCAAAAGCCAAGTATCTGCAGGGTGACCGGAAGACAGACGAACAAGAATTCGGCCGTATCTTGTCTGATGGTTATACTCTGAAGCCTGAAGTTTATGACGTAGAGTTGGGAGACAACGAATATTCCAAAACTTCTATCGGTCGTGAGCCTATTATTCGCGCTGAGTTGTGGGATAAGAACAATGGTAACATGATTGCAGTTCGCTACATTAAGATCTGTTGGACTGGTGAAAAGGATCAGACTATTGCTGCTATCACATTCCCGAACGACACTGTAACTTGTCATGACATGTTCCAGCAGCTGTTCTCTAAGGAAATGAACGAGAAGATCTATCATATGGTTAAGTTCGATGGTGGACAGAGTATGAGTAAAACTCAGTTCCATAGCATCTACAAGGACATCGAAATCCTTGAACTTAGAAAAGATGGTAAGAAGATTGACCTCAGCACATTGGCAGAGTCTACAGATGCTTTGAATGACTGGGAAGAAGGAGCAAATAAAGTTGGTAAAGACGGCGGTGAACTCATCAATAACAACAAAGAACTTGTATTCGGTTTCTTGCAGGATGCTGAGGACAATACTTCTTTCAACTTGGTTTGGGCTATGAATCCGAAGACTGTTGGTACATTGGCTTACAATGCTGCAAACAAGACTTATGCTTCTACATTTGAAATTGATGTTAAGTACGTTGACGGAACAGGTTTGAATGATGACATCAAGCAGACAATTGTTGTTCCTGCACAGAAGTTTGCATACCAAGGTACTTTCTGGAAGAATGGTAAGGGCGAAGGTGTCTTCAATGTGAATCCGATTGTTTACACTACTGCAAATGACGGTGGAACACAGAAAGACCCGCATGTATATCCGGGTACTCCAGACGGTTGTGAGCTTAAAGACTATAGCCACATCGAAGCTCACTTGGTTAATGGCTTTGTATATAAACCGACCAAAGAAAAACCAGCCAACTTGGCCCAATTCATCCAGTATATTCGTGAGTGTGCAGAGGTTAAGTTTATCTTTGACGAAACACGTATGAAAGACCTGACTACTTATCCGCATTTGAAAGACTTTGTCACAAGCGATGACCAAACTCAATTGTGGTATAAGACTAAAGGTACAGTAAAAGACGAAGTTGTAGGTGACAACAGCAACATCGGTAGAACGGATGCAGGAATTAATGATTATATACAATCTAACGATTTGGCTGCCACTATCAATAACCTGATGGGTGCTGATGCTACAGAAAACAAAAAGAACTTGCCTTGGAATTATGATGAAAAATTAGGTAATAGCGTAAATGAATGCTCCAGTATCATCCGTCTCCACGAAAAAGATGACTTGAACGGTACTGATGCCGCCCTCAAGTTGATTGGCAAGGAAGTTCCTGTACAGCTAGTTGTTGCATACAATGACTTCAATGTTATTCCAGTTCAAGAATTTGAGGTACACTTCATCAACCCGTTGACTATTGACGGTTCTATCAGCGACAACTTCGTTGATGCTGAAATTGACGGTAGCTTCTTGAGCGTTGCCAAGAACTTCACATTCACTGACTGGAATAATAAGCCGGTAGCTGCTGTAGCTGACAAGGCCACTGGTGATGAAGTTTATGCACATGCTTTGTATGACTACTATGCTGTGCGTGAAGTTAAGTTCTTGACTGATAAGACCACTACCAGCTTGGCTTGGAATGCTGCAACCAGCACTTATGAGCATAAGGAGGGTACTACTGACGGTAAGTTGCCGACCAATGCTTCATTGAAGATGATGAACTGGGATGAGACAAAAGCTAAGTCTACTGCTACAGAAGCTGAAGCTGACCCGACTCACTTGGCATACTTCAACAACCATGGTACTCCGGTTAACGTTGACTACAACATGTTCCTGACTGTAAATGTCAACTACAAGTGGGGTGTATTGAGCAAGGATAACCTGAAAGTCATCGTTAAGAAGGCTGCCGGTACACCGAGTGCCAAATAATTAAGAAGAGATTCTTGATATAATTTAATAAAAGGGACGTCCTCTTGCAGGACGTCCTTTTTTCAATCTTTCATTTATAAATATCAGATATGAAGAAAATACTATTCATTTTGACCGTGTCAGTTTCACTCATCTGCTTTTCTTCATGTAAGAAGTCAGCAGCTACACATCCTTTTCCAGGCAAATTCATCACTGAAACCGGTATCCAATTCAACCTTCGATCCGACTCCACCACCTTGATTCAATATGATGATTCCAGCTCTTACGAGGGTACATGGAGAGCCTATAATCAAGGAGACACACTAAAGTATGCCACTATTGAGTTTGCCGGTTACTTTAACTATTATTATCTGCGTAATGGTAAACTCTATCGCAATGAACATAATATGATACGTCAAGTTCTTGGTGAAGAAATTGAATATCAAGATTAAAACAGAAAATGGCTATTGCTATTCCTCTATTCTTTGGATGAGGAAAAGAATAGCCATTTCATATGATAGTTAACCACACACTTCTATTAATAATCATTTTATGATTATCATCTAATGATTATTGTGATATTTTCTATATATTTGCGTGTAAACTCAATAATCATATGAAAAATCCATTTGTTACGAACGGCTATGTGTCACCAGAATATTTCTGTGACAGAGAGAAAGAAACGGCTAAAATCGTCTCACTTTTGACGAATGAGAATAACATAGCCTTGATTTCCCCACGCAGATTAGGCAAAACAGACTTGTTGCGGCATTGTTTTGGACAGCCGGAAATCAAGGAGCATTATCACACTTTTATCATCGACATCTATGCCACAAGCTCTGTACGCGATTTTGTGAATGTTTTCGGCAAGGCTGTACTGGATGAATTACGTCCAAAAGGTAAATCCGTATGGAGTACCTTCCTGAATGTCCTGGCCTCTCTTCGCTCCGAAATAACATTCGACATGAATGGGCAGCCTACGTGGGGAATCGGTCTGGGAGCTATAACCAATCCCTCTGCAACATTGGATGAGATATTCTCCTATCTGAACAATGCCGGAAAACCATGCCTAATCGCCATCGATGAATTCCAGCAAATAACCAAATATGCAGACGATCCCAACATAGAAGCGGCATTACGGACACATATACAACGCTGTTCCAATGCCCACTTTGTCTTCTCCGGGTCCCATAGGCATCTGATGGGGGCAATGTTTACTTCTCCGACACGTCCATTCTATCAATCAGTTACATTGATAAACCTGCCTCCCATTTCTGTTGATAAATACGCGGAGTTCTGCCTTAAGCACTTTGAGCGGGCAAGCAAACTCTTAGATACATTGGTAGTAACAGAGTTATATGAACGCTTCAATGGTATAACTTCGTATATGCAGAAGGTTATGAACATTTTATTTTCCATGACCGGAACTGGAGAAATATGTATTCCCTCAATGATAGATACTGCCATTAACGACCTTCTAGACTTTTCTGCCGACACCTATGATGCCTTATTATATCAGATGCCCGAAAAGCAGCGTATTGTATTTATGGCAATAGCAGCAGAGGGAAAAGCTAAGGCTATCTCAAGTGGTGGCTTTGTACGTAAATACAAGTTGCAATCTGCAAGTTCTGTCTCTTCAGCTGTAAAAGGACTGCTAGAAAAAGACTTTATTACGTATGATAAAGGTATTTACCAGGTATATGATCAGTTCTTCCAACTTTGGTTGCAAAGGAACAAGCTTTAATGGTTTCTTTCTTGAATCTTATATTCATTCAATTTATTTGTAATTGCAGGGCAAACCATTTATAAATAATTTAGAAATGAGCAGAAATGAAATTACCTTACAAGAGATGTTCTCCTCAGTCATCGGGGAACTCCGGGAAAGCGGCAGGTGGGGGACGGCACACATCTACCAGTCAACGGTGAATGCATTCTCGGCATTCACCAAATGGCAACCGATGTCCATGTGCAAACTGAGCCCGACCGTACTGAAGAGATTCGAAAACTTCCTCAGGCAGAGGAATTGTAGTTGGAATACGGTATCCACCTATA
>PPYE01457714.1_pt1 | contig 11582 bp, 9 predicted proteins | sample 1559881 | NCBI WGS metagenome assembly PPYE01 (sample SAMN08240022, study PRJNA423297) | Human gut metagenome, whole genome shotgun sequencing project.
ATCGCTTTCGGCCTGAAACTGAAAAAAACACCGAAACAGACCATTGAGAAGAAGGTGAAAGCTGCTTTGAAAATGGTAGGCATGACGGATTATGAATACCGCGATGTGGATTCTCTTTCCGGTGGTCAGCAACAACGTGTAGCTATTGCCCGCGCCATCGTGAATGAGCCGGAAGTGTTGTTGTTGGATGAACCGCTGGCAGCGCTCGATCTGAAAATGCGTAAGGATATGCAAATGGAGCTCAAAGAAATGCATAAATCTTTGGGAATCACGTTTGTGTACGTCACTCACGATCAGGAGGAGGCACTTACGTTAAGTGACACGATTGTCGTGATGAGTGAAGGAAAGATTCAGCAGATCGGTACGCCGATTGATATTTATAATGAACCTATCAATGCTTTTGTTGCGGACTTTATCGGAGAAAGCAATATCCTCAACGGTACCATGATTCATGATAAACTCGTACGTTTTTGCGGTACGGAGTTTGAATGTGTGGATGAAGGATTTGGCGAGAATGTTCCGGTGGACGTAGTCATTCGTCCGGAGGATCTTTATATTTTCCCCGTTTCGGAAATGGCACAGTTAGTAGGAGTGGTAGAGACTTCTATTTTTAAAGGAGTGCATTATGAAATGACGGTGTTGTGCGGCGGATATGAATTCTTGGTGCAGGATTACCATCATTTTGAAGTAGGGGCTGAAGTCGGTCTGTTGGTGAAGCCTTTCGATATTCATATTATGAAGAAAGAGCGTGTTTGCAATACATTCGAAGGAAAATTGCTGGATGCTACTCATGTGGAATTCCTGGGCTGTAACTTTGAATGTGTTCCGGTGGAAGGAATCGCTTTCGATACGAATGTCAAAGTGGAAGTAGACTTTGAAAAAGTGATTCTTCAGGATAATGAAGAAGACGGAACGCTGACGGGCGAGGTGAAATTCATCCTTTACAAGGGTGACCATTATCATCTGACTGTATTGTCAGATTGGGACGAGAATGTATTTGTAGATACGAACGATGTATGGGATGACGGTGACCGTGTAGGTATTACCATCCCTCCAGATGCTATTCGTATAGTTAAAATAACCGATTAACAGGAAAGGAAGTGAATAAGAGGTTTATAGTCTTTTTGTCATCACGTAAGAGTTGGACTCTCCCTTACATTATTTTTTCGGCGATCTTTGTGATTATACCGTTGTTCTTAATTGTCGTATATGCCTTTACCGATGATAGCGGCCATTTGACACTCGCCAATTTTCAGAAGTTCTTCGAACATCCCGAAGCAATCAATACCTTTGTCTATTCGATTGGTATTGCCATTATTACCACCCTTGTTTGTATTTTATTGGGTTATCCTGCTGCCTGGATATTGAGTAACAGCAAGCTGAACCGTTCCAAGACGATGGTCGTACTGTTTATTTTGCCGATGTGGGTAAATATTCTGGTGCGTACCCTTGCCACTGTTGCCTTATTCGACTTTTTCAGTGTGCCGTTGGGCGAGGGAGCGTTGATATTCGGTATGGTATACAACTTTATCCCTTTCATGATTTATCCTATCTACAATACTTTGCAGAAGATGGATCATAGCTATATCGAGGCGGCGCAAGACTTGGGAGCCAATCCTGTGCAAGTCTTTCTGAAAGCAGTCCTTCCGCTTTCCATGCCGGGGGTGATGAGTGGTATCATGATGGTGTTCATGCCGACTATATCGACATTTGCCATTGCCGAGTTGCTGACGATGAATAACATCAAACTCTTTGGTACGACGATTCAGGAAAATATCAATAACAGTATGTGGAACTATGGAGCGGCACTTTCGCTCATTATGTTGCTATTGATAGCTGCTACTTCCCTGTTCAGCACCGATGATAAGGAAAACTCAAATGAAGGAGGCGGGCTATGGTAAAGAAGATATTTGCACAGACTTATTTGTGGATATTGCTGCTCTTGCTTTATTCTCCGATCGTGATTATTGTGATCTACTCATTTACAGAGGCGAAAGTGTTGGGTAACTGGACGGGATTTTCTACCAAACTTTATTCTTCGTTATTCACTACCGGTGCTCATCATTCTTTGATGAATGCATTGATTAATACGATCACTATCGCTCTACTGGCTGCAACAGCATCTACGTTATTAGGAAGCATCGCTGCTATCGGTATATTCAATCTGAAAGCCCGTTCACGCAAAGCGATCGGATTTGTGAACAGCATTCCTATTCTGAATGGTGATATTATCACCGGTATATCCTTGTTCCTTTTGTTTGTATCTCTGGGGATCACACAAGGCTACACAACCGTAGTGCTTGCTCATATTACTTTTTGTACCCCGTACGTTGTTTTAAGTGTATTGCCCCGTTTGAAGCAGATGAATCCGAATATTTATGAAGCTGCCCTCGATTTAGGAGCTACTCCTATGCAGGCCTTGTGGAAAGTCATAATTCCGGAGATTCGTCCGGGAATGATTAGCGGCTTTATGCTTGCACTGACACTATCCATTGATGATTTTGCCGTAACTGTATTCACTATCGGTAATCAAGGTTTGGAAACGCTTTCTACTTATATCTACGCCGATGCCCGCAAGGGAGGTTTGACCCCGGAACTTCGCCCGCTTTCGGCTATCATTTTTGTCGTGGTACTGGCGTTATTGGTTGTAATCAATTACCGGGCAGGAAAAACGAAGAAAAAAGATTAATAGACTATCAAATGTGCTACTACGTAAATAATATGAAAAGAATAATTCCTGCTATCCTGCTCTTATTGGCTTTGACCGGGTGTTATAATTCCGGTGAACCTCGTGAGCGGGTTCTTAAAATCTACAACTGGGCGGATTACATCGGCGAAGGTGTACTTGAGGATTTCCAGGCATATTATAAAGAACAGACCGGTGAGAATATCCGTATCGTTTACCAGACATTCGATATCAACGAAATCATGTTGACGAAAATTGAAAAGGGGCATGAAGATTTTGATGTTGTTTGTCCTTCGGAATACATCATCGAGCGTATGCTGAAGAAGCATTTGTTGCTACCTATCGACACGAATTTCGCACATTCTCCCAATTACATGAATAATGTGGCTCCATTTATTCGTAAGCAGATTAATAAATTGAGTCAGCCGGGTGAAAAAGCCAGCCGCTATGCTGTATGTTATATGTGGGGGACGGCAGGTATTCTGTATAACCGGGCTTATGTGCCCGATTCGGTAGCCCTGTCCTGGGATTGCCTTTGGAATAAAAAGTATGCCGGAAAGATCCTGATGAAGGATAGTTATCGTGATGCTTATGGAACAGCCGTGATTTATGCGCATGCAAAGGAACTGAAGGAGGGAACGGTAACAGTGGAAGAGTTGATGAACGACTATTCTCCACGTGCGATGGAGTTGGCTGAAAAATACTTAAAAGCCTTGAAACCGAACATTGCTGGCTGGGAAGCGGACTTTGGCAAGGAAATGATGACGAAAAATAAAGCTTGGCTGAATATGACTTGGAGCGGTGATGCAATCTGGGCGATTGAAGAGGCCAATGCGGTAGGAGTGGATTTGGATTATGAAGTTCCCGAAGAAGGAAGTAATATAATACAATATCCGGATCGTAAGGTGGTGGAACGATGTGCCATGATTCGTGATTTTGGCGATAAGACAAAAGAAGTTCTTGATATTTGGTCGCGTATTAAAGGAGATAATTTGGGAGTGGGTATCACTATTCTTATTTTCGTCGTTGTTGCATTGATGAGTGGTTGGATGATTTATAAGAAGTGGCAGCGTTATAATCGTCAGAAACAACGAAGACGTAGAAGCAGAAGGAAAAAGGTCAGGAGGAATTAGTGTTTCTCCGGATTGCAAACAAAAAATAAATTAGGTGGAAAATAAAAGCGGTATCTACGGTAAGAAATAAGAAGCACGGTGAACAGAATGCTGATGGCAGGATGTTCGCCGTGCTTGGTATTTATCGTCTTTTCATTTCTCGGAGAATGTCCTTGGTGTCCTTATCTACCCGGAATGACTCAATTGTTTTTTGCAGTGCCTTGTTGTAAGTCCAGTTATCCAGTGTGCTATGTTTCAGATACTCCATTGTCTTTTGGGGAAATTTGATAAAACACAATGATATCATCCATGCCATAGCCATGCGTGCATAATATGCATCATGATTGAATGAGTCGGCATATTTCAGTAACGAATCGATATGCGCGTCATCTACATAATGGAAAAGCATCACAATTCCGAAACGTATTTCAAATTCTTTAGAGGATTTCAGATAGGGTTGGATAAATTGCCATACGTTTTCTTTTCCTTTTTTCACAGAAGTTTTCAGTTCACTGCAGAATATGTCGCATACAGCCCAATTATCTATACGGGGAATGAACATCGTTACGTATTTCATTTGTTCTTCAAGTTCCATTTTTGCCAGTCCGATAATCATTCCCTGAAGCATTGTTTCTTCATAATAAATCGTATCGGTTGATTCGACAAATGTACGCCAGTCTTCTTTCTTAATAATTTCTTTGGCCATTGTCCGCAGTTGGGGGATGCGTACGCCGAGAATGTTGTTTGCTCCCGGGAGGAGGGAAGAATGAAATTCCTGATATTTGGAATCTGCTAATGTTTGTAATTCTTTCCGGATATTTTCAGTTGTAGTCATTTTCATATCGTTGGTTATTTCACAAAGGTATAAAAAAAGAGTATGCGCGCTGTGTGCAGGCATACTCTTTTTGGAGGTAATTCCCATCATAATGAAAATACGTTGGGAAAGTTTATCCGATCAGTTACTTTTTGACCATGTCGAAACTGAATGTGGTAACCGAAAAGTTTTCAAGCGGCTCTCCTTCTACTTCCACTTGGGTGGCTTTGATTACAAAGGTGAGTTTTTTATCTTTATATGTATATTGACCCTTTTCTTCCGCTTCTATAGTTACTTTTACAGTAATTTGAGGAGCTTCCTCTCCCTCTGTTTGTACTTGGGTAGGGATCGTGTATTTTATTTCCAAAGGTTCAGGTTTTAATTGAAGTAGAATGGAGCCTTTGCTATCATCATTAAAGGCTGCAGTATAAGGAATGTTGTAATTGATATCACCCAAAGTCTCAATGATAATTTCGCCTATTTCTTCACCGACAATACTTTTAATCAGATCGTCAACCGGAAGTTTTTTTATCATAATCTGATTGTCTTTTACTTCAGCGGTAACTGTGGCTCCTTGCGGCTGTTCTTCTTTGAAGGAATAGTTTTGTGGATTGACGGATGGAGCAGTTTCTGTCAGCATATTACCGGAATAATTACCTTCCACATCTTTAAGTGAATATACGGGAATATCAGAATCGTCATCACTACTACATGCTGTAAAAGTGGCTATCAGGCCTAATGACATTACTAAGAAAGCAAAACGATTAAAACAACAAGTTTTTTTTATTTCAGTTATAATTTTCATACTGTTTTAAATTAGATTATTAATTTCAAAATTAAGGTGTACGTACATAAAGTAAATGCCGGTACTTGTGAAATACTGCATAAGGAAATAAAAATAGAATATTTTTTTTTATATGAGTATTGCCATGAAGATCCCTGTTCATGGGATCTTCAATTATAAAATATTCTTTTTATTTTATAGCTTTTTCGTAATGGACTTGCTTGGAGTTATCCCGAAATACTCTTTGTATTTATGGCGGAAATTCTTAAGATTTTTCAATCCAATCATTTCAGGAATAACCTGGACAGAGTATTTTCCACTCTCCAATAACTCACGTGCTTTTTCCATACGAATACGATAAATAAAATACTTCGGTGCTTCTCCCGTCAGTGCTTTCCATTTATTAAAGAAAGCAGTTCTGCTCATATACAGTTCAGAGGCAATTTCATCTATCGTCAGATTTTCCTTATCTATATTTTTTAGAATAAATTCTTTTACTTGATTGATGAATGTGTAATTACTATCATCTAAAACTTTCTCTTCTTCCTTTTCCAAGAACTGCTTTCCGAAAACTGTCTGCAAGAATGATCTTCTTAGAGAACGGTTGTTTTTGATAAGTACATTCATTTCTATCTTTAAATCTTCGATGTGGAAAGGCACATATAAAAAGATGTCGGCCAGAGAACTTTCTCTTTTGTTGCGTTGTCCTATATCTATACGTGAACCGTAAAGGATGATAGGAATAACGGATGTTTCTCCTGATGTCTTTAGTCTTGATGACAGTTCATAGCCATACATTCCATGCAGCATAAGGTCGCAAATCACTAAATCAGGATATTTCTCTTTTATACATTCTAAAGCTTCAGAGCCATTCCCGAAACTTTTCACATCAAAATCCTTTGATAAACATTCTTCCAAATAAGACTTGAATTCTTCATTACTGTCAGCGAGAACAACAGTAGGCTTGATTGAACTTTTTTTATGAGCAATCTTACCCAATGAAGTATCAGTCTTTCTTTCTTCCGACTTTTTTGCGGAGTGTATGATATTATATCCGGATACCTTTCTTTCTGAATTTGTTGTAGGAAATCTTAGTGAGACAGTGTGGGTTGAATGATTGATAAGAATATTCCCATCACATAGTTTCATTAATTTTTTGCAGAGTACACTTTTGGCAAATGCATATTTGAACTCTGATTTATGTTTAGGTTTAATCAAGTGATACTTTTGGCGCCTATAACATGTTAGCAATTTGCCCTTGTTGGCATCGAACGTTTTAAGTTCCCAGTGTTCGGAATTAGAAGAAATTGAAAAGATAATCCTTTTATCTTCAGGTTTCGAATGTTCTATTGCGTTTTTTATGAATTTATCAATGATGGGAGAGATTTTACTTTGATCGAACCAAACGCTGGCATAATTAAACTCTGTTTTTATTTCTAACTTAATCCGCTTGTCCGTAGCGAAATTTTTCAATGAATGGACTCTGTTATTAATGAAGTTTCCCAGTTCATATTCGGCAATATCCATCTGTTTGGAGTAGATAAGCAGATGTCGCAGATTCATTAATTTGGTTAGGTGTTCATCAAGACAGTCTATATTACGAATGACTAGTGATAACATTTTCTTTATGTCTTCGGGGCAACTATCATCACAAGCAGCTCTTAGAGGGGTATGAACGAGTGTGATAGGGTTGCGAATGCTTTGAAAAGAATCCATGAAATATTGGTGCTCTTCTTTTAAGATTTTGATTTCCTTATGGAGGGTAAGAAAATGAGATAAGAGCCAATATAATGAAATTCCTCCGGCTGTAAGTAGTAAGAAGAAGTGAGACTGGTGAAAGATATTTGCATCTATAATAGAGACAAATAGTGACGTTATCATTAAGTATTTCATATTTATTTTTTGTTGATTAATAGATCATTTTTTCTGAATATATAATACTAAATAGAGATTCTTTGACGGTGGTGGGCGTATCTTGTATTTGATACTGTAATCTTTTGGGGCTATCAGTATCACAATATGCTTTTTCATATGTAATTCCTAAGGTAAAGTAAACATATTTTCTTTATTGAAATATAGTTTGTTTTTGCGGAGTAAAAGTAATGATTTGGTATAATAAATAAATGATGAGTTATTGGCAAATGGTGTATTGTTATTGTTTGGTGTTGTTTTGTAGGTGATAAGTGTTGTGTTTTTGTATTATTTTAATTGATGATATTTGGTGGAAATAGTGAAACCGGAACTTTAACCAAATAGATGGTTAAAATTCCGGTTATATTATTTTACTGATAATAGGCGCATAAGCTCCTGTTAGTAAGGAAAGGATTTGTTTTTCCTCCCCTGTTTAATTGATAATTCTACATCTCGTAATAGTTTTTATCCCCTTTCATATCCTTGTATTTACCATTATGCAAATAGTTGATGTCCGGTTCATATTTATGGCCTCCTTCCACTCTATAAAAGGCTGCTGCCCCTGCATTTATGTTAGCATGATATGGTGTTGCTTCCAGTGCGTCCGACCAGAAAGGGATATTACGCATTATGTAAAGTTTGCCAAGACCTTTGTCATATAACTTTTCTCGTAACGTTTCCGGATACGATTCGTCATTTTCATAATCGAACGTATATTCGTCGGTGCTGAAACCGCCATATTGAGATTTGTCCAGTCCTGCTATTGGTTTTTCAATCGAGCTATCCTCCCATGGATTCATAATTTTGGTATTTACCCATGTCCAGGCATAATCAATATATTCACCTGCTCTGATACCCGCAGCCTCGGAGGCTAGTGAACCGGCCGGATCACCCGTTATGGTAACTGTAATCAGTTTGGTCTTGCCTAAAGATTCCCGTAGTGCTTTGATGAGCTTCGGATACGAGGTCGCATTGGCAGCCGGATGTCCGTTTATACCATATTCGGCACCTTCGTCCATGAGATTAATGCCATCTACACGGTAGTTGGCGAGCTTCTTGACTTCCGCTACAAAGGCTGTAATCTGCTCATCTGTCAGGTTGCAGAATCCCAAGCCGGTCCCTTCTGCTTTAAGGGTGACGCAACGCTTTATACCATAGCTGGAGAGTGACGACATATTGCTTAACTGCTTTTTGAAATTGGCTGATTGGTTCAGAGTCACTTTTCCATTCGCATATCCCAGTGTTGCGGCATTCACATTAATGATGTCATATAAATAGGCATACCACGACGTTTCCCATAACTCATAATGTCCGGGACCGAATGTTTCATTATCATATAATACCATGATAAATTCTTTGGCAATGGAGGCGTTGACTTTTTCGCCATCAATAAACCCTACCATCTTGTACTTTTTCATATCAGCCTTCATCGGGCTCAACCACGGATAAGTAGAGCGTTTATAATAAATCTTGTAATAGATTTCATTACTATCCCGTGACGGACGAATTCCGCTTTCTTCCGGTAGTTCTACGGTAATAGGGAGCAAAGAATAATCATGCAATGTGCCTAGCGGATTCAGGCGTACCATGATAGTATCCGACATTGTATCTCCTGCCTTAATAGTCATTGCACCATCGTTACTGATGCCCTCAATGCTGATAGTAGACATTTTCCGGTATTCCGTACCGTGTTCTTCATTGTATTTGTCTACTAAGTCGAGGTCGATTTTCATTGTGATTCGGGTGTCCTGTGCCACCGGCTTCACCGTTTGGTAGAAGAATGCAAAATCGGGAGTCTTGGTATTGGTCATGGTGATTTCCAGGTCACTGGTTGTCATATCACATTTTAGCATGCCAAAGTTATTGTCTAAAGCCGTCTCGTTAGGTAATTTACCTACGGGAGTGGCAATGGAATTATCTTCGCAGCCTCCTAGCATGCCGGTTACTAATGTAATGGCAGCCATGCAGAGAACATTTTTGAAGTTTATATTTCTTTTCATGTCCATGGTTATCTTTAAAGTGAATGATTACTTGTTGATTTGTGGAATTTCGATTCCCGTCGGCCACACAAGAGGTTCGGCAGATACTGCATCGAATCCGTGTTTCGAATGGTCCTTGACAATGTTTCCCTCACCTTCATTAAATTTCCAGTAAGCAAGCAGGCTTTCTTCGTTTTCAGGATCTTCCACTTTATACATATTCGTCCAGATTTCCTCTTTCGTACGGCAAGTGTTCCAGATACGTATCTCTGCGATGTTACCGTTGAGTTGCCGTAGCTCATCTTCATAAGAGCGTCCTATCTGGAATTCGCAATCCGGCGTTCCACAGATATCCACAGTAGCTCCTTTTCCATAAGAGATATCCTGACTTTGCAGTTGTCCGTTCACATAATAGGCAATAAAATGTTCCTTGGCGTTGTACACCAGCGCTATATGATACCATGTCATTGCATTCAGTGACTTAGCCCTGTCGGCGGCGGGGAATTTGACTCCGTCCGGTCCCTGCATCTGCAACTGTTGGCGTGGGAAACTTGTATCACCTATACGCATTAAGAAATGCTGTTCTACTCCCATGATCGTACTGATATCCGATGCACCGGCCGTATTGCTTGGTCCGCTGTATGTAAAGTCCTCTACATATACCAGTGCTTCCATGGTAATCTGACCTAATTCTTTCAGACAGGCATTTTTCTCTTCGTCGAGGAAAGTAGGCACTTCCAGATAATTGTCTTTCAGGTTGGCGGCTACCGTGATAGCGCTTGAACGGCGCACCAGATAGAACAATGTTTTCGAACCGTTCAATAGATGAACGCCACCCGACGTTTCAGAGATGGTGAGCGGAACCAGATAAGTTTTATCAATCTCCAGATCTAACAGGTTATTAAAATAGATCGTATCAATCAATGATTCACTCTTTTCGGCTTTGATAATCAGTTCGCTGTTCGACAGGCTATAATATTTACTATCCAGCATTCCATAATCAGTCCCGTGCCGGGCATTGAATTCGTTTATCAGTCCGGGATCCGCTTTCAGCTTCACTACGATGTCTTTTCCTGCCGGGTAAGTCAACTTGGCGCTGAAGGCACGTTTCTGTTCATTCAGCGTATTTCGGAAAGTCACTCTTTCTGAATTGCTGTTACTGGCTTCCTTGATATAGACCATGTTGTCGAATGGTGCTTTATTGCTGTAATCCGTATTGTCACAGGCAATCATCAGTCCGCAGATGATTGCAGCCAGAGAGATGATTATTTTATATCGTTTCATAGTTCCTCCTTTCATTAATTAATCGGTGATGGGTTCAGTTTTTGGATAGCATCACGTATACGGCGGTAGTTAGTCACCCCATCGGTGGCGAGATAATCTTCATTGGCATTGTAGATAGAAACTCCTGCCAGCGGACCATTGTTACCCAGTCCTGTGATGAAATGATTGATGATGTAGGCCATCCCTTCCGAGGTTTGTATAACATCCAAATCTTCCCGGCTGATGATACCGGTTTTACCGTCATCGGTCGGAGGAGTGGCTGTCGTTATCACTTTCTCTTTGGGCATTTTCCCATAGAAACCTACAGGTTGGCTCATATTCAGTTTTATTTCGAGTGAGCTTTCAAGCAACACAATTTGCCCATCCACGAAATAGTCTACCAAATCGATGAACGGCTCTTCGTATCTTCCGCTATAATCCACTGTAAATGTGACGATGCCATCAAAGAAAACCAACTTTCCATTATTAGCTTTCGGACCGCCGATAGCGGCAAGTTTTTCCCGGATAGCCGTCGTTACCTCATTGAAGAAATCGACATGCATCATACTTCCGGCACGACCAAACTGCACATAATAACCGTCAAATTCATCACTCTCCCCGTTTTTCAATGCCGCATTCATTTTCGTTTTGAATTCTTCCAGGTTTTCTGTTTCTTCGCATTGGTCGTAGAATTCGGATAAATTCTTGTAATAGAGAAATTTGGTGCCAGTCCGTTTGAGTTTGGATATGTCTTCCTTATCATAAACGGACAGATTATCAGCGTTGGTCAGCACCACAAAATCTACGCTATCGGGCAAGGAACGCAAGAAATCCTGTTCGCCCAATGTCGTACCCGGATTGTTGGCAAAACGTATTAACATTAACGTATGCTTCCGGTTTTTGTATTCTTTCAGACTTTGCTCGTATTTTTCATGCAAGCTGGGGTCTTGTTCGTCGGGAAATATAGGGTTGTAATCAACCGGTGTCGGTTCTGTCCAGTCGCTACAGGCAACGAACATCAGTGAGCAGGCTA
>PPYE01585884.1_pt1 | contig 11580 bp, 22 predicted proteins | sample 1559881 | NCBI WGS metagenome assembly PPYE01 (sample SAMN08240022, study PRJNA423297) | Human gut metagenome, whole genome shotgun sequencing project.
CACTGGCATAGTATTTACCGACACCGGTAAACCTTTGCTGATAAAGGATATCGCCTAACAGTATAGTAATCTCCTTGCGCGTCATCGTTTACCTCCTAATCACTGAATACATCGTTATAATCGAAATCCTCATAATATCCGATAAGCTGGTCTTCCATTACAAATTTATTGTCTGTGTCCACCTTATGAATATCTCGGATAATCTTTACAAACTCATCATTGTTCCAGCTAAATCCTCGGCCGCCATACTTATAAAGCCTTTTAAGTGATGACACTGGATAAAATGAATTAACATAATGCAGCTCCCGCTTTGACAGAGCTTCCCATGTTTCCTGCGTTGCTATATACTCTCTGACTGCCAAATCATAAGCAATCTTGCAGTGTTGGAAATCAAATGTTTTATCCATCATTTCCTGCGGATCTCCGAAGAATCTTAAAATAAACTGATAAACCATATCGTTGCGCTTTAATGTGATGCTTTTGTTTCCCATGAAGTCATTTTCATCAACTTCAAAATGGTTTCTCACTAAGAGGAGATAATCATATCCGTTGTCAAACATCCATCGTTGCTTCTGAAATAATGGTTCTGGTATTTTTATCAATTCGGCGTCATCTTCAATGAGGTAGATAACATCATCTTTTCTTTTGTCTGATGAAATTTTAATCTTAAGCTCATCAAAATATTTATCGCCTCCAATCTCAATAACTTTGCCAGTGAGTAGGTTGTCATACATGAGTAAAGCCTGCCACTCATTTGATGTCTTAGTGATGTATTTATCATCACCTGCCTGCTCGATAAATAAATCTCTTGCATCCTTAGTCTTAAAATAGATATCCACATCATGGATAGGTTGGCGTGTGGCATTACTCACACACGCCCCGCCTGCTATATAACAATTATCCATAATCCACTGATTGTTGATAGTATCACTGATGTTTAAATCTTTTATCAATAGCTGCATCTTACACCCTCCTTAAAATGGTAGATCATCACTGGCGATATCCAGTGTACTGCTTGTAAAGTCATTAGAGTAGGACTGGCTGTTGTCACTCTGGTAGCCATGATTGCTTGCCTCTGGTACATAGACATTGCTGTTCGCATTGCTTGCAGCAGCACTTTTGCTTTCCAGAAACTGTACGCTATCTGCGACAACTTCTGTTACATAAACGCGTTTACCATTCTGATCATCATAGCTGCGTGTCTGGATTCTTCCTTCCACACCAACCAGTGAGCCTTTGTGTGTATACTGCTGCACGATATCAGCTGTTTTGTTCCATGCAACTGTGTTGATAAAATCAGCATCCGGCTGTCCTTCCTGCTTGAAGCGGCGGGTACATGCTACAGTAAAAGAAACAATCGATGCACCGTTTGCAGTCTTACGCAGTACTGGGTCTTTTGTAAGCCTGCCGACTAATACCACTCTGTTGATCATAAGCTCACAACCTCCAGCAATTCGTCATTTTCATAAATATTTCCAACGACTTCAACGCTTTTCTCGTATTTTCCAATGTTCACTTCTAATAATTCTTTGATATCATATTCGTATTCTCTTGATATTTCACCGTCGATTAAGTAACGAGCACTGAATCCGATGTCATTCCACACAATTACAAACAAATTACATCCATTAACGGTTTGGTGTATGTCTATGATATCTCCCTCATAGATTTCTTTGCCATTCATGTCTTTTAATCCTGTATATTGCATGACGATAAATGCACGTTGCTCTGGTGTGCCCGGAAAAATCTCCCATGCAGGAAGATTCATGATGTCGCCCCATTGCAGCATTCTTTTTCCTATTAAATCCCATACTCTAAATTTTAATACTTTCATTTATTTTTCACTCTCCTAACGCAACCAGGGTATTATTAAATCACTCCACCCAATGTCTTATTAAACTTAATCAATAAATCATACGGAAATTCATTCACGGACAAATATTCAAAATACTTTTTCGTCTCTTTGAATGATTTTATGTTGTCTGTATGTCCGTGCGTATATTGAGTAAATATGATTTTTTCAAGTGCTTTTACATAATCTTTCTTTTCGATTTTTCTTGGTGCTGATCCCATGCATATTCTGTTTTCCGTTAACATATTTGGCATGGCATATTTGTAAAGCTCCGTGTCTTGGCCTTTAAACTCCTTGTAGCAATATGCATAGATGCTGTCAACATTGTTAGTTTTATACGTCATGATGTAGATAGAATTAGGGAATGAAATATTGTATGCTGTGTTTTCGTACGTCACTATCCTTTTATGCTCTTTTTGCATGATGACAACACAGTTATTTCCTATCCCGATTATCTGATCACTATACAGTACGATATCCCTTTTTCTATTTTTTTGATCCCTGTTTTCAGCAAATGTTTCCAGTTTTTCAATCAAGTCATCAATCTGTATGGCAGAGAAATATTCTCGATTTCGCGCATTGTCGTATTCTAGTATTTCGGCATCAGAATTAAGGTCGTTAATCCTCACTATTAACTGCTTCAAAACAGCACCTCCCTCATACTGCTCCTACTCCTCAACAGCATAAACAAATAATCATCTGCTTCCATTTCGTTAAAAACACTTAATTCATTACCATCTAAGTTCCTGTCCTTTTCACTCAGGGCTATCTCATCATAGATATCTTCCACATCCTCTGCATTTAATGTTATGTCTGCTTCTCCGTATCCGGAACACCCAAAACCTCCATAATAGAATAGTCCTGGGCACACCTCCGAAAACCCCATTGTATTTAATATTTGATAGATTGATAAATATGATACCTCTCTTTCATCTACAACTATAATCGCTGAATAAAAATCATAATCATATGTCATGTCATCAGCGTCATTTGTTTTGAGTATCTTTATCAGCTCATCGTCTGTTATACCTGAAAATTCATCCTCTAGATCAGACCAGTTCTCTATCAAATAATCTGCGAGTATGCGTTCATGAGTATATCCCGATAACTTCCTTCCCCTTTTGGTGTATCGGAAAAATGAGCTAAGCATACCTTGCCTGCAATCAGAAATTATAAACTGCGTTGTCACGCAGGATAAAATTAACTTTATGATTACATTATCAACGGCAAAAACATCCGTCATATGGTAATCTGCTATCAAAAATTCAAAAGGGTTAATTTCATTGTCTCTGATTATGTAACTATTCTCTGTGATATTGTCCATGAGTGTATTTACAAGTTTGTTATCCTTGCACCGCTCCATAAACTCTTTGAAGTACCATGCAACACTGTACTCATCAATTTTTACAGTATCAGTAATGTATTTCCTCAAATCGTCTAACAATGGTAACACCTTCTTTCACTTCGCCATGAACTATCGAACTGATATGTTCCAGCAGCACCGTAGCCATACGAAGGTTTGTGACAAGGTATTGCGTATTACCAACAGCAGCCTGCGCCTCACAGCTTTTATCCGCCGGGTGTTGGTCATTAGATAACTTATAGCAGTCGCTCCTTAAAGCTCCAACCTCGTTACTTTTCAATTTTGCTTTAACATATACATTGCCCTCATATTCGCTATTTGCCGAATCCAGATAGATGCAGTAATCTAATTTGCGATACGTACTTTCCAACAGGAGACGCGTTTTATCATTATCAACACATCCAACAAGTACCGGCACAAAATCCTTGTATTTCCGAAGAAAAGAGATAATCTCATCTTTTGTTACATATTTGTCTACGGCCTCACAGATATTGCCGTAAAAAGTGTTGATTTTCTTAGACAATGCCAGCGCCTTGTTTTGGTTGATATCATGTTTCTGGTATGATTGGCGCACCATGTTTTTTTCTTCTACGGTATCTCCGTCAATAATGACCATACGATGTGGTGTGTCGATCAGCAGCTTAGGTATGTCTCTGGCCAGGAGGGAGCCGGTCCCGCCTACTCCCACAATTACAAATAGATATTTCATACTTACCCTTTTTTGTGCTGCTGGAACACCGGTACAAGCACGTTATCCTTTTCCATGTAGTCATACGTAACGTTCCCGGAAAACTCGTAGAATCCATGCTGCAGCATTGCCTTGGTGATTTCATCTGTTGTATACTCTGCACCATCTTCAAAGATATGTGAAACGTCTCTTTTCTCAGCTGCAAGGTAGATTTCAAACGGATACTTGTACTTCTTTCCTTTTGGCTTCTCCTCTTTTTTTACAACAGTCTTTTCAGCTTTCTTATCCTTTTTTTTCGGTTTTTCATCGACCGTTTTTGCTGTAAGCATACTCATTAAATCCATTATACTACCTCCCTATCTGGCTGATTTATATATGCACATACTGCTGTGGTTTCGTCTTTATTAAAAATCATCATTCTATCGTTAAAGCTTAGTACGATTTGATTCTCTTCCTCCAGTTCTACGATTTTTAGCACATCATCAATATACAATTTGACATTTAATTTACTTCCCTTTGCCAGTTCACTTTTTACAACAATGTCAAATTCGTTTGTTTCTGATTTGGCCAAAAGATGCAGGCCACCATCGAAAACAATTTGGACCTCAGATGAATATCCTCTAAGCATTTTTAGTGTATCAATAAACTGCTTTTTATCTGCGGCTACTGCACAGATTTGCTTTGTATCAAGCTTTGGCATGTCCATCGCTACAACGATGAGTGATATGTAAAATATCCCCTGCGGACCGATGAACGCAGCTCTCTTGCCGTCCGTCATGCATGTTTCTGCTGAGCTGATATACTTAAATGCTTCTTTAGGTACACAAATCGGCTCTGCAGCTCCTGTATCCGCTTTTCGCATGTAGATGCATTTTGAATTAGAGATTAAATATCCGGTTGGTGTAATATTTACACCGTTTAACTGGACATGTGCTTTATCATTCCCGACAAATTTCTCGCCGGCGGCGAAATCACATGGCTTTACATTCAGCTGAATAGCGTTATCATCTAAACTTGTATCCGGAATCTTCTCTTCTTTCATGTTTGCGAGAAGGATATTGCCGTTCTGGGTTTTTATGTGTATCTTACTATCTTTCACTTTTAAATCAAAATCACTCAACATGGATAAAGTCTGGTAATCTTTTTTACTTAAGGTAAATTCTGTTTTACCGCTGTCTTTATCCAACAAATATTGATTTATAATGCCGTAATCAATATCAGAATTGTGGACATTTATTTGCTTTCCATCAATCACAATATGGTTTATGGTCATAGCATCGCGAAACATGGATCCGTTTAATTTCATAGCTCCACCCCACAATCCATTGCCGATAACTGACCAGCTGCTACCTTCGTCCTTTTATGTCTTACAATCAGCTCATAGCCTGCAGATGATAGGTAATTGATCATGTCGTCAGCCGGCATCACCGCACCGGTATCCAGATAAAGCAACAAACTTTTATCTCCTGCATCATATTTTCTCAATATCGCGCATACGTCACTATACTCTCGTACGGTGATTCTTTCGGATGCTAGAAACGCATCCTTGAATGCTTGTTCCACTTCTGACGGCATTTCTGCTGTTCTGGCTAAATAGTTCACCATTTCTTGTTCACATACGTGTATACCTTCCGCTAAAACAGATTCACGCATTTTGTTATCTGCGATATATCCATATTGTGCTGCTTGATCAGCTTTCCTGCTTTTAAAAATTCTTTTTTGAGTCATTTTATCTCTCTCCTCCCTCATACTGTTCGGGCGTGAATCCTCTCTGTTTCCATTTCAGCAGGATACGGTCTACGTAATCAATGCTCTGTTTGTCATAAGTCAATGCCTCACGTAAGGCGTATCGTATCAGCCGGTCTTCGTGTTCCTCTGCCCACTGGCAGATTGTCTGTATCTCACGTTGAGATAATGGTCTGCCGAATCCCTGCTCATACAAATCAATGAGCGATGAGTTGTATATGTCAGTTTGCTCCTGCACTTTTTCTTCAAGCTGTTTTTCGACATCCGGAAACGGAGATACGCACGCGTTGTTTATATTATTTAAATGTCTTTTACTATCCTCTACTATACTAACCTTACCTATCCTATCCTTACCTAACCTAGGCGTACAAGTTGTATCCAGTATGTATCCATTCTGTATACATGATGGATTTTTGATCGTATATGCCTTATTTTGCTTAAGTTCTAGCATAGATTTTTCGAGCTCGTATGCTGTTGGTTTATACCTATCTTTCTGTATGTAATTATGCATTTTCCAGTGCTTGATAACGCATATTCCTGTATCAAAAAGATAGATAAAATTCTTCATCAGAAGGAGCTTCATATCATCCTCAGAAGCTCCTATCATTCTTTGCACTCTTTTTGGATTTCCCAGAAATCCATCATCATCCGCTTTCATTCCCAAATGGAAATACAATGCTTGTGCTGACAATGACATATCCTGGAATGCGTCGCTGTCTATTATCTGTGACGTAAACATTCTTCTTTCTGCCAATTTACCACCTCAATCTGTTAGCTTTCTGTGACAAAAATCTCACATTTGCTGTTGTCTATCTCAATACGTGTTTCATTTGTATTAGCACTTGCACAACTAATTTCTATACATATCGTATACTCTTTGAGCAAATCCTCTGGAACACATCGTTCTACGATGTTTTTCATTTCTTCCCAATTCATTTCATGTCTCCTTTATCTCAATACCATTTAATTCAGCCATTAGGCGCCGTTTTAAGCGGTACACAGGCGTTTTTACTCCTTTGGCATCCTCCACTATCGGCTGACCGTTTCCGTCGTTATACGTAAAGTCTGCTATGTATCTGATAGGCATACCGTACTTGCTCTTGGGTATTAACTCAAACGGCACCTGCAGGCAGAGGTTTGTTATCTCCCCTGCCTGCTCCAGTAGCCGCAGCTCTTGGTATCTCTTGGCTTCATGCTTACTGTCAAACTTTATCCCGTCTACCTCTGTCTTTACTGCTCCATACTTGCTCTTTTTAGGCTTTGTGGGTGATACTTGTCCAGAGGTATACTTACGTCCGTCTGGGTAGTTAATCGACGATGATCGCATCAGCAATACTCATTAATTGATTTAACGATCGCTGCGTATCACCTTTAACAAATTCATCCAATTTTTTGTTAGGTTTCTTACCAGCTAATAATAATTTGATAATTTCAATGTTATTTTCGGTGGCATCTACTCTAGTGATTTCATCAATGTACTTTTCATCTTTATAAATCCAAAGAATTTGATTTTTACAAACTAAAGCAATGTTTTGATTATTTTCACCTAACTTTTCACACATGTCATCATCTTTAAATATCTGATAGAAGAATCCACTTTGGTCGTAGATTTCTCCCGGACAATAACATCTGTCTGTTAAATAATCATGCATATCTAAAACGTCTTTTAATTGCATTATATCCTCCTATAAACTGCCATAGTAAGCAGTGTCGAGCCCTATCTTTGCGGCATAATCTAACGCCACATCAATGAGCTTGGTCATTTCTTTAGTGTTGAATGTACTTGATCCGGGATACAGTCGGTAAATCAAATAGCCTTCCTGCTGTGCAGGACGCAAGACTTTGACTGCGCGCAGTCCCTGGACCTTACGAAACTCCTCTTCTGCTTCCGCCGGTGCCACCAAATCAGTATGCTTGGCATCTGCCAGCTCCAGCAAAGCACAGTATGTATCCCAGTCATTTGCAAGGTGCCCATCCTCTTGCTCTGCTATATCGTGGATGATTTTCCACAGCAACGCATTTTGGTCATTTGACCGTTTGCTCCGTGGCTTTGATATCTCCAAGGCATACGGCTGCGTTTCAAGGCTTTTACAAGCTGATATCCAGTTGTAAGAGTGTTTGTCTACCTTAAAGGCAATCTCCATGTCACCGTCCTCTGTGAGGCTACGGCGCTGGAATGTAGCTATGATTCTTTGCTTTGCCATAATTACTCCAAATAATTGCGATGGAATACCATCATAAATGCATCATGACCATACAGTGCCTCAAAGCGCCGTTGGCATTCTTGTTTAAGTTGCAGGTCCAGTGCTTTATCAAAATGTACTCCGTGGTCTGACATGTTGTGATATTTTGCTGTCAGCCATACCCAGCAACCCCACTTTTCGGACTTTTGGCGGTTTGCCGTGCCGCAAAAAATATGATGTTTGTGCAGCTCCAGAGTAGAATGCGTTATATAGCACTCTTTCTGGTCCTGCATGATTGATTTAGCCATTTTTCGATTCCTTCTTTTTGCTCTTGTTTATGGCAATTTGTTGATAAATGTTTTCCAGTACACGCAGTTCCGGTATAGTCAATTTATCTATATCTGTGGTCGGGACTCTTTTTAAGCTCATTACGTAATTAACAATCACAGGATCAAACACATCGGTTTTAAAATCCTTTTTCAGTATCGCAATTTGTTTATTGACAGCATTAACGACTTTTTTTCGTTCCTCTTGGTCTTCTGCTATTTCGGTTTCTTCCTCCGTGATTTGCTCTGGCAGGTCTTCACCAGAATAGATATAAAGTCCCAAGCCAAACATGCTTATATTTTTTACAAGGCATCGCATGATAGCTTTGTTAATATCAAACATAGTTGCAGGCTGTACCGTTCTTTTGGTTGGTACTTTTTTATGCTGCGCATTATCCCATGCCATGACTGTATATTGATATGCGACATTCTTCATCGCTTTGTTTGCGCCATCCATTACAGGCAACCACATTTCGCGTGTCTGCCCTTCTATGGTTACAGTTGTAAAAACCATGTATCCGGTGTTTTCATCGTAGAGATACGGCTTTCTTAATTCTCCGAATTTCTCAATGGTATATGATGCACTGGGATATCTTTTTTGTAGTTCTGTCCACGCCCATGACCAAGATAAATAAGATAACCCATTCTTTTCTTCCTTGTGCCCGTTTACATCAATACTGTTCAATTCCTCAAAGACCGATTTAACTTTTTCTGTCATTCTGGTCACCTCACTGCTCAGCTGTTTCAGCGTCACACTGGTTATCACAGCACTCTGCATGTTTGCTCCTGTAATAAGGGCACCACTTATTTACGTTGCAGTAGTTGTCGCAGCGGTTGTCTGCACCCTCACGTTTCACAATACTGTGTTTATCATCCAACATCATATTGTCAAAATAAGCTCTTGCATCCCCTTCTGTTTTAAACAGCTTAACAGCTGATTTCCTGCCCTTTTTCATGATTGCGTATGTATCATCCTTATGCCAACGTTCCTCCGGCGTGCAGCTCGGCAAATCTGCATCGTCCATTTGCTCGCAGTCGCTTAAATCTTCAAATCGCTGCTTTATCCATTCTTCAATTTCCGCAAATTCCGTATCTGTGAAATCCCACCCAATGCGATATACAGGATGCTGTGGATAGTTACCACCTTGCAAAGCCTTAGTTTTGCTCTGGTCTTTGAGCATGGCCACAATCTCACCACGGCGCGCATCAAAGCCAATCTGTCGCAACATCCAACAATAAATCAGTGTTTGCTTACGATAATCGGCCCAATCATTAAACAGTACCTTGTTAACTGATGCCGTCTTGTAATCGGTAACTGTTCCTGTCTTATCATCGTAGAGGTCAAATATTCCACTCAACTTGTAACCGTTAGCCAGGTCTATGACCAGCTTATTTTCTTTCAACTGATTTTTGGTTTCCTGCGCCTGCTCCAGGATGCTATGTACAGCAGTACCAAATATCATCCATATCATTTCTGATACATCCTGCTCGATTTCATCATCATGACGGCGTTCCAGTATGACCTGCCCCGGTCCTTTTAACAACGCTGTAACACTATACTGCTTTGGTTTGTATGTATGTTCACGCATAACTGCCGCTACGATCGGTTCCGGCAGGTTAAGCTTGTTTGTTATTATCATTCTTTTCCTCCTCAAACGGGTCAATTTTCCCATTTATGATATTTGTAATTTCTACCATTTTTCTAGCAATTGCCAAGTCTGTATCACGAGCTTTAAAACGATAAGATCGGTGTTTGATAATTTTAGATTTATCGGTATCCCACATATAGATTGCAAAATCTAAACACTCCAAGTATCCATTACCGATATACGCTTCGTAGCTTATACTATTGCTTAATTTATTTTTGACAACGATTGTTGCAAGCTGTACAGCTGCCGCCTGTAATCTCTCATCCATCAAAACACCTCCTCAGTAGATCTGATATATCTCTCCACTGCTGTTTCCTTTCTTTCTTCTTCCTCGGCTTCCGCCTGCAGGTCTGCCAGCTCCTCAGCTGACGGTGCCCACTCTTCGTCGTAGTGTTCTGGATCCATGTGGTTATCAATGGTTTTCATAATGATTCTCCAGCAAAACAACCGGGTCACATATAACTCCCATGCACAGCGTGTTGTACATACTGATAACCAGATATATAGTTAATACTGCATGACCGATTACTATGTATTCCCACATGATGCTCCATCCTGTTGATTTACTGCCAATATTTCTTCCAGCAAATTCTGTGGACATGTATATGCTTCCAATACCGCTTTCACATTCGGCATGTATTTACGTTTGATAGCTTTGTACTTTCGCACACCGAATTTGTGTTTCACCTCATGCCATATATCCTGGTACACTCTCGCTCTTAGTGATTTGTCGCTATAGGCATTTGATTTTTTACCGCCCAATAGCTTTAAGGCGATTGCATTTACCTCTGATACTATTTCTTCTGGCTCATCACCCACTAAAGGTAAGTCCTGAAAACGATTATCCACGTCTTCTTTCAAGTTTGTTACACGCATATCTGTATTCCTTTGAGCATCAAACATAAGTCGCAATGCTTCCATAGGATTTTGAGGCACTCTGTAGCCGCCTGTGTGATTGATTTGCGGTAACACCTCATCAAATACCCATGATTCAAACTTTTCAGCCTGTGGTAACTTGCTTCGTGCTGTCAATCGGTATACATCACCTTCTGGGATAAATGACATTTCTAATTCTTTTGTTGGATTCTGTGGATGAGGTATACTGTGTTTTACCGTATACCTGCAATGTTGGTTTATAGCATCATTAGGTCTTGCATAACCCAACGCTCTGGCAACGTCGTTGCCGCAATAATAAATCTTTCCTTCGATTTCGGCTGTTCTCAATTCACCGAATTGCGTGCTATTAAATGTTTGTAATTCCATTTTTATTCTCCTTTGAAAAAACCTCCAGTATTATTTCCGATTCATGCTTTACGTTTTCTAAAAGTTCATCATATCGGTGCTGTGGTACTTTGGATGCTGAACGGTATCCCATCTTTAACGCTACTGATGTTCGGATAGCTGTCCACGTAGTATTCCAATTCAAGTCTAATTTTTTCTTATCTATTTCTTCTCTGAAATGCGTTTCCATTTCTTTCATTCGTTCGTCTCTTACTGGTTTAGCATTTGCTAGTGCTGCCTGCACTTTTTCGTCTATCATGTTGTTTAATTCTTCAACAGATAATGTGATAGTATTATTCATAAATTTAAACTCCTTTCTGACAATTATGTGATATGATTATGTGTAATAAAGAAAGGGTGGTTTTGTGAAATTGATTGTTCAAGTAAATGTATATATTCAATCTTTGGTATCTAAAGTTTTTAACTGATCTATCCGTTCTTTTCTCCAACTTTTTATAAGTACTAAAGCGATATTGTCTAATAACATCCACC
>PPYE01233803.1_pt1 | contig 11579 bp, 10 predicted proteins | sample 1559881 | NCBI WGS metagenome assembly PPYE01 (sample SAMN08240022, study PRJNA423297) | Human gut metagenome, whole genome shotgun sequencing project.
CTACATAGCCAACGGTGAGAGAATTTACCGGATTGGAATGAAGATGAAGAACCAGGAACTGTTTTATCATGTGTAATTGCGGATGCAGGGACAAAAAATAAAAGCGGACATGGAAAAGCGGAAATGCAGGACGTGAAGACGATTGTATCACGTTCCCGTATTTCCGCTTTTTAAATATATATGTATGTTTCCATTCATACTATCCGTCCGAACAATCCGTTCATATGCTTCCGTTAGGTTTAAGCCCTTACGCTTCAGGCATGCCATCTATCTGTCTGCATATATATTCCATATCCTCAGTCCCATATCTCTGGTCGCAGGTAAAGGACAGGACATGGCTGTAAATGTAGTCCGCGTCGCCATGGCCCTCGGTGTCCACCATGGGGCCCTGGGGCCAATAGGTGGTGGTCTTGACGCCTTGTCCGGCCAGATAGGACTGGACCATGTCCCTGTCCTTTGCATACACGGTAAAGTGGCTGGGAACAGCGCCCTCTTTAAGAACCGGGAATATTACGGTAATCTGGGGATGTTCCGGCATATGATCCAGAAGATACTGGTAATTGGAACGGCGTCTTTGTTTCAGCTGCTCAAAGTCATAGTGCCGGATGATGTACTCTGAATCCCGGTCGCTTCCATAGGAATCAAAGATGCGGCGCAGCATCATCTCGGCGTCCCAGAAGGTATCATTGAACTTCTGCATGGCCTGGGGGTCGGGAGTCCCTGCCTGAAGAAGCTGCTGTTTGCCTCTCATGGACATACTGCGCATGGAAAGGTGGGTTTCGTCAGGAGGCAGAACGGGAAGGGAAAAGCCGCCTTTCCTCTTAATAGCGAATCCGCCAGCCGGTACTCCAATCCATTTGCGCATGCTGCCCACCACATAATCACAGTGAGGGTCAACACCGTCGGCTGAGAAGATGGAGTGGGTCGTATCCTCCACAATGATGATGCCCCGTTCGGAGCACTTCCGTATAAATTCCCTGTCGTAGCTGCAAAAGCCGTAATAGCCGCAGAGATTGACAACGCTGATGCGGTCCAGGACGCTTTCATCAAAAATGGGGGTCAAATCCCTGGATACATCGTAGAATAAAAGTTCATAGCCGGCTTTCAAAAAAGGGGCCAGGACTGTCTCGCAGGTGTAGACAGGCACATAGGCCACTTTTTTTGTGTCGGACAGGCAGATATCCTGGAGCGCATAGTAGTTGGCACATCTGCCGGACATGAAAAAGCGCAGGCTGCCTCCTGGCGGGCATAGGTTTTCCAGATAATGGTTTTCAGCTTCGGGCAGTGGTTCATATGTAAAAAATCCGCCAATCTGTTTCAAATTTTCTTACCTCCCAAACATGTGCCGGCTCCAAGACGTGTGCGTCACAGAGAGACACTTAGATTTAATATACAGACAAGTATATCATAGATTTGAAAAAAAGCACAATAGAAATGTTGACAAAATATTTAAAGTGTAAAATTTAAACAATGATTGTTGACAATTTTGATATATTGTTTTATAATTTGAATGAAGCGAGGGAGTTTCAAATCCTAAGGCTTCTTTTTTATTATTTTGGTTTCAAACCCCTGTGCGGGGTTGTGAAATATGTATTTTGCTTCGCTGCGTTAATGCAGCAAATATACGAGGATTGGAGAGAGAAAAATGTACAAGTATGTGTTAAAAAGACTGCTTATGCTGATTCCGGTTATTATCGGCGTGACGTTCATTGTGTTTTTCATTCTGAACCTGTCACCGGGCGACCCGGCGGCAATCATCCTGGGTGACCAGGCATCAGCCGAGGCGCTGGCCATGAAGAGGGAGGAGCTGGGACTCAACGACCCTCTGCTGGTCCGTTACGGACATTATATGATTAACATGCTTCACGGCGACCTGGGCACATCCTATAAAAATAACCTGAGCGTATGGTCACAGGTTATGGAGCGGTTTCCTAACACAGCGGTGCTGGCAGTGGCAGGTATTCTGGTGGCCATTCTGATAGGAATTCCAACGGGAATTATTTCCGCCAAGAAACAGTATTCCATGATGGATAATACAGCCATGCTGCTCTCACTGATTGGCGTGGCCATGCCTAACTTCTGGTTCGGCCTGCTGATGGTTATTCTGTTTGCGCTGACCCTGGGCTGGCTGCCTTCACAGGGAATGGGGGAGGGATTCATACCTCTTATCAAGAGCCTGGTCCTTCCGGCGGTGACGCTGGGCACTGGGGCTGCTGCCATGATTACGCGTATGACACGCTCATCCATGCTGGAGGTTATCCGTCAGGATTACATAGACACAGCCAGGGCAAAGGGGGTTTCCGATAAGAAAATCACCACCCGCCACATGCTTAAGAACGCCATGATTCCGATTATCACGGCAGTGGGCCTGCAGTTCGGCACCCTTTTGGGAGGCGCCATGCTGACAGAGACCGTATTTTCCTGGCCGGGCCTGGGACGTCTCATGGTGGATTCCATCAAGTCAAAAGATATTCCCATGGTATTGGGGTCTGTTATCTTTCTGGCAATTATGTTTACCGTGGTCAACCTGGCGGTAGACATCATATACGCCTTTGTGGACCCGAGAATTAAATCACAATACAAGAGAAAGTAGGTGCAGTTCATGGGAAAGAAACATCTGATTGCCGCGGAAGCGGAAGGCGACCAGCGCTCCCTGTGGGGCGAGGCATGGCGCAGATTCAAAAAGAACCGGCTGGCCATGATTGGCATGTATTTTATCCTGGCACTGGTCATCATAGCAATAGCAACCATTATCATTGACGCGGTTACCGGCAAATCCATTTACCTGAATTACGTGGTAAAGCAGGATCTGAGGGGACGTCTGCAGGGACCAAGCCTGGCTCACCCCTTTGGGCTGGATGAGTTCGGCAGGGACATGCTGCTGCGTATGCTGTGGGCGGTCCGTTACTCCCTGTTTATGGGAACCGTGGCCATCGTTATTTCATGCATCTTCGGCGGCCTCCTGGGAGCCTTCGCCGGATATTACGGCAAGACCGCTGACAATATTATCATGAGAATCATGGATATTCTTCTGGCGATCCCGTCCATGCTTCTGGCTATCGCCATTGTGGCGGCCCTGGGGACCAGCATCACCAATGTGCTGATTGCCATTGCCATCTCCTATGTGCCCACATTTGCCAGAACGGTCCGGGCATCGGTGCTTACGGTGAAGGACCAGGAGTTTATTGAAGCGGCCCGCTCTATTGGGTGCAGCGACTGGCGCATCATCATCAAGTACGTGATTCCCAATTCCATGGCGCCCATTATCGTGCAGGTGACCCTGGGAATCGCAGGAGCCATCCTTTCCATCGCAGGACTTTCCTTCCTGGGCCTCGGCATCCAGCCGCCCACCCCTGAGTGGGGCGCAATGCTGTCCAATGCCCGAAGCTATATCCGCGACGCATGGCATGTCACCATCATCCCGGGCATGGGAATCATGCTCACCATCCTGGCCCTTAACCTGGTGGGAGACGGACTGAGAGATGCCCTTGACCCGCGTTTGAAGAGCTGACGGATGAACACTAAGAAAGGACGAGTATGACATGGCAGATAAACCATTATTGGAAGTAAAAGATCTGGTCATCCACTATGAAACGGATGACGGAGTGGTAAAGGCGCTAAACGGCGTCAATATACATATCGGCGTGGGAGAGACCCTTGGACTGGTGGGAGAGACCGGTGCGGGAAAGACCACGCTGGCAAAAGGAATTATGAGGCTGATTCCCAATCCTCCGGGCAAGATTCTGGGCGGAGAGGTGATTTTTGAGGGACAGGACCTGCTGAAGCTTTCCACCAATGGAATGGAGGCCATTCGCGGCAGGGACATTTCCATGATATTCCAGGACCCTATGACCTCCCTGAACCCGGTGCTCACGGTAGGCGAGCAGATCATGGAGGTAATTGAGAACCACAACACCAGCCTGTCCAGGCAGGAGGCCAGAAAATGGGCTGAAAACATGCTGGAAAGGGTGGGAATCCCGGCAGAGCGTTTTGGAGAGTATCCCCACCAGTTTTCAGGCGGTATGAAGCAGAGGGTGGTCATTGCAATCGCCCTGGCCTGCAACCCCAAGCTGCTCATCGCGGATGAGCCCACCACGGCTCTGGACGTTACCATACAGGCCCAGGTGCTGGAAATGATATACAAGCTTAAATCTGAAAATAACACATCCATGATCCTCATTACCCACGACCTGGGAGTGGTTGCCCAGAACTGTGATTACGTGGCAATCATCTATGCGGGGGAAGTGGTGGAATACGGAACCCTGCGGGAAATATACAAGGACACGAAACACCCGTACACGGAGGGACTCTTTGGTTCCATTCCCAGCCTGACAAGCGATGTGAAGCGGCTTCAGGCCATTGACGGCATGATGCCCGACCCCACCAAGCTGCCTGAGGGCTGCGTTTTCTGCGAGAGATGCAAGTATGCGGTTCCTGAATGTTCCAAGAACCATCCGGGGATGGTGACTGTAGGCGGAACCCACCAGGTCCGCTGCATCCGCTACCGCTAAGAAAAGGAGATTGACATATGCAGGAACAGAAAACAGAGATATTACGTGTGGAACATCTGAAAAAATATTTTACAACCCCCAAGGGCACTCTCCACGCGGTGGACGATGTAAACTTTTCCATCCGTACCGGGGAGACACTGGGAGTGGTAGGGGAGTCCGGATGCGGAAAATCCACCATGGGAAGGGCTATCCTGAGGCTTCACGAACCCACAAGCGGCAAGGTTTATTTTGAGGGCAAGGATATCCTGGGCTACAACAAGAAGCAGCTCAAGGATTTGAGGAAGGATATGCAGATTATATTCCAGGACCCCTTTGCCTCCCTGAATCCCAGGATGACGGTCAGCGAGGCAATTATCGAACCGCTGCTGGTGCAGGGGATTTACAAGCCCAATGAAAAGGCCGCCATCACCCAGCAGGTGGAGAAGATCATGAACCTGGTGGGACTGGCCAAGCGTCTGGTAAACACATATCCCCATGAGCTGGACGGCGGCAGGCGCCAGAGAATCGGAATCGCCAGGGCGCTGGCGGTCAATCCCAAGTTCATTGTATGCGACGAGCCTGTATCGGCCCTGGACGTATCCATCCAGGCCCAGATCCTTAACTTGATGCAGGATCTGCAGGAGGAGCTGAACCTTACCTACATGTTTATTACACACGATTTGTCGGTGGTAAGGCACTTTTCCAATGACATCGTGGTCATGTACCTGGGACAGATGGTGGAGTCAGCACCTGCCAAGGCACTGTTTAAGAATCCCATGCATCCGTACACAAAGGCGCTGCTGTCAGCCATACCGGTTCCCGATCCGGACTTTAAGATGGAGCGCATTCCGCTAAAGGGCGAGCTCACATCGCCTATTAACCCGGAGCCGGGATGCAGGTTCGCAAAGCGCTGTCCTTATGCAACGGAAGGCTGCACCAGCAATGAAATGACCTTAAAGGAAATGGAGCCGGGGCACTTTGTAAGCTGCCGTATGGTTCAGGAGCAGGGTTAAATTCCGGAGAAATCCAGGGCAGAAGCCTGTGGTCCGGTATTTATAGAGAGCAATATTGACAGAGAGAAATGTAAGAAAGAGAGGAGCTAGTATGAGAAAAACATGGAAGAAAGTCATTGCATTATCCTTAGTGGCAGCAATGGCAGTAAGTGCAGCCGGCTGTTCCAAGTCCGGACAGACCTCCACGGAAGGCGGCAGCGCTCAGACAGAGGCAGGTTCCAAGGGAGCAGAGGCAGGAGGAAGCGCCGGCGGTTCAGGGGAGTACAAGGATACGCTGGTATGGGCCCAGGGAGCGGATGTTACATCCTTAGACCCCCATCAGGGCAAGGAGACACCGGCTGTAGAGGTTACGGACCAGATCTTCGACACGCTGACTGTTGTTGACGCTGCGACCGGAGAGCTGCAGCCCCAGATTGCAGAGAGCTGGGATCAGAATTCCGACACATCCTACACATTCCACATCCGCCAGGGCGTGAAATTCCACGACGGTTCTGAGGTGAAGGCAGAGGATGTAAAGTTCTCCCTGGATAGGGCCATTAATTCAGCCGCGGTTTCCTATATTGTTGACTTTATCGACAAGGTGGACGTGGTAGACGATTATACAGTTAATGTAGAGCTGAAGGCGCCTTATGCACCGGCTCTGAGAAACCTTTCCGTACCATTTGCAGCCATTGTTCCAAAGGCAGTGGTGGAAGCGGACGAGGAAGCCTTCAAGCTTCATCCAATCGGTACCGGCCCATATAAGTTTGTAGAGTGGAAGCAGGGCGATTCCGTTACCCTGGAGCGCTTTGACGATTACTATGCAGGACCGGCAGAGACACAGAAGCTGGTTATGAAGGTTATCCCTGAGGCATCCCAGAGAACCATCGCCCTGGAGACAGGAGAAGTGGACCTGGCTTACGACCTGCTTCCAAACGACCTGGAGAAGGTAAGGAGCAATTCCGACCTCCAGCTGTTTGAGGCTCCGTCCCTGACCTGCTACTACATTTCCATGAACATGAACAAGGCGCCATATGATGACCAGAAGGTAAGAGATGCCGTTAACTACGCCATTGACCGCCAGCTGATTATCGACACCATTGCCAGCGGCTCCGGAGAGCCGGCTGACGCCATCATTGCACCGGCTGTATTCGGATACTTCAGCCCGGGCGCTTATGAGTATGACCCTGAGAAGGCAAAATCCCTTCTGGCCGAGGCCGGATATCCAAATGGATTCGAGACCAGCATCTGGGTAAATGACAACCAGACACGTGTAGAGGTATGCCAGGCTGTACAGGCCATGCTTCAGGATGTGGGAATCACCTGCAACATCGAGGTAATGGAATTCGGCAGCTTTATTTCCAGGACTTCCGCAGGGGAGCATGACATGGGATACTTTGGCTGGGTGACCTCCACCACAGACGCAGATTACACCTACTATTCACTGGAACACTCCTCACAGCAGGGAGCAGCCGGAAACCGCAGCTTCATCGCAGATCCTGAGGTAGACAAGCTCATTGAGACAGGAAGGACCAGCGCAGACGAGTCCGTGAGACTGAAAGCATATGAGGATCTGGCTGTGAAGTTAAAAGAAGTGAACAACAACGCACCTATCTACTACAGCACCATCACCGCAGGCGCCAATGCCAAGGTGGAAGGTTTCGTGATGGATCCAATCGGCTACCACAAGCTGGAGCATGTAAAGGTTGCAAAATAAGAGAAGTAAAAGGAGAGATGCATCATGAGATTATCAAAGATTACATGGCCAACAGCGGAACGGTATTTTAAGGAAAATGACATGGTCATTCTTCCAATCGGCAGTACGGAGTGCCATGGACGCCATATGCCGCTGGGAACCGACACCCTGATACCTGACAAAATCCTGGATCTGATTGAGGAGAAAAATGACAACATCCTCATCGCGCCCATGATTCCCTACGGAGCATGCCAGTCACTGGCTGATTATCCGGGAACCATCAACATTGATTCCGACGTACTGTACCAGTATGTATACCAGATTGTGGACGGGCTGTACAAGCACGGCGCGCGGAAAATTCTGGTGCTCAACGGACACGGAGGGAATATCAAGACCATCGAGCGCATCGGCCTGGAATTTGACAAGAAGGGCGCCATGGTCGTGATGCTGAACTGGTGGCTGATGGCCTGGGATATGAAGCCTGAGTGGAAGGGCGGACACGGCGGCGGCGAGGAGACAGCTGGCATCATGGCAGTTGACCCCTCACTGGTAGATATGAGCAAGATTGACCTCCCTCTGGAAATGACCAATCTCACCGAAAACCTGGTGGCTACCGGCTTCCGTACCGTGCGCTTCAAGGGTGTTGAGATTGAAATTCTCAGGAACACGCCAAAGGTGACAGACAACGGATGGATTGGACCGGATCATCCAAACACCGCCACCGTGGAGTGGGGCCAGGAGATGGTACAGACCACAGCCGACTATATTCTGGATTTGATTGAGGAGCTTAAGAAAGTTTCACTGTAAGGCTTTTCCTGCGGAGGCAGGGGAGGTTGGGCAGAGATAGGTGAGGCGGAAATAAGTGAGGCAGATTAAGTAAGGCAGAAATAAGTAAGGCAGAAATAAATAGAGTAGAAATCAATAAAGCAGAAATAAGTTTAGAAGAAATAAGTTAAGCAGATGCAGTGCCGCAGGCATGGTATGGCAGGAGCGGTACCATGTGATGCGGCACTTTGCGTCTCATACCTGGAGGAAATCATGGCAAACATAAAAGAAATCGAAGCGTTGACCAATGCCTTTGGTCCCAGTGGATTTGAGGACGAGGTCATCCGGGAAGTAAAGAACTGGTGCGGGGGTTTGGACGTGGCAAATGATGCTATGTACAATGTTTACGCCACCATGAAGAAGAAAAAGGCCGGGCGCCCCGTGCTCATGCTGGACGCCCATCTGGACGAATGCGGATTCATGGTACAGTCCATACTGGAAAACGGACTTTTAAGTATTCTGATGCTGGGAGGATTCCATCTCACCAGCCTGCCCGCCCACTCTGTCATCGTAAGGACAAGGGACGGGAAAAAGCACAGGGGAATCACCACATCCAAACCAGTTCATTTTCTGACAGCGGCTCAGAAAAACGACAACTCCCTGGCAATCGAGGATATCCTGGTGGATGTGGGTGCCAGCAGCCGGGAGGAAGTGACGGAGGTCTATGGAATCCGCCCGGGCGACCCTATTATGCCGGATGTAAGCTTTGAGTATCATAAGGAAAATGGAATTCTGTACGGCAAGGCTTTTGACAACCGCCTGGGCTGTGTGAGCATTATTGACACCATGCAGGCGCTTCGGGATGAGGCGGACCAGCTGGCAGTGGAAGTGGTAGGCGCATTTGCGGCCCAGGAGGAAGTGGGTACCAGGGGGGCCACGGTGACGGCACAGCAGGTTCAGCCTGATTTGGCCATTGTGTTTGAGGGATCACCGGCGGATGATTTCTATTTCCGTGCCGGTATTGCCCAGGGATGCTTAAGGAGCGGTGTGCAGATTCGCCACATGGACAACAGCTACATTTCCAACGTGGAATTCATACGTTTTGCCCAGGAGACAGGAGATAAGCTTGGAATCAAGTACCAGGATGCGGTGCGCCGGGGCGGCAGCACAAATGCCGGAAAAATCAGCCTCACGGGAAAGGCGGTCCCGGTACTGGTGTTAGGCATTCCGTCCAGGTATGTACACAGCCACTATAATTTCTGCGCGGAAGAAGACGTGGACGCCACTGTCAGAATGGCCGTGGAGGTAATACGTGGACTGGATGAGGAGAGGATTGCGAGGATTCTGCGGAAGGAAGTTATCTGATTAAAGGGTTTGCGGCAGAGCAGAAGATGGGGCGGAGCAGAAGATGAGGCAGTGCGGAAGATGGGGCGGAGGATGGGAGTCTGTTAAAAAGCTCCGATAAAGAGTTCCGGCAAAAAATCTCAGCAAAAAATCATAATATAAATACTCGTCAAATAGCCAGCAAAAAATTCTGAAAAAAGTGTCGAAATAGCTTGATATTTGTCGTTCTCTGCTTTATAATATATTTATACGAAAGATAAAAAAGAGATTGTACTATTCTGTACAATCTCTTTCAATTTTATAGGGAATAAATATTTTTCGGTAAATTGGGTCAAGGTATATAATAAGGGCGGGTTTGGAAATGGTTTGTATCGGGTTAGACCTTTGGCACTGGCAGCAGCGGAAGCAGGCAGGTTACGCACAGCTTTCATCAGACAGGCTGCTTTGGGGCGTCGGATACAGGGTATTTTCAAACCCGTTCTGGGATACAGTTTTACTATAATAGTTTTGGTGGGAAAATCCGTAAAATAATGGAGGAACGAATCTCATGAACAGAGAGATGATTATTGTATTGGACTTTGGCGGCCAGTACAACCAGCTGATTGCACGCCGTGTCCGCGAATGCAGCGTATACTGTGAAGTGCATCCTTATGATATGAGCCTGGAGAAAATCAAGGAAATGAATGCAAAGGGAATCATTTTCACAGGCGGACCTGACGTTGTGTTTGAAGACGGGGCACCCCGCTGCTCAAAGGAGATATTTGAGCTGGGAATACCGGTTCTTGGAATTTGCTACGGCGCTCAGCTTATGAGCTACCTGCTGGATGGCGTTGTAAAGAAGGCTGTGGTCAGCGAATACGGACACACAGAAGTGGATGTGGATACTTCCTCCAAGCTGTTTGAGGGCGTTTCTTCCAAGACCGTATGCTGGATGAGCCACGGCGTGTACATTGCAGAGGTGCCGGCGGGCTTCCGCATCACTGCACACACAGACTCCTGCCCGGTAGCCGGCATGGAGTGTCCGGAGAAGAATTTTTATGCGGTGCAGTTCCATCCTGAGGTGGTTCATACCAAGGAAGGCACCAGAATGCTCTCCAATTTTGTATATAATGTCTGCGGATGCTCCGGCGACTGGAAGATGGATTCCTTTGTGGATACCACCATCAAGGCTCTGAGGGAGAAGATTGGCAACGGTAAGGTGTTGTGCGCTCTGTCCGGCGGTGTGGATTCCTCTGTGGCTGCCGTCATGCTGTCCAAGGCTATTGGCAAACAGCTTACCTGCGTGTTCGTGGACCACGGTCTGCTGCGCAAGAATGAGGGAGACGAGGTAGAGGCTGTATTTGGACCTGAAGGTGCGTATGACCTGAACTTCATCCGTGTCAATGCCCAGGAGCGTTTCTACGCCAGGCTGAAGGGCGTGGAAGAGCCTGAGGCAAAGCGTAAGATCATCGGCGAGGAGTTCATCCGTGTATTCGAGGAAGAGGCAAAGAAGATTGGCGCAGTGGATTACCTGGTACAGGGAACCATTTACCCGGATGTGATTGAGTCCGGCCTGGGGAAATCTGCTGTCATCAAGTCTCATCACAATGTGGGCGGACTGCCGGAGCATGTAGATTTTAAGGAAATGGTAGAGCCTTTAAGACTGCTTTTCAAGGATGAGGTGAGAAAGGCCGGACTGGAGCTGGGTATACCTGAGTATCTGGTATTCAGACAGCCATTCCCGGGACCTGGTCTGGGCGTCAGGATTATCGGTGAGGTGACAGCTGATAAGGTCCGCATTGTACAGGACGCTGATGCGATTTACAGGGAAGAGATTGCAAAGGCCGGGGTGGACAAGAATCTGGGCCAGTATTTTGCAGCTCTGACTAATATGCGGTCTGTTGGCTGCATGGGCGATGAGAGAACCTATGATTATGCTGTTGCCCTGAGGGCTGTGCTTACATCTGATTTCATGACCGCGGAGTCAGCTCAGATTCCCTGGGAAGTGCTGGGGAAGGTGACCAGCCGGATTGTGAATGAGGTTAAGGGGGTTAACCGGGTGCTGTATGATTGCACGGGGAAGCCGCCGGCTACGATTGAGTTTGAATAGTAGACAGGGAGCCGGGAAGCCGCTTAGATAGCGGGCTTTCCGGCTCTTTTGGTGGGGCGTGATACCTGTTTGATACCTATATTATTGAAGGAGCTTTGTAAGTGTAGAAGTAAATTTAGATAAATCTTCATAAGAATAAATATCATCGCAAAGATATTTAACGAAACTACTTTCATCTATTCCAATATTGTATAGATTTGAAC
>PPYE01321189.1_pt1 | contig 11579 bp, 4 predicted proteins | sample 1559881 | NCBI WGS metagenome assembly PPYE01 (sample SAMN08240022, study PRJNA423297) | Human gut metagenome, whole genome shotgun sequencing project.
GGCATTGCTGCCCGGCCCGAAGCTGCTGACACCCGCGGCCTTATTTCCCCAGGTCGTCGGTCTCTGGCCGCCGGAAGCACCGCCTCCGTTACCCGTACCACCGCTTCCGGAACTGCCCCAGGAGCTTCCGCCTCTGGCATTTCCGCCGCCCTGGCCCCAGGGCAGGTCGCTGTCGTCAAAGTCCGAAGATTTCCGGAACGGGGACAGCCTCGGTTCCAGCTTATCGCATTCCAGCAAATCGGCAGGAATCTCTTCGACGAACCGGCTGGTCTTGGAGTAACGGGTCTCCCCGTTGATCATTCGCTGTTTAGCTCCCGTCAGCATCAGGAAATCCTGCGCCCTGGTGATTCCAACGTAACAGAGACGCCGCTCTTCCTCGATCTCCTCCTTGTCATCCGATGAGATTGACATCATGCTCGGGAACAGTCCATCCTCCATACCACTTAGATACACCCGCGGGAACTCCAGTCCTTTTGCACTATGTAAGGTCATCAGCGTCACCCTGTTTTCCGAATCATCCATCCGGTCCACATCCGCGACCAATGCAACCTCCTCCAGGAATTCGGAGAGTGTTCCCTCGTCGTGATCCCGCTCAAAACTGACCGCTTTGTTGATCAGCTCCTCAATATTCTCTAAACGTGTCTGATACTCGATCTCGCCTTCCGCTTCCAGCTCTTTCTGGTATCCCGACTCATCCAGTACATCCTCAATCAGCTCCCGGATCGAGTAGTCCTCATAACGGATCCTCTCTCTGAAATCTTCGATCAGCGCCGTAAATTTGAGAATCTTATCCGCAGCCTTTCCAAGCCCCGGAACCGCCTGGGCACGGCAAAATGCGTCATAGATACTGAAATCATGCTCCGATGCAAATGCCTGGACCTTTCCCACGCTGGTGCCGCCGATCCCCCTCTTCGGAACATTGATAATACGAAGGGCCGACAGATCGTCCCTTCCGTTGTCAATCGTCTTCAAATAGGCCAGAATGTCCTTGATTTCCTTACGCTGATAGAAGTTTACGCCTCCCACCATGCGGTACGGCACATTGCGCTGAAGACATTTTTCCTCGATCAGACGGGACTGGGCATTAGTCCGGTAAAGAACCGCGCAGTCCTGATAGCCGCATTCGCTGTTCTGAATATCGCGCACGATGGCGTCTGCTTCCTCCGCTGCCGTCTCAAACTGCTTATACTGCACCAGAGGCCCTTCCTCGTTAGCCGTCCACAGCGTCTTGGACTTTCTCCCCCGGTTGTGGCGGATCACCTCGTTGGCCGCGTTTAGGATATTCTGGCTGGACCGGTAATTCTGTTCCAGCTTAATCACCGAAGCCCCCGGATACGACTTCTCAAAGTTCAAAATATTCCCAATATTGGCTCCCCGGAACTTATAGATGGACTGGTCATCATCACCTACCACACAAAGATTTCTGTACTTTCCGGCCAGCAGGCTCACCAGCTTAAACTGTGCGGTGTTCGTATCCTGATACTCGTCCACCATGATATATTTAAAACGCTCCTGGTAATAATCCAGAACCTCCGGATTATTCTGAAACAGCTCCACCGTCTTCATGATCAGATCATCGAAATCCAGCGCATTATTCTTCTTAAGCTGGCTCTGATACTCCTTATAAATCTGAGCCACCTTCTTCTGACGGAAATCGCCTCCCGCATTCAGTTCAAACTCCGCAGCCGTCACCAGTTCATTCTTAGCTGTCGATATAAAGCCCAGCATAGCCCTGTCTTTATAAAGCTTCGGATCGATCTCCAGCGTCTTTAACACCTGCCGCATCAGAGTCCTCTGGTCATCTGAATCATAAATAGTAAAATTCGTCGTATATCCAAGGCTCTCAATATGGCGTCTTAAGATTCTTACGCAGGAGGAGTGGAACGTACTCACCCAGATGCTCTCCGCTCCGAATCCCACGATCTTATCCACACGCTCTCTCATCTCTCCGGCCGCTTTATTGGTAAAGGTAATCGCCAGGATATTCCACGGATTTACCCCCTTCTCCTCGATCAGATAGGCGATTCGATGGGTCAGCACCCTGGTTTTTCCCGAGCCGGCTCCAGCCAGCACAAGAAGCGGTCCTTCCGTATGGAATACCGCTTCTCTCTGTACTTCATTCAATGTATCGTAAATGCTCATAAACGTGTACCGTCATTTCCTTTCGTCAACCTGTTATTTCGATTCCCAGATATTTTTTGATATCCTCAAGCTGTTCCGTCGCAAGACGGCGCCCGTCTTCGTAGAGTGCTTCCAGCTTCTTTCTGTCCTGTTCCGTTCTCGACACGGTCACCGGTTTGTCGGGACGGATCACGTAGATTCTGCCCGCCTTTTCCAGTTCATCGATCTCTTCCTGCATCCGGTTGTACCGTTCCGGCGCCTCCTCCAGAGCCTTCAAAAGCCGGGGCAGCGGTTTAAAATACCGTTCATACGCCCGTCTCGTCCATTTATCCACAGGCTTTTTCCTGTAGCCCCGATTCCTGGTCAGTATGACAATCACCTTTTCATATCCCTCATCGATAGCTCTCTGATAGGCGATCGGCATAGAACAGCCGCCGTCCAGATATTTCTTCCCTCCCACGTCGATCATACGCGACATAATAGGAAGGCTGCTGGAGGCCTTCACCGCCTCTATGAAATTCTCACACTCCCCTTTTCCGAAATATTCCGGTTTTCCTGTCTTACAGCGGGTAGCAACCACCTCAAACCGCTGCTTCGATGCCTCAAAAGCCTCAAAATCAAATGGAATCAGCGTCTCGCTCAATTCCCCAAACAGAAAATCAAAGTTAAAGATCGAACGGTTTTTCACCATACTGCGAAAGCTCATAAACCGTTTATCATTTACATAGTCTAAATCCACCCGGATCGTTCTTCCGATCTGTTTGCTGATATAGCTCATTCCGCACATGGATCCCGCAGAAACGCCATTCACATAGGACATCTCGATCCCCTGTTCCATAAATACATCCAGCACGCCTGCCGAAAATACTCCTCGCAGAGAACCTCCTTCCAGTACTAATGCTCCTTCTGTCATGTCATTCACCTCGCATCCTATTTTATTGCATTTCCCCCCGCGGGTCAATCCCTTTATGAAAAAGCAAGCCAATATCTCCATTTCCAGACCTTCCGCACTTTACAAAACCAGCCTACAGAAACTGGCTCTGATACAGCTGATAATAAGCCCCTCTCTTCTCCATCAGCTCCTCATGACTTCCTGCCTCCATGATATTGCCCTGGTCGATGACGAAAATCCGGTCGGCCTTTCTTATAGTAGAAAGGCGATGGGCAATGACGAAGGACGTACGCCCTTTTAAGAGCGCCTCGATGCCCTTCTGCACCAGCAGCTCCGTGTGAGTGTCGATGCTGGAGGTGGCCTCATCCAGGATCAGGATGCCCGGCTTCGACAGCATGGTTCTGGCAAATGCCAGCAGCTGCCGCTGGCCGATGGAGAGCCGCGCTCCCCTCTCACTGATCTCGGTATCATAGCCGTGCTCCAGCTTCATGATGAAGTCATGGGCGTTTACTGCCTTGGCGGCTTCGATCATTTCCTCGTCCGTGGCATCCAGGCGGCCGTATTTAATGTTATATTTAATGGTTCCGGAAAACAGGAAATTGTCCTGTGTCATGATCCCCATCTGGCTTCTCAGACTCTTCAGCGTCACCTTCCTGATATCGTAGCCGTCAATCAGTACCCGCCCGTCTGTCGCCTCGTAAAAACGGCTGAGCAGATTCACAATCGTCGTCTTGCCCGCTCCCGTGGGGCCTACCAGCGCGATGGTCTCCCCCTGGCGTATATGGAAGTTTACATCCTTAAGGATCATGCGTTCCGGCTCATCATCATAAGCGAAGGAAACGTGTTCAAAATCCACTGTCCCCTCAATATCCGGCAGTTCCTCCGCTCCCTCACAGTCACGGATTCCCGCTTCCGTATCGATGATGTCGAAAATACGCTCCGCCGCCGATATGTTGGTTGTCAGCTTATTATAAAAATTGGCAAGGTTCCGGATCGGACTCCAGAACATGGCAATATAGGTAGAAAACGCGAGAAATGTACCGATGCCGACCTCGCCCACACCGATGATGCGGATGCCGATAAAATACAGCAGAAATCCGCCGAGCCCCCAGGTAATCTCCACCACCGGGCCGAATCCGTCCGCCACAACAACGGCGTCGATAAATGCCTGGTAATGCTGCTTAACCAGATCGTAAAACACGGCTCTCGTCTCCCGCTCCGCCGCAAAGCTCTGAATCACCCGGATACCGGAAAGATCCTCATGCACGTAGGCATTTAAATTAGAAGTCTTTTTTCTGTAGATCTGCCACCGCTTATGGGCCGTCGTCTCAATGACCAGCATTCCCACTACCAGAATCGGCAGGGTCAGCAAGGCCGCCATGGCCAGCCGGTAGTTCTTGATCAGCATGATGACCGCGACGCAGACCACGGTAATCAGGTCCGGAATCAGCTGAGTCACGCTGTCTGACAGCACATCCTTTAAGGAATTCACATCGCCGATAATTCTGGCCAGTATTTTCCCGGTGGGGCGGCTGTCGAAAAATCCGAAGCTCAGCGTCTGAATATGGCGGTACAGCTCATCTCTGATATTTAGAAGGACCTGGTTTGACACGTCCGACATGATATACATACGAATCTTGGTTCCCGCCAGGAAAAAGAGAAACATGAACACGGCCAGAGCCCCCAGCTTCAGAAGTCCCTTCACATCTCCGGACGCCACACAGACGTTGATGGCATACTCCATCATAATGGGCGTCGCCATGCTGATAGCAATGGTTCCGGCCATAATGAGAAGCACTACCGATATTTGCTTTTTAAAGACCAGAAGGTACTTAAACAACCGGATGAGCGTATCCTTTTTCAGTACTTCCTTCTGTTCTTCGTCGATTCTGCTTGTATTTACTGACATGGCTGGCCCTCCTCTCCATACTGTACCTGATAAGTCCTGTAATACTGCCCCTTTTTCGCCATCAGCTCCTCGTGGGTGCCGCGTTCTATGATTCTTCCGCCCTCCAGAATCAGGATTTCATCCGCATGGCGGACGGCGGAAATCCGGTGGGCGATGATGATCTTGGAACTGTCCTTCTGCGTCTTTAAACGGCGCTCAATCTCCTTCTCTGTCTCCATATCGAGTGCCGACGTGGAGTCATCGAGGATCAGAAGCGGCGTTCTCTTTGCGATCGCCCTGGCAATACTGATTCTCTGCTTCTGGCCGCCGGAAAGTCCGACGCCCCGCTCTCCAATCACGGTATCGTACTTTTCTCCCAGATTCATAATGAAATCATGGGCCTCCGCGCAGATGGACGCTTCCTCCACGCTCTCCCACTCGGTTGCGTCCCGGTTTCCAGTCTTAATATTGTCCGTGATCGTGTCAGAAAACAGGAATACATCCTGCATAACCACCGTGGTCTGGCTCCTTAAAAGGGTCAGCGGCAGCTTCCGGATATCGATGCCATCCAGCAGAACTTCCCCGTTTGTCACGTCGTAGAATCTCTGGGTTAAATTGACGATGGAGGTCTTTCCGGAACCGGTCACCCCCATGATTCCCAGCGTCTTTCCCTTCGGCAGGGTAAAATCGATGTCTGTCAGAATCCTCGAACCGTATAAATCAAAATCCACATGCTTGAACTGAAGCTCTCCCTCGATCTTTTCAGGAACCACAGGCGCCTCCGGTTCCTTGATGTCCGGCTTCTGGGCCATGATCCGTTTGATCTTCTTATTGGAAGCCATAGCCGCAGCAAAATCATTGCTGAGCCAGCCAACCATCTCCATCGGCCAGATAATATTGTTGGCGTACTCCGAAAATGCGCCCAGTTCTCCGATGGTGATCCGTTTCTGAATTACCATGATGCCGCCGACTACGATGATCGCCATCAGCATCACCTTGGAGAGAAAAGAGACGTTAGGCTGATACTTTACGATCAGCTTTGCCTGCTCCATATTTAAATCGTAATACCGCTTGTTGTGGCGTTTGAACCGGTCAATCTCGTAATCTTCTCTTGCAAACGCCTTCACGGTCCGCACGCCCGCTAAATTTTCCTGGGCCACGGTATTGAGCTCCGCCGTCTGCTCACTGATCTTGTCGTAGACCTGGCCGAGACCATTCTCCATCTTTAAGCCGTACCAGGCGATTACCGGCATAACGAGCAGCGGAATCACTGTCAGCACCGGGCTTAAGCGGAACATGCAGGTCATGATAATCACCGTGTGAATGGTACATTCGATGATCAGCATTCCGACAAATCCCATGGCATTCCAGATTCGGTCCACATCGTCCTTGACACGCGCCATCAGCTCACCGGTGTTATGGCTGTCGAAATATCCCATGGACAGCGTCTGGATATGGTCGAAAAGATCCTTTCTCAGGCTGCTCCCGATCCCCGACGCCGAATAATCAAAGATGAATTCCTTCATGTACTGGAAAATGGCTCTTCCAAGGCCAATTCCCAGAAGCCCCAGCAGCAGGCGCATAAGCATCTCCATCTTGCCGCCGACGATGACATCGTCAATGATGTGTCTCGTAATCTGAGGCGACGCCGCATCCAGCAGAATGCTCACTACCATGGCCGCTATGGCCACCACATACAGGATCCCGTACTTCTTTACATACTTCCCTAAATTCCTCATGTTGCTCCCCCTTTGTCTATACTGTACCATATCAAGTCAATCGCAGCCCTGAAACGTGTTAAAAACTGCCCGGTCTGCGAATTACCGCGAAAAACAGGAAAAAGCCGTCAAAAACAGCAAATTGCGGCTTTTGACGGCTTTCCACCATAAAAATAACCGCAGTCCAGTTCAGACTGCGGCATGGTTAATCAAATTCAGATAGCAAACTGACTTCCATACGAAATAATGGCTGATCAGAGACCGAATTCTTTCCTGAGGCAGACTGACTGATTGTTATTGTTTATAATTCCACTGCTAATTGTACGAGATTTCATATTTCTGCCTCCTTTTCCTTTATTCGGTAATCTAGATACTAGAATACTGCCACTTTTCTGTTCTGTCAAGCACTTTCTGTTTTTCATGATCAGCTCTCAATATTCCAGTACAACTTCGATCCTGTCTTTCCCGCGGTTGTAATAGTAAACCTTCCCAGACAAAAAGTCGTCATCCGACGGCATCTCCCTGTTGAGATCCTTTAAACTCTCCCGTATCGTCTCCGGATACACCTTTTCACAGTTATGGATCGCTGCCTCGTGCATGCTGGTAAACGCGATGTACAAATCGTTCCCCATCATTTCTCCCAGCCGCTTCGCCACGCCAGGCAGAAAGATGGCCACCGCTCCGTTGATCTGGCTCTTAGTCGTGACGAACGTAGCGCAGGCGCCGCCATCCATCCGGACGCCGCTATCCCGTTCCATAAAAATACCGTAGTCCTCATCCTCAAACCGTTCGACGTCCAGCCAGTTGAAGAGACGCGGCGGAAACAGCCTGTATGTATTCTCCATGGCGTCCTTCATCACCTGTTCCCGGCTCCTGTTCCAACCGTCAAATACCACCTTCGGCACCATGGAGCTCGTGTAAAGTCCGCTGAAATTCCCGATGCTCACATAGAGGGTCAGCGCAATATCGCCCGTCATCTCGCAAACGCCTTCTTTCAGCTTCTCCGCATTCTTCTCACAGTTCAGAGGGCGGAGGACCAGATACTCCCGAATGGACTCATAGTCCTCCATATGCCCCAGCGGACTGCTCTTCTCAATCTCCCTGCATCGTTCCAGACAGTCGGAAGCCTCTGACAGCAGCTCCTCCATGGTTTTCCCCAGCCGGAAATCCTGGTAGATCTCCGCCATATGGAACCGCTGGATATGGATCCCGGGACCGTCCCCTCTCAACTCCACCACCAGCAAATCCTCCGGTTCTTCTTCACCGTCTTTTTGCAGCGTAACCTTCGCGCCCCACTCCTCTGTCATCAGAATCAGAAACGCCTGAAACTGCTCCACAAACTCCAAATACTCTTTTGTTTCTCTCTCTTTTTTCATCGTGCATTGCCTTCTCTTTCTTAAATTTCCTGTAATCATGAGAATTTCATGGATTAAAGGATTTGTAAGGGAATTTAAAAATGCCCGGCATTTCGTGGAAAATACGCGCAGCCCTCCACCATCAGGAATGCGGGAAAACGCGCAACCGTATGATTCTATCTTTTATTATACGTTTTAAGCGTGAAAATTACAATACTGGAAACAGATTGCCGAACCGGCAGAACAGAATCAGAACTTCAGAATGATATTATTATAAACCGGAACTCCGGCTCTGTCAATGACAACCGGCTCCTGCGCCCCTATATTTTTCTTGCAGTTCACAGCCCTGTCAGCCCCTGAACTGCAGCCCGTTTTCGACAGGCTTCGTCATATCAGACGGCCGGCGCGTTCCCCGCGGCCGGCCGTCTGTCACTGCTATCTAATCTCTCTCAATTCTAATCTCTCCCAATTACAAAGCTGAAAGTAATGTCGTGTTCACCGCTTACGCAGTATTCCGGATAAACCGGCGCGCCCCAGCTGTCATCTCCGCCGACGCCCCGCATGGCCGCCAGGATCGTTACGACCGTATACCGCGGCTGCGGCAGTTCCTCCACGTGAGTGGCATGCTCCAGCTCCTCCGCCGTATAAGGAAGAACCGATCCTTCAAAAGGACGTCCCTGCGCGGTAAACCGAATGCTGTGTCCCGCTCCATCCGTCACCTTCATCCATCGGATTCCGGTGCGGTTTCCGCATTCCTGCGGAACGAGATAGCGCGATACGCTGTCCGCCGCCGTATCCTTAAAGATTCCGAGGCGTGCGCCTGCGTTTCTGTCACGGTAATTCTCCTCCGGTCCCCGGCCGTACCACTCGAAATCACCGCCAGTTCCGCTGATGCGAAATCTCATGCCGAACAGCGGCAGCTCCGGCAGTCCTTCGCGTCCGAAGTAGTGAGCCGTGGTTTTAATCCGGCCTTCTCTGTCCACCTCGTAAACGACCTCCGTCTCAGTCTCAGGAACCGTTGGCAGGCGGTAGGTATAGGCGACACGAACGCTGTCTTCCCCTTCTTCCACCACGCAGGTTTTGCTGTCATAAAGCGGAAAGCTTCCGGCGCCGTACCAGGCGGCGCTGGATACGGAGAATTTATTGCCTCTGTCGTTATCCGTAGTCGCTCTCCAGTACACAGGCATGGGAATCTTCCCAATCCACTCCCGGCCATCATAGACGAGGGATACAATGCCGCCCTCCTGCTTCGAGAATATTATGTGGAAGCCATTTCCCTTCACGCCAATATTTACATCACCGTGAATAACAGTGAACGGAAGGCGGTCGTTATCAGTGTGATACTCTTCAACGAAGTTCTTACCAACACAAGTCTCACCAACACGGTCCGCATCAGCTCCGCCCGCACTAGCACCGCCAGTAGCAGCACCGTCAGCACCAGCACCGCCAGCACCACCACCAGCACCGCCAGCACCAATCACCCGGCAGCTTTCCCCGAAAGCCGTCTCATACCCGGCATCAGCCCACAGCTCCGTTTTCTTTTTCACCGCGGACACCTGATACACATACTCTCCCGGCTCTGTAAATGCAGGAGCCGGCACGCTCACATACTCCCGCTCTCCCGGATTTACCCGGGCACAGAATCTCTCCGTATGGACGGGTTCGCCATTCCTTAAAGCAAGCCAGATGAATTCTAAGTCGGAAGTGTCGGTAAACAGTCTCCTGTTTTCGATCTCCACACCGCAGGCATCCGGAATCAGCCTCAGATCCTGATAGAGGAACTTCACTTCCTGCGCCTTCGGCGAAATGGTTCTGTCCGCGTAGACGATTCCATTGCCGCAGAAATTATAATCAGTCGGCCGGTCGTCAAAGTCCCCGCCGTAGGCCATATGCAGGACGCCGTCCTCGTCGGCCTTCATCAGAGCCTGATCCACATAATCCCAGATGAAACCGCCCTGATACATGGGATACCGGTCCTCCAGTGAGGTGTATTTCTCCATGCCGCCCAGAGAATTGCCCATGGCGTGCATATACTCACACAGGATAAACGGCTTCTCCGGTTCCTGGTTTAAATACTCCTCCACCTCCGCAGGCTTTGCGTACATGCGGCTCTCCATATCGCTGGTCTCATTAAATTCCCGGTTCCAGAAGACGCCCTCATAGTGAACCAGTCTGGACGGATCCCTCTCCTTGAAATACTTCGACATGGCGAGGATATCTTCGCCCGCGTACGATTCATTTCCACAGGACCAGATCAGTACGGACGCGTGATTCTTATCCCGCTCCAGCATGGACCTTGCGCGGTCCACCACGCATTCCTTCCACTCCGGAAGGCTTCCCGGCACGTTCCAGGAAGGTTCACAGGCCCCCATCTTTTGCCAGGAGCCATGGCTCTCCAGATTCGCCTCGTCGATCAGATAGATCCCATACTCATCGCAGAGCTCATACCATCTCGACTGGTTGGGATAGTGGCAGGTACGGACCGCATTGATGTTGTGGCGCTTCATGAAACGGATATCCCAGATCATGTCTTCTTCCGTGACGGCGCGTCCTCTTTGCACATCGAACTCATGACGGTTGATTCCGCGGAACACAATTCGTTTTCCGTTTAAGCACATGAGGCGGTCTTTCATCTCAAAGCGGCGGAAACCGAGTTTCTGGGGAACGATCTCCACGATCCCTCCGTTTTCGTCGTACAGAATGACGGTCAGCGTATAGAGATAAGCATCTTCCCCACTCCACAGATGAACCTCCGGCACCCTGCCCGCAAAAAATGTGTTCTCCCCGGCAGGCATGCGTTCCCAGACAGCGGCGGTATTCCCTTCCCGGTCGGTCAGCATGGCCGATACACTGCCCTTCGTGTTTCCTTCCAGCGTTAAATCCACCGTGAGTTCTCCGGTCTTTAAGTCTTCCTGGACGCCTGGGCGTACAAAGATGTCCCGCACATGGCATTCCGGCACCGCGTAAAGATACACATCCCGGAAAATACCGGAGAACCGGAAGAAATCCTGATCCTCGATCCAGCTGGCGCTGCTTCTCTTATAGACCTCCACCGCCAGACGGTTGACCCCATCCTTTATGAAATCCGTGATTTCAAATTCGGAGGGCGTAAAGGAATCCTCGGAATAGCCGGCGAAGCGGCCGTTTACCCATACGTAAAAGGCACTCTCCACCCCCTGAAAGGACAGAAACAGCCTCTTATTCTTCAGGGCCGCGTCCGTCTCAAACTCCTTCACATAGCTTCCAACTGGATTATCATCCCAGTCCACGTGGGGAGGCCGCAGCTCCGAGTGACCCTCCCACGGATACATCGTGTTAATATACTGACATTTTCCATATCCCTGCAGCTCTATATGGCCGGGGACCGTGATTTCTCCAAAATCACCGAGACTTCTCTCAGGCAGATAAAAATCCTTTTTCCGCTGCTCCGGCTTCGGGGCATAGGAAAATTTCCACGTTCCGTTTAGGGACTGACGCAGCTTCATGATGCCGCCGTCCGCCTCCTCCCTGCTCTCATAGAACCGGTGGTCGGAATGCGCCTCCAGACGGTTTACCGCAAACACCTCCGGATTTTCAAGCCAGGCTAAATCGGCATGATACTGATG
>PPYE01208562.1_pt1 | contig 11578 bp, 7 predicted proteins | sample 1559881 | NCBI WGS metagenome assembly PPYE01 (sample SAMN08240022, study PRJNA423297) | Human gut metagenome, whole genome shotgun sequencing project.
ATCAAACCACAACTTCTGGCCTGGCGGCGATTACGAGCATTACGTTGTTTCTCATTCCAATTCTACATCAAACCACAACAGACAACGGGACGTATAGCACTTTGTAGAGTTGTTTCTCATTCCAATTCTACATCAAACCACAACAGGCGCATGCCACCCTCGTCGCTGATGTAAGTTGTTTCTCATTCCAATTCTACATCAAACCACAACGGCAGCAGAAGGAAGTCTCAATCAATTGCGGTTGTTTCTCATTCCAATTCTACATCAAACCACAACCGGAAGGCGATGCAGACCCCGGCCCGGTCGGTTGTTTCTCATTCCAATTCTACATCAAACCACAACGAAATATCATTTTCCTAATGCACAACAGTAGTTGTTTCTCATTCCAATTCTACATCAAACCACAACTAGCAGTCATCCGTCGTTTTTCGGGGCTTGGTTGTTTCTCATTCCAATTCTACATCAAACCACAACCTATGGCAGCTTTGGATTGTGCAGAGAATATGTTGTTTCTCATTCCAATTCTACATCAAACCACAACACTGGTGATGATGGCCGTTCTCCAGATGGCGTTGTTTCTCATTCCAATTCTACATCAAACCACAACAGTAACGTCGATATATCTTCTGAGCCTTGTGTTGTTTCTCATTCCAATTCTACATCAAACCACAACTCGGCGTCTGCGCTCCGGCCCGCCAATCGGTTGTTTCTCATTCCAATTCTACATCAAACCACAACTGTACATCGGGCAGACAGAGGAGCTGCCGTGTTGTTTCTCATTACATCAAACCACAACATCGAGCCGGTTCACGCACTGGTCATCCGGTTGTTTCTCATTCCAATTCTACATCAAACCACAACCGGCAATGCACAGGTGTACGGCGATGCATGGTTGTTTCTCATTCCAATTCTACATCAAACCACAACTAAATTTCATTAAAATGGAACTCAATCATCGTTGTTTCTCATTCCAATTCTACATCAAACCACAACTGCACATCGTCATGGCTGTCGAACAGTCCTGTTGTTTCTCATTCCAATTCTACATCAAACCACAACCGTAATGACAGCCATTCATCGAGAAACCGAGTTGTTTCTCATTCCAATTCTACATCAAACCACAACGGAAGTTCAGTACACGGCCGGTCGGGAAGAGTTGTTTCTCATTCCAATTCTACATCAAACCACAACGACATAAATGATTTTCATATAAACGAAAATGTTGTTTCTCATTCCAATTCTACATCAAACCACAACCTCGCGCATGGCAGTAATTCATATTCTGCACGTTACACATATGACACCGATGCATAAAACGTCCTGCCGCACGCCGGGGAAGTTGGTCGGATGTAATTTCGTATTTCAAAGAGCAGTATATCAAAAAAATTCCAGCTGCTGAGGCATCTCGGGCCGGGCCCGTTCGCTTTTCCCCCAATAGTTCCGAATCTCACTGTACTGTTTGTCCGTAACGCTCAGGATACTGGTATATCCGGCAGGCGGCATCGACTTCTGCACCCGACGGAGATGTACTTCCATATTCTCTTTCGAGGGGCAGTGACGCACGTACACCGAATACTGCATCATCGAAAAGCCGTCCTTCTCCAGGGCCTTGCGAAACTGAGTCGCATGACGACGCTCGGTTTTGGTATTGGTCGGCAAATCGAAAAACACGAACAGCCACATGATACGATATGCATTCAAACGGACTTCCGACATCCTGTCACTCCAACAAAGGGTAAACAATCTTCTTTTGCGTTCCAGCGAAACATTTCGCCAGCGATGCCGCCGTAAACGTCAGGCCGACATCCAGCGGACGCATCACCTTCTCGAAACGCGTATCGGCGAACAGTATCCGCAGCAGGGTCCCCTTGACCTCCTGCGTCAGTTGCGACTCGCCCTGCATACGGAGCCCGTACACCAATTCGTCCACAAAAGGACGATAAGGTTCCATCACATCGTCGGCCAACGGAAAGGCATTGTACCGGTTACGGTGGAAAATGCCGAACGCCGGAAACAGCCCCGACCCCATCAGCGACCGTGCGACGGCCGCCCGCAGAACCGTATATCCGTAATTCAGCAAGTTATTGGGAACATCTCCCTCCCGCATACGAACGAAATCCCGGCCGAACAGCTCTGCCCAGTAAATTCTGGCGGCAGTCCCCTCCCGGTTGTCCGCATCGCCGCTGCGGACATTCCGGTAATAGGGCTTCAACCGCTCCCCGTCTTTGCCCAACTTCTGCAGCAAGGCGGCCTGGTTTCGGATTTTCGCCTCGACGATTTGCCGCCATATCCCTTTTTTCAACGGCTCGCTCGCCTCGATTTGCGTCCGGTAGTTCTCGCCCTGTGTCCGGTTGGAATCGAGATTCATCAGCATGGCGTTCGGCATCCGGTCGTCGCCGCAGAAGATGACGGCCGCATTGTTATCCGAGAGCGCATTCAGCAGCGGCAGCGTCACGGACGTCTGTCGGTCCTCCAGCACCACCACCCCGATATCCTCGACCGGAACGGTCCGCTGCATGTCGGGGGCCTCCTTCGTACGGATAATCATCTGATTGTCCCGAAGACTCAGGCTATAAGGCGTCGAAAAGAACAGCGCGCGTTTCACCATGAAGCAATTACCGTTTGAATTTTACTTCCCCCGTAACCGTCAGTTCGAAGTCATAGCCTTCGACGAACATTTTAAAATTGGAAACTCTTATCCTCAACTTCGGAGCAGGATGGCGTGCATCGAAAACCGAAATTCCCATTCCACACTCCGCCGTAACGGCTTTCTGGTCCCGTGCCTCCTGATGAAACAGAAACTGGACACGACCATCCTGCGCCATTCCCACGACCTTGTACAACCTTTTAGCCAACTCTCCGACCGAACATTCATACAACTCGTCCGGGGAATTTTCATAAAACAACACCATCGTCCCCGTTTTCAAGAGATACTTGAGCGAATAACCGTTGACATCCGACAGCGGTACCAAATCGGGCCGGGATTCCCGGTCCGCACTCCGTTTGAAATAACGGGCCGCCTCCAGTTTATTTACGATTTCAAACGTCCGTTTCAACCTGCCCTGCCTGTCTCTGCCTTCGTAAATCGCCATGCAGTAATTCCCGTCGTTGACGACATGGTAATATCGCTTATACTCCTTAACGGATACATCGCGATGAGGCTTCAGGAGAATCGGATTTTTCACACCGGTCAATATCCGCACCTTCCGAATCGGTATCTGTTTTTCCTCGTTCATCCAGACGGTGTGTTTCGTCGGGTCTGTCGCCTCTTTAAAACCGTATGCCTCGACCGCCTCCCTTACTTTCTGTCTGACCGCCTCATCCACGATTTTTTCCACATCCGCAGGCAGCAGTTGGTCGAGCGACTTGCGCACGACATACCGAATCTCGCCGTCTCGTTCGATGGCTCCATAAAATGTCTGTTGATGGAGAGCACCCCGGGCAGTATCGCCCTGCATGTATTTGACCTCTCCCCTGTCGTTCCGCTGCACCTTTCCCCGCACACGCAGCCGTTTCCGGCTCTGCTTGGGCATGTTATCGGGCGTGTGATGCGAAATGAGCAGCTCATCGGCCGTCGCCCGGACATCCTCGGTGAAGGTCGGCCACGGCTTGCCGCAACGGGGTTTATCCGCTTCCCCCCGCCGATAGAGTTCATCCTGCCGAACGTACTGCGCCCACAGGGCGTACTCCCGGCTTCCGATGCAGGCGATGGTAATGGCATCTATACAGTGGTGGACATGATTCACGCGCTCTTTCGCCGCATACTCCTCCTGCAGCCCCCACATCCTGCGGAACGCAGCCGTCGTAGCACCCTTGACCGTATAAACCCGGTCGAAGACTGTCTGCAGATAGAGCCGCGCATACCGGCCGATGATGCCAACATCCACACCCTGCCGATTGCTGAATCCTTCGGGCACCTCCGTCATGGTAAAGGCCTCGCACTTCCTGCGCCAGTAATCGAGGTGCATCCTCCAGTAGTGCCGGTCCTGAATGGCGAAATCCTTCGCCGATTTGGTCGTCGCACTCTTTGCGCGACGGTCCGCCCCCCAGACCCGATGCTCCAACCCCTCGATGCGCTCGAACCATCCGCACGACTCGACACAGGCCAATATCGCGGTATGGTTGGCCAGCTCCGACGGCAGTTTGTCGCGTTTTATATCCCGGTTGAATTCCTCTTCGCACAGCGTCTTGTTGTACTGCGCATCCTCTCCCCCACGCGAACGGGGGACGGTATGCTCGATGTCGTACCGCCGGCCGTCGCCGAGAAACTCGGAAATCCCGATTGTCTTCCCCGTATAAAGGGAACAATGCCCCTGCTCCACCCACAGACGGTATTTGAGAATATCCTCTTCGGAGGGCTCTATGGAATGTCCCGTCGCTTCGACATACTGTTGGCGAATCTCTTCGGCATATTTGCGGTTCTCAGCCTCCCGCTCCCGCTGGTAACGTTCGATGGCCTTCCGTTTGTTGGCGTCGTTCAGCTCGCGGGCGAGCTCGATATTGATTTTCGTGCCACGGTCAATCTTTCCTTCGCGCAGGAGTTCGTTCAGCAGTACGCGGAGTCGGAACAGGGCTCGCATGGCCATCGGATTCCGGACAGCCGGGATGCGCGGCGAACCCAGCTGCAGGAGACCCTGTCCGTTGGGAGACGCCGACGGATACGCCTCAATCATCGAAGGATGGTAAAGGCGCTCCAGCCGCTTCTCCTCTACGCCCCAATAACGCCGCAGATAATCGCGAATACGTTCCTCCTTCCGTGTTTTCTCTCCGTCGCCCAAATCATCCATCTGGGCGGAAATCCCTTGCTCCACTTCGCGGCGCCTGGCCGGGTCGGCATACACCTCCGCCGGAAGCACCTTTCCGAGGTTGGCAAAGAATACCGCCTCGTCGTAGCGGTATCCGCGCCGCAGGTAGGGAAGTATCTTGTTGATAACGTTCAGGCTCAGCGACGCATACCCCTGCGGCAGACGGAAGGCCGCCAGGGTTTTCGCATCGTCGGCTGAAAGCTGCAGTTTCTCCTGCAACCAGGCCTGCAACCGCTCCTCGTCCTCAAAGGCGAAGAGGACATGCCATACGTCGTTGAGTATCTGCTCCTCGTTTTTCCCGGCACCGAGCGTATACAGGCTGCAAATCTCACGCTGCCAATCATCTCCGAAAACCGAAGCGAAAAGGGCCGATACGGGAGACCCCGTCACCGTCGATTTACCGGCACAATTGAAGCGGTACGGCGCCTGCAGCAACTCGCCCCGGCAGGCATAGTTCCCTTTGCCCGCTATCTTTTTGGCAATGTCTTCGAAATCGAAATGCGGTTTGCTCTTGCGCAGGAACAGCGGACGGACAATCTCCACCTCCTCCGGCGAAAGGGGCCGCGGCTCCGCATCGCCGGGACCCGTAACCCGAACGTTGTTGATGAACTGGAGCATCCGGAACTCCTCGAAGCGCGGATGGGACACCGGACAGCGGCTCTTGTCCTTTTCGAAAGTTCACTTGCCTACCAAGCCCTTTTGCGACTTGAGGGGCCTCTGATAGAAAATGGCTTTTTCCAATGCCTGTCGCAACTCCTCATCAAGCCGCTGTTTCCGGCAAATGGCACGAAACTCGGCCAGATAGTGCTCGTTCCGGGCTGTATAGTGTTTGCGAATCTTCTCTTTCCGCTGGTAAAGCCGGTAGAAATATTCGCCCAGATATTCGCACCCCGCAGCGGCCATGTCGGCAGAGAGGGTTTTAATCTCCTGCTTCACCTTACCCTCCTCGGCCTCGTTTCCCGCATCCTTGCGATTGCTCAGAAATCCGCGGCGCTGACACAGATGATACAGCGCCCTGCCCAGCACGTAACGTTCTTCGCGGCAGGCCAAATCGAGTTCTTCGGTCAGACACCGGAAGCGGTCGCGGTACGGGTTCCTGTCCGCATTGTCGTCGGTACGCTGCCAACGGATGAACGCATCGTCCAACGGATAAATCCCCTTACTCTGCCAGGCGTTCAACTGCTCCTCCGACAATGCGGGACAGAGGTCGTGCCGTACCAACACCCGCAACAGGGCTATCTTGCGCAAACGGCGACGGAAATAGTGCCGCCGTAGGGCACGGGCATCGGTCCTGTCCTGCACGGCCGGTTTCTCCTGATTCTTCTCACGTGCTACCCCCTCCTGAAAGATATCCACCCCTCGGTCGAGCAGCGTACATCCTTCGTCGTCCACCTCCACGATAGCCCATCCGAGGGAATTGGTTCCTACATCTATACCCAATCTTTTCTCCATAAATTGGCGGTTTTTCGTAAAAATAAGGAAAATTTTTGGATTTGTGCACTTATTTTTCCTATATTTGCAATGTAAGAACTTCTACATCTTACCACAATAAGGCCATGGGCCGCAGGTTTTAATACCTATGTCTCCGCGTACTCCGTGGAGACTTTTTTACGGTCTCCGGAAAACATCTGCCGGAACCGCCCATAACGGAGACACATGATGGAACAGGCAAAGACAACGGAGAGATGTGCCGACAGGCTGAGGCGCAACGGTTTTGAGGTGGCGACAGCGGCCGACGCACACGAGGCCGGCGAATACATCCGCAGCCGCATCGCCGAACTCGCGCCGGCGAGTATCTCCTTCGGCGACTCGATGACGCTCTACGCGACGGGGACGGTGGAGTGGCTGCGGACGCAGCGCACCTATCCGTTCATCGACACTTTCGAACAGGGCGTTCCTTTCAGGGAACTGATAGAAAGACGCCGGCAGGCGCTGTTATGCGACCTGTTCCTGACCGGCGCGAATGCCGTCACCCTCGACGGGGAGCTGCATTGGCTGGACATGATAGGCAACCGCATCGCTCCGATAGCCTTCGGACCGCGGCACGTCATCCTGACCGTCGGTCGGAACAAAATCGTGGAGGACGGCGATGCCGCCTTCAGGCGTATCCGCGAAACGGCCGCCCCACGCAATGCGGCACGTCATGAGGATTTCGACACGCCGTGCGTGAAAACGGGCCGGTGCATGGATTGTGCATCGCCCCGACGGATATGCAACGAACGGCTCATTCTGCACAAATGCCATCCGAAAGGGAGGATTACGGTGGTCTTGATTGACGAAGACCTCGGGCTGTAATATTCCTGCACGGAACGCAATCCCCGCATGCATTGCCGGCACACCGGAAGCTCCGCCGCGGAACGGGAAAAGGGCGGACCGCCGCAGCAGCCCGCCCACCGACAAATTGACCAACCTGCCGACGTTTAGTAAACCGTATTCTGGGGGTCGAAATTGCACCAGCCGCTCGTCCAGTTGGCGACAGCGGTCTCATTCGGACCGAAAGCACCGATATAGTCCACTTTATCGAAGCCCGAAGCCACCTTCTCCTCCGTCCATGCAGCACCCGAAGCAAGCGGACTGTCGCTGCCGGGGAAGACCACCGGAGCGGAAAGGCTGAGCGGATTGCCGCTGAGGCCGAGGTCGGAGAGGGCTGCGAACACCCTGTTTCCACCCTCCGCACGGTTGAAATAACCGTCGGCGAAACTACCCGCATCCTCATCGTCGAACTGGGAACCATCCTTCCAATACTGTGCATCCTGGTAATTCTTCACCATGCCGGCCATCACGCAGTTGGTTACGTTGAGTTTGCCCTGCTCAGCCCAATCCTGTGTGGTAGACCCTTTGTCGTTCTCGATAATCAGCCCTACCGGGAAAGCCGCTATGAGGGAGTTATAGATACTGAGCTGGGTATTGCGGCGCAGATGAAGCGCGGCCTGGAATCTCGCATCGACCGGGCTACCCTCGGCGCCGGCCTGTTCAGTATAGGATGCGGGATTGGACACCGGCCCGAACAGGCTGACGTTGGCGAACACGCATGAGGTGTAGGGTTCGGTAGCCGCACCGTCGCCGTTGTTGTCCGATTCGAAACCGTTGGAGGCCGACTTGTCCCCTATCCTCGGATTGCGCACGCCCATGGCGAACTGTACCTTGCCGCTGAAGCCGTTGTCGGTATCGAAATCATCGTCCCAACCCGAATAGGCGACGAGATATTTCGCATTCGCCGTACCGCCGAACCACTCATAGGAGTCGTCCCCCGAATAGGATACCTGCAGGTGGTCGATTTTGGTACCGCTCCCGACCGAACCGAAGGTAATTCCGTTGATTTCATTGTCCGTAGAGTATTCGATACCGGGGAATTCCACACGTACATAGCTCAGCACGCCGGAATTGTCCGCCGGGTCGTTACCGCCGTGTTTGGAACGCACACCGCCCTCGATGGTCTGTTCGCCGAGGTTGTTGGGCGCCTTGCCGAGCAGGATGATACCGCCCCAGTCACCGGGCTTGCGGCTGCCGGGAGCCTGGGCAGAAGTGAAGACAATCGGGCGTTCCGGCGTACCCTGTGCCATGATTTTGCCGCCCCGTTCGATAATGAGCGTACCCTGCGTAGCCTTGTCGCCCTTTATCACCACACCGGGCTCGATGGTCAGCGTCACACCGTCGGGCACATAAACGAACCCTTTGAGCGTATAGACGTTCGGATAGGTCAGCGTCATGTCGGAAGCGATTTCGAAATTATCCTTCGAACCGTCGCCCAGTTCGAACGTTTCGCCCTGCGGAGGATTCTCGCCGCCGTTGTCCGTATTCTTGTCGCAACTTACGGTAGCAAAGGCCGAGAGGAGCATACATGCCACGGCGGCCATCTTGATGTTCTTTTTCATCTTTTTCTGTTCGATTAAAAATTGGTGTTTTCTCTATTGTCTGTCCTGTCGAATATCGTTCACAGCTTTACCGAGACAGTCAGCGATACGCTCTGACCGGGATTGTAGCGCCGGGTGACCTGTTCCCGCCGGTACATCTGTCCGTCCTTCTCGAACTTCGGGAACTGCTTGTACACCACGTCCTCCGAGAGAAGGTCCTTCACCGAACAGCTCAGCGTCACCCGTCGCCCTATCCTTTTCGATACGGAGAAATCGAGCACGTTGCGCGGCATTTCGTACGAATCGGGAATCAGCGTATTGGGGTCGGGATTGACGCTGTTGGACTTGCCCAGCCCCACTATCCGCTTGCCAATCCGGTTGTAGAGCAGCGCCACGTCGAGTCCGAGTCGTTCGGAACTGTAATAGAGTCCCGCGTTTATCACGTAGGGCGACTGTCCCTGCATGGGCCGGTCGGGTTCGGACACCACCTCGCCGGGCACAAAGGTCACGTTGCTGTATATCCACGCCGCATTGAGCACCAGCGAAAGGTTCGGCATACCGATAAAGCCGAGGTTTTTCCTCACATCGAGCTCCACACCCCAGCTTTGGGCCCGGTCGGCATTCTCATACATATAGCGGAGCGAACCGCCCATGTCGATATAGGTCCACTCTATCGGATTGCGGAAGTGTTTGTAGAAGGCACCGAGGCTCACCGTCTCGCCCGGTGCGGGATAGAATTCATAACGCAGGTCCACGTTGTCGATGACGGCCGTCCTGAGGTTCTCGTTACCGGCTATCTCGCTGAAGAGGTCGAAATCGTAATAGACCGTAGGGGAAAGCTCACGCAGCTCCGGACGGTTGAGCGAACGCCCGTAAGCCGCCCGCAACTGATGCCGGTCGTCTATCCGGTAAGTGACATTGACCGAAGGCAGCAGATTGAGGTCGTGGTGCGTCTTGGTGGTCATCAGGATAAGTTCGGGTGCATCCGAACGGTCTCGCGTCAGCTTCGTGGTGTAGCTTTCGAGACGTGCCCCGGCATAGATATCGAATTTTCCGAGCGGAATGTCGAGCGCCGCATAAGCCGCTCCGTAATAGATGTCGGCGGTGTAGGCATTGGTCTTGCGGGTTATCTCGTCGATATAGACCTTGTCCGCTCCCAGCCATTCGGGCGACAGCATTTCCTGGAAAGGCAGCTTGAGATAATATTGCCGCTCTTCGGCGGAAAGGTTGTCGTAACGGTAGATGAACTCGCGCTGGTCGTAGCTGCGGTAACGGTACTCGCCGTAGATGCCGGCCTTCAACGTGGGTCGGATACCCCCCCAGGCCAACTGCTGCACATAGTTGCCGGAAGCCGAAGCGATGTGGTCGCCGAGGGTCTGGAAGTAGCGTTTGATGTTGTCGTTGCCCGTCACCACATCCGCCAGGTCATCCGTACTTCCGATACCGGCCATATTGGAGACGATGCGGCGGTCGGGTTCGTTCCGGTCGGCATAGGAGTAACCGGCATCCCACGTCACCGTCGCATCGGTACCGGCCAGGTGGTGCGTGCCGGAGAACTGCCCCGTATAGGTCAGGCGCGAAGAGTACTGCATCTCGGTCTGTTCGAGATAGTACATGCTGCTCATGTCCTTGATGCCCCGGCGTTCGGTCAGACGGTTACGCCCCAATATATTGAGCAGGTTCTTGAACTCGATACGGTTAGAGGCGTCGAGGATGAACGCCCAGTTGTGCATCGCTCCGAGCCGGACATCGTTCGAATATTGGTTGTCATAATAATCGTCGAGATAGATGGGCGTGTCGGCGGCCGCGGAGTAGATGCCGTACCGGGCGTTCTTGATACCTTCGACTCCTTTAAACGTATTGCTGTATGTGACGGCGGTGATGTTGCCCACGGTACGGCCGTGCTTCGTATCCCAGCGGCGGGCCATCGAGAAGGAGAGCCGCTGGTCGGGCATGGGGATAAAACTCCGGATGCGCCAGTCGTTGTTGAACCCTTCTCTCGTCAGCCTCGTTATCTCGTCGGGCGAAGTGACGAGGTCCATGTGCGCCGGAAACGAGCGGCCGAGCGGCCTCTTGCCGAGGTCGAAACCGAGGAAATCCGTACAGCTTCCGGGGTTCATGCGGAACTGCCTGAATTGCGTCCTGACATTGAACCCGGTCGAATAACCGACTTCGATGCTGTTTTCTTCGGGGATACCTTTGGTCACTATCTTGACAAAACCGCCGGAGAAGTCGCCCGGTATCTCCGGCGAGGGGGATTTATAGACCAGCAGGTTGTCAATCTGACTGCTGGGAATCATGTCGAAGGAGAAGGCACGGCTGTCTGTCTCGGTACTCGGGACGGCCAGTCCGTTTATCCATGCGTTGTTGTAGCGCTGCGACAGGCCGCGCACGATGATGAAACGGTCGTCTATGATGGTGATGCCGGGGACGCGACGGACGACTTCCGAAGCGTTCCGGTCGGGGCTTTTCGATATCTGGGCCGCCGAAACACCGCTCGTGACCTGCGGAACGGCCTTTATCGTTCCGAGCATGGCTATCTCGGTGTCGCTCCGCATACGGGCCTTCACGACCACCTCTTCGACCTCTTCCGAATCGCTTTCGAGGCGGACATCCACCCCCTCCACATCGGCGGCCACCCTGCACGACACCTCGATGCTCTTGTAGGAGATGAAACTGACGGCGAACGTATAATCCCCCGCGGCAAGGTTGTCGAGGCGCCAACGGCCCTCCATATCGGTTTCGGTTCCCTTGTAGGTATCCTTGACCATGACTACGGCGCCTGTCACCGGTTCGCCCGTGGCGGCATCGGTCACCCTTCCCGACACGGAGTAAAGCGGCTGCGCCGCCTCCGCCGCAAGGAAGGGGCACAGCGCAAGAAAAAACGACAGAATTCTCGGTGTGTACAATCTCATATCT
>PPYE01344333.1_pt1 | contig 11578 bp, 5 predicted proteins | sample 1559881 | NCBI WGS metagenome assembly PPYE01 (sample SAMN08240022, study PRJNA423297) | Human gut metagenome, whole genome shotgun sequencing project.
GATTATCTAAGTTGATATGAAGCAGGAATGAAACATGAAAAAGAAACAGGTTGAGAAAGAACAGAATAATGAGAAACAGATTCCCAGACAGGAAACGACACTGGGAGAAGATATCTTTCAACTGTTATTGAAGATTGTTCTTATCATTTTGGCGGTCATCCTTGTTTTTACATTTATGTACGGGATGGCGAGAATCAATGACGTATCTATGAAACCAGCAATAAAAGATGGTGATCTGGTCATGTATTATCGACTGGACAAGCGTTTTGTGTCCGGTGATATTGCAGTATTTAAGAAAGATGGCAGAACAACCACAGGCAGGGTCGTAGCAGTCGCAGGTGATACCGTAGATATAACAAAAGACGGTTTGATGATTAACGGCGCTACGCAGATTTCACAGGATATTTATTTTGACACCACACAGTTTCAAAATGGAGTTGACTTTCCAATCACTGTTGGCGAAGGTCAGATATTTGTACTGGGTGATAACAGACCGGAGGCGTCAGACAGCAGAATCTATGGCTGCATCAATATTAAAGACGTCAAAGGAAAAGCGATTGCGGTTATTCGGACCAGAGGACTCTAATCCCCTCCTCCGTTAATCAAATAAAAACAAACAATATTATTTACAAGGGAGGAATCATTATGAGCATGAACAAAATGTTCAAAAAAGTGCTCGCAGTTGTTGCTGCTGGTGCCATGACGATGGGAATGGCAATGCCAACATTTGCGGCAGATCCGGGCAAGACAACGGAGGCATGGATTACTAAGACCTACAATACAGAGTCCGGAAAGGCTGAGAAGTTTAGCTTTACAGCAGAGCAGGTCAAGACAGGAACTGGTATAATTACAACAGATGCAGCGGTTACTATGCCGAAGATATCATTTACCGATACTGAAACAGGAACAACTTCTAGGAGAGGTCAGATTACATTTCCGACATATCCAGAAGCAGGAAAGTATGAGTATACTGTAAAAGAGATACAGACAGCAGATCCAGCAGTAGTCAACGGTGATCATGAAAAAATGATCATGTCAGGGGCTGAGTATACAATGGATGTATATGTTACAGATGGTGCAACTGGTACAGAAATTTCTAATATCGTTGTAAATAAAGTGAAAGATGATGCAGGTCAGACAGAAACTGGTAAAGTAGATATTGGAAATACCGATAATAATACTTTCAACTTTACTAACACTTATGTACAGGAAGCTGGTACAGGTACAGATCCTACAGATCCAAATCCGACTTATAATAAGTTTGGCTCTTTGAATGTGTCTAAAAAGATTGTTAATGCAAATGGTACAGCAACAACTCCTGACGATGAGTTCGTTTTCACAGCAACCTTTGCATTCCCGAAAGGAACAGATGCAAACACACTTGGCGGAATCAAAGATGCTAATGGAAAATCTGTTACGCTTGGTGAAGGCGGAACATACACATTCAAGCTGAAAGCAAATGCAAACATGAAATTCACTGGTGTTCCTGTAGGAACAACAATTAGCGTAAAAGAGTCTGCAGCTAAAAACTATAAAGGTAGTGCTGAAATCACTATCAATGGTACTAAGCTGAATCCTGTTGCTGCAACATCATACAACACAGAACTTACAGCGGTAAATAATAATGAAAAATTAGGTCAGAAACAGAATACCGTTGATGTAACCAATACATACAACGATGTACCTGTAACTGGTATCATCATGAACACTCTTCCATACGTTCTGATGATTGCACTTTGCGGTGTAGCACTGATCGCTTTTGTAGGATTCAAACGCAGAAGATTACAGAAATAATAAAATATAGCAACCAGGAAAGGGGATGTGTGCGGCGTTGCTCCGCCGCATCCCTTTTTGCTAATTTTGCGAGCAAATTGGTCAGATGAACCAGCTTTGATAAATATAAAAGCAACAGAAATGGTGAAAGGAACTTGTACATATGCTTCAGATGAAGAAAGTGCTGAAAGGAATTATCAAAGGATTAGACCATATTGTAAACTTCACAGCCTTATCGCTGATTCTTGCAGCCATGTTTCTCTCAGGTTATATGCTGTGGGACTCCCACCAGGTATACCAGACAGCAGATGCAAAGAACTATGAAGCATATATTCCGACAGAAAAGAATACAAAATCTTTTGAAGAATTACAGAAAATCAATCCGGATGTGATCGGATGGATCAGGGTCAATGATACCAACATCAATTATCCGTTGGTGCAGACGGATAATGATGAAACTTATATGAATACAGACGCAGAAGGAAACTATTCCCTGAGCGGAGCGATTTTTTTACATTGTGCGAATAAACCGGACTTTTCGGATTTTGACAATATTATATATGGTCACCATATGGAAAAGCACATGATGTTTGGAGATATCGGTGAATTTACAAATGAACAGTATTTCAACGAACATCCATATGGAAATCTGTTCTTTGACGGAAAAGATCATGGAATCGAATTCTATGCATTGATGCAGGTAGATGCCTATAATGAAACGATTTTCAATGTGTGTCTGGACACACCAGAAGCGAAACAGGAGTATCTGCAGGAAATCGAGAACAATGTTTTATATAAAAGAGATATGAATATAACGGAAGATGATCATCTGGTTTTGCTGACCACCTGTACATCGGATATGACAAATGGAAGAAATATCCTGGTGGGACGCTTAACAGATCAGATATATCCGGAAAAAGAAAAAGCCAAAAACGTAGGTACAGGAATTGATGAACTGAAAAATGCAGTAGGAAAAGTGCCAGTTATTGTATGGTTTATCCTGATTGTCCTTGTACTGATTCTGATAGCAAGACAGATAGAAAAGAAAAGAAACAAGAAGAAAGAAGGAGAGGGAGAAGCATGAGAACAGCACGTTTAACAAAAATAGCTATGGTTATATTCCTGTCCATGATATTCTTTCTGGGTGTTCAAAAACCAGTACTGGCAGCTGGCAAAAACACAACAGTGAAAATACCAGTGGAACAGATATTTGAAGCGAACAATTCTGTAGATGCTGACAAAACAGGCTCTTATGTTTTAATAGCAGATCAGATACAAAATCCAATGCCGGAGGGAAGCAATGGAAGAACATTTACCTGGAATATGAGTGGCAATTCTTCTACAGAGCTGATTATGAATGTCGGACAGGCAGGAGAATATCATTACAAGCTGTACCAGGCAACAGAGAATAAAGAAAATTATACATATGATTCAAAAACCTATGATGTAACGATTGAAGGATTCTTTGATTCCAATAATGAACTGATGGCGGTAACAGTGGTCAAAAATGAAAATGGAGATAAAGTATCGAAGGTTTCATTTAAAAACTCATATACCGGTCAAACTGGTAAAAATCAAAACCCGGTTTCATCTTCCCCAAGATCAAAGGATATTATTCATAATGGTTCGCCGGTAAAGACAGGCGATGATAGTCCGGTTGCAGGATATTTGTTCTTATTCTTTGGCTCAGTTGTCTGCCTTTGCGGATTACTCATGGAGAAGCAGAAGAACAGGAAGGAAGATGCGAAAAATGAGGCATAAGAATTGGAAAACATATTTGAAAATAGCATGTTCCTGGCTTCTAATTTTTTCTGATTCTTCCTTTTTCAATCAATGAGTTTATGTACGGAACAAAGAAAAGAGAGAGAGGTGAGCACCTATGCAGCTTACTAATACAACGGATTATGCAATCAGGATTGTCTGTTATTTGGCAATAAAAAAGCGCAGGGTTACAACGGCAAAATTAGCTTCTGAATTAAAGATTCCGGAGAGCTATATTCCCAAAATCACAAAGCAGTTAAAAAAAGAGAAGATTATTTCAGCTTCTGAAGGTACCAGTGGAGGATATGCCATTGCCAAAAATCCAGAAAAGATTTCTTTATTTGATGTCATATCATGTATGGAATCAACAATGGCAATCAGTCGCTGTCTTGAAAAGGATGGATTTTGCTCCAGAAACTATACGGATTGCTGTAAAGTACATCAAGTCTTATTGGACTTACAGAACACTTACAATAACCGATTAGAAAATGTGAAAATCTCTGATATTATCAGACCTGGGAAAGATGAATATTTTGGGCGATTTTATATCATTCTGAAAGTTAATTTAGCGGAAAACAGTTATGAATGTATCTATTCTCATAACAGGGGGATTTATGATGATGTAAAAAATGCAGGAACATATGATGATTTTCTGAAAGTATATTGTGAAAAATATGTATGTGAAAAAGATTGTGAAAAACTGCAGGAATTTTTGAAAAGCGATTCGTTGACAGAGCATTTGAAAAAGGGCTGTTCAGAAGAAGATATCGTTTATCAAAGAAGAAGCGAGAAAAATTCAGAGACTTATGTTTGGATGAAAGTAAAAAGATTTGTGGATGAAAATGAGAAAACTGCTGTTATTACATTCCATAATGCAAAAGTTATCCCTAACACAATTGTAAATATGGAACGGGAATTAAGACAAAAAGCACAGGATGAGACAAAACAGTATTGGGAAATGGTTTCGCTTCTGGCTGCAGTGTTGAATCACAATAATCTTATAGAAACAGAACATCAGGATGATATCTGTTTTTATACAAAACAAGTGTATCTTCAACTACAGAAAAACTATCCGGAGTATGGGATTACAGAGGAAGAAATAGAAAATGTCTCTCATCTGTCTCCAATTCATGATATTGGAAAAATCCGTGTGCCGATAGAGATATTGAACAAAAACGGTAAATTAACAGCTGATGAGATGGGAATTGTAAAGCAGCATCCTCTTACAGGGGCAGAGATGACATTGCGGTTTCCACGAGGAGCTACGACAGAAAAACTTAATAAGTATAGCTATGAAATATGCAGATATCACCATGAAAGATATGATGGTTCTGGTTACCCGGATGGACTAAAAGGTGATGAAATACCACTTTGTGCTCAGGTAGTAGGCCTTGTGGATGCTTATGATGCATTGGTCAGTGTACGCCCCTATAAAAGAAAATTAAAGCATGAAGAAGCCATAAGAATGATTGCCAATGGTGAATGTGGTGTATTTTCAAAAAAACTATTGCAGTGCTTTATAGCAGCGGCAATGCAGAAGGAATGGATAAAAAAGGCAGATAGTTGAGAAAAGGAAAATATGTTTTTAGGAGGAATTTGTGTGAAGAGGAAAAAGAGATGGCTAAGATGGATAGCCTGGACACTTTTATTGGTTTTGTGCATGAATAGCGCAGGAACGACAGTTTTGGCAGTTTCAGTGGAAGAAGAGAATATTCCAAATATAAATAGTACTCAAGAGGGTGAAATGCGCACAGAAGATTTTATTCCGGAGGAAAGTACATCATTGTCGGAAGAGACGTCGAAAGAAGAAAATACTTCGCCATCAGAAGAGACTCCTGGAGAGAAAATCACCCCGCCATTAGAAGAGACTCCTGGAGAGAAAATCACCCCGCCATTAGAAGAGATTCCGGAGGAAGAAATTACTCCATCCCAGGGAGAGCTTTCAGAAGAAGAAAAAGCCTTCGAGGAGCAGGTTGCACAAGAGGAATCACCGAAACTTCAGGAGATTTCCGAAGGATTTGATATTGATTTCTATGTCATTATTGATGGAAACAAGGTAAAGCTTCAGCATAATGACATTACCGGCATTGCAACATGGAAAGACGGAAGAACTACCTATCATGGTGTTTCCATTGAGGACCTGCTCCGGATATATGAAGAATTTGGATTTGTGAAAAACAGCGAGAGTCAGAATCCGGATGCGATAAAAAAGTTTGTATCTGCATACCGGGGAAAAAGCAGGATAGAATACGGAGAAGTTTATACAGACACAGAATCCGGAAAGACCTATGTTTCTTACAATTATGGCCAGAATAAACAAGGGGAAGCGGTAGATGTTTACTACCTTCCAAATGGAAAAGGCGTTGCATTAAATTTAAAAGATTCTGTAAAAAAGGACAATTCGTTTTATTCCGTAGAGGTAAAGGGCGAAGGGCAGGATCGGATCCGTTATGCATTAACAGGAACTGTAGTGGAAGAAGCTGTGGCTGACTTTAATCCCAAATTGCCAGACCAGACAGACCAGATCGAATGGACCTGTATGGGAACAGACGATAAGGTGATAGATGGTATACGGGAATCGGGGAACCAGACGAGATTCGCAATTGGAAAAATCACACAGTCTTATGTGATCCAGAGAGCGGATCAGACAGCCTTTGACATTCAGTTTTATATATATGCAGACAATGAGGTTCGAAAGCTGCCGGCTGATTCTCTGAAAAAGGTGTATAAATGGAACCGTCAGGGCAGATGCTATTTATCTGTCAGTGATCTTGCTGAGATTTATAGAGAGTTCGGCTTGAATGCAGAGGAAACACAGTCCGGAAATTATTTTCCATATACAGTCCGTGGTGAGAAGACATTAGCACAGGCGACAGTGGTAACTTATAAAGGACAGCAATATGTATCTTATAACCTGGACAAGCAGGAAGCAACTGTACCAACAGACGTTTATTATATGCCAAAAGGAGCATCTGATGGCGAAAAAATTCCGGATAATAATTCAGACCAGATTAAGCAGAATAAGAACAGTTTCTATTCGGTTACAGTGATCAATCCGGATGGAAATCGAACTGTGAGTTACTATAAGAAAGATTCTGCGGTCACAATTTCCGTTGATCCTGGAGATACGAAGGAAAGCGACTGGCTTTGTGCCAGTGAGGATGAAAATAAAACAATTTCTCCGGTGAAACAGGGCGATAAACTAACCTTTTCTATTGGAAAGATAGAGCAACCATATACGGTTGCATGCAACACTTTTGCACCAGCAACCTTGAACATTAAATTCTATACTTTTGTAAATAATGAGAGATATAATGTTCTAAACGAAGAAATTCCTGTTATAAAAGATACTACAACAAAGCCGGGAACAGTTTATTATTATATTTCTAATGATGAGTTAAAAAAGCATTTTGAAAAATTTCATTACGATGGTTCTATTCAAAATGAAGCAAAAGAGCGTTTTTATTATTCCAAGAGAGATTACGATACAATCCATAATGCAGGGAAATACACGATAGAAGGTCATGAATGTATTTATATAGGAAAGTCCGGAGAGCCGATGGATGTGTATTACCTGCCAAATGGAGAAAAAATTGATACCATGAGTGCAAAGACCTTATTCGAACACGACGATAATAGATATAACGGTTTTTACAGTGTGACAGTACAGGATGAAGATGGACAGGTTTACAGCGAAACAGCTTTGCGTGATCTTCCGGCAATTGATTTTGTTGCAAGAAAGTCAACACTTACAAAAACAGTTAGTACAAAGCCGCGTGTAGAAGAACAAACGCAGGATATAAACTGGGAATGCAGAAAGGAAGATGGTACTCTTTCAGAAGTTACATGGAGTAAAAATGAAGCAAAGCATACCATGAGCTTTACTATTAAGCCAGATGATGCAGTACGTCCATATGTGATTGTTCCTGATAATACAGAAAAACCGGCAGCAACAAAAGAAGCAAATATTAGTTTTTATGTATTTATCGATGGACATTATAAGCTGATAAAAAATATTAATGCTGAGCAGCATTACATAATCAAAGCAAACAGTGGCCGAGCCAGTCGTTATTATTTGCGAGCCACACCAGATGATACGATTTCTAAAATTTACAGTGAGTTTGGTTTCACTCCGAGCAAGCTGGAGCCCGGCGCAGATCAGAAAGAGAAGATTCTGTTTGGTTATGCGACAGACAGCCGTGTGTTTGTACAGCATCCTTATAAGGACAACGATGGTACATGGTATATTCCTGTCCTGAAAAACGGGAAAGATGTATCTGTCTATTATTTCTCACAGCCAAACCCACTGAATCCAGACAGAATCGAAAATTATTTTGATCGTTTGACAGGACTTTCTTCTCAGGTTGGGCTGGCAGGAAGACATTTCAGTGTAGAGGGAAGTTTTCATCTGATTGAAGTGTTGGATCCACTGAACCTGACCAAAAGAGAGGCGATTAAGAGACAGTATGTAGGCCATGGGGAAGCATATACTGTGGAAGTACCAAAGAGGGCAAGTTTAGAAGGTGAGTATTATGGCAAGGAGATTGTCTGGAGTTGTACATCTAATGACAGGGACGAAAATGAGGTTCTTCCGGAACCGTCCGGAGATGATAAGGTAAAATTTGAAATTCCGAATGTTAACTCATCTTATGAGGTGATCGCAGACAAACCGCTGGAGTCTGGGGCAGTCAGGGTTATCTATAATACAACTCGTTATATGAAGAAACTTCCTAAGGAAGCTAAGTTGACCCCTCAGGTTGAGAATAAGACAAGACATATAGATGATTATGAGAATGAAATAGAAGCTGGAAAACATAACGTTAAGTCACCATATCCTCTGGTTTATGATCATGAAGATAATGACAGCAAAGAGTTGGAACAGTATGAATTCGATCATTGGGATTACAGAAACAAAGACGGAAAGTGGCAGGAATGCGGTGCAGGGGATTCTATTTCTGATCTTATAAATAATAATGCAAGACAGCCAATCACCCTCTATGCAGCGTGGCGTAAGGTGAGTAACCAAAATCGAAAACAGGTACAGTTTTATATCTGTAAGTCAGCGATGCCGGAAGATGGTTCGGTAGCATTACCAACCACGAATGTAGACGATTATACAAGTGCGGTTGCCGTGGCAAACTGTAATGTGAAGGCAAGTATATTGCATGATGTTCCAGTTCTTGGAAATAAGAATCCATCTACGTGGGAACAGTATGCGGATGGAAATAAGAGAGTGCAAGAACTTTTGCAGGGAACTAAACCAGATGAGGGATATATTGGAAATGGAGACTATATCTACAAGATAGATAGAATTCCTTCCGATGAAGAGGTATTCCAGACAATTCGTGAAAGCGGACGTATGATTCGTATCGGAGACAGGGAGATTCCGCCATCGAAATTAGATACCGAATTCTTCACCATTTATTGGTATTCTTTCAAAAGTGAAATGTCCGATGGGTGGCATATTGACGGACGTATTGTAGCAAAAAATGGTTACCTGACAGTAAAGAAAGATTTTGTCGGAATGCCGGAAGCAATAGAGGAAGTCAAGAAAGATTATTATATCCAGGTAGATATGGATGAAAAGCTTTTAGATGGAAAACCTCAGCCACCTGCATTTCATGAGCATATGAAACTTGTGCTTCCTTCAGAAGATAGCCAGAAACCGGATGCAGAAGCTCCGCAAGCGGAGGATGCTCCAATAGAAGTTGTAGGTACATGGACAGATGATACACATACAAGCTGTACGTGGATCGTTAAGGCGGACTCATTCTGGAAATACACATTAAAAGAGTACAACTATAAGCCAAAAGATTCGAATGTGAAATTTTCAGGTTGGTACAATGTTCGCAATTCTCATGAACAAGGAGATAATGTAAATTCATGGGAAGCATATCCAGAAAGTGGAATTAAATTCACAGGACGTGGAATTGGACGCGGTGGTGAAACTCTTACTATTGAATTGGAGAATCGTTATCAGAAAGAGGGAATACTCACACTGAACAAATTTGATGAGTCTACCGGACAAGGAATGGAGAAGATCAATTTTGCTGTCAGTAAGAACGGTGTTGAGGAGGAAACGGTAACAACTGATAAATACGGAATCGCACAACTTCACATTCCGTTACAAGATGAAAACAAACAGAACAGAACAGCAACTGAGACGTATTTGTTGCGAGAGACAAACTTACCGACGGGATATGTAGACACAGGAGATATACAGATCACAGTTGAGATTGCCAATGGAGCATTCAAAATCATTGATGCAAAACTGGTGGATAGGGAGGCTAACGAAAATCAGGAGGCTGTTAAGGCACCAGTTGATGGTAAGATAGACGGAAAATCTGTTCTGCTTCAGCGAGGAGATACCAGCCTTAATATCCGAAATTTTGCTAAAACAGGCACTCTGCATATCAAAAAGACATGGGAAAATCCAAATGATGCACTGACGGAAAAACAGGTGAAAATCAGATTGTATCAGAATGGAATTTCTACAGGACAGGAATTCCTGCTGAATGAAGAGAACGGATGGGAACACACAGTCGACAATGTTCCACTATTCCAGGACAGAAATCCGGTGGAATATAAGGTGGAAGAAATTGAGATAGGAAAGACACATTATTCTTTGGAATACGGGGATGGTTTCCTATATTATGAAGTTATTTATCCAGAGATTCAGTATTTCGATTCAAATGGACAACAAATATTCCCGAAGGATGAGAATGAGTTCAAGGATGTTTCCAAGATGGAACTGGAAGTGCAGAATCTGCATTTCAATCTTGCTGAACGAAGTTTCTTAAAGACGGATGATCTTCCAAGAAACCGACTTGCTGGTGCAGGTTTTCTGTTCTACAAAGTACCGTATGATGATGTTACGAAAAAATATGCGGATGATACAGGATATACAGTAGATTATGACAATACACAGAGTAAGGACGATATCGTTCTGAAAAAGGATGGAAAAACGTGTACGACGTATCGTTCCTTAGAAACAGATGAAAATGGAATGCTTCAATTACCGGAGGACTTTGAGAACGGACGATACTGGATGGTAGAATCTGTTACTCCAAACAAAAAGGACAAAGCAGATAAAACCAAAACACAGTATCAGGATAACTTTAATTTATATATGGTCGATGTAGAATCCGATATTTTATTCCTATATGAGAAATCACCGATGACAAATACCTGGAGAGCTGTTTCGGACAGACATATCGTCAATCATCCGCAAAAAGGCGGGGTGACGGTTGAGATTACAAAGGAAGTCACTGGTCCACTTGGAAACCGCAAGAAGCCATTTGATATGGAAATTCTCTATTGGGAAGATGGTCAAAAGCTGCGTAGCAAGACAATTAGAACTTCTTTGAAACATGGAGATAAAGTTACATTAAAAAATGTAGATATATCTTCGGATATCATAATAACAGAAACTGTTGATACATCAAAATACGCTGTTTCGATTTCTAAAAAAGAAGAGAATGATAAGTATTCAAATCCAGTGCAGGCAACATCGAATGGAAATACAGCTGTCATGAAACAGCGGATTGAGGCTGCACGAGGAGACGTGATTGAGTTAAAAATCACAAACGAAAACACACAATTAATACCGGAAACAGGGGTTCGTCTGGAAACAAGCAGGCATGTATGGTTACTATTTGCCATAAGTATTATCATGATTCTGTTTTTCAGAAGAAGACGGAAAATAAGATAAACACTGCTATGGAACAAAACTTGCAAAAATACATCAGACATTTTACATGTTTGTTGCATTGGAATAAAAAAAATAAACCACTATAATAATGGTATGCTCCCCGTCAAGAGGACAATAAAAAATAATAAATTTTTGTATCGTCAGCCATGCTATGGCTGGCGATATTTTAGTTTGTGCGCCATGGGCGCGCTCTAACGGGTGAAAGTCCCGAACACACCTAGGCGACAAGGAAGTGTATAGCTGAACAGCAAGGGTGTCTATCGTAAGGTAGAATCTGAAGGAAGCTGTAAGCAAACTCTTGGTCCGACGGACAGAAATCACATATGAGGCTAG
>PPYE01358435.1_pt1 | contig 11574 bp, 9 predicted proteins | sample 1559881 | NCBI WGS metagenome assembly PPYE01 (sample SAMN08240022, study PRJNA423297) | Human gut metagenome, whole genome shotgun sequencing project.
TATATTTTGCTTGAAGGAAGAAATATGATGTTTCCTGATTCCACATATAAGCATGAAATCACCTTATTTTAAAATGAAATACGCGTGGTTTAATTGACTTTTAATCATACATTAATTATAATGCAGTTCGTAGAGATGGGAATGTCAATAATGATTTTCTATATTAAAAAAAGAAGTGAAACTTATGAAATACACATGCAATAGTGGACTTGTAATTTTATACAGAGACGGAGAACTGACGATAAGATCGTCCAACCCTTCCTTGAAAAGAAGGATTGTTTCAAAAAATAATGATAAGTTATATAATTTATTGAATTTTTTAAAAACTCCTGGAGATAAAACAAGCATAATGTTGTTTTTGAATGAAACTGAAGAAAAAACAAATAAAATTATCGACAAATTATTAGATTTGGGAATAATTTTAAAGGATGCATTGACAATTGAAGATAAATTTTTCAGACTAGACAGATTTATCAATGCTCTTCCGCAAAAGAATTATAGCGAGTATACGAAAAAAGCAGCTAACATGAAAATACTGATTTTAGGAAGGGGGAACTTATAGTGATTACATACAAATACTCTTCCAAGCTGAAATTCATGCTGATTGCCTTGCTCGGAACAATCAAAAGTTCAGAGTATGTCATTCTTGCATATATTGTCGGAACTCTGACAAACATCGCCACGAATCATCAACTTGGACGATTGCCCGGGTTCATTGCATTTGTCATATGTACTTTTGTCCTGCTGCTTTTGGCAGAACTGATTTACAACAGCCTGAGGGCCGGCGAAGTCAGGAGTATCAATGTCTTTCTTCGAAGAAAAATTCTGCAGGGCATGCTGGGGAGGCCGGGAAATGAAAACAGGGAATCACTTGGTTTTTTGACCAATGACTTCAAACTGCTTGAAACAAACAGGATAGACGCAGAATTTGATGCAATCCTTGCAGTGTCCACGCTGACATTGGCACTATCCTATGCTCTTTACTCCAACTGGATATTGACAGTCGTCTTCTTCGCCGGATCGATGATACCTGTTCTGGCATCGAATCTCTTCCAGAAACCGATTCAGTCAGCATCTGAAAAATGGACGGAGGCCAACGCCTCATACGTAGGACAGGTAAAGAACTTCATTGATGCTTCTGACTGTGTCAGACTTTATGACAGAGCTGAACAGGTCGCATGTAAAAACGAACCGAAAATCTGCCATCTTGAAGAAGCGCTCAGAAGAATGAATCTGCTTAACAACAATGCCAACTCCTGCATCAATGTCATCGCAAACATCGGGACCTTTGTGCTTCCGTTTCTCTTGGGCATCTATCTTGTTTTAAGGGGCCAGACGACGCTTGGTGCACTCTTCAGTATTGTCCAGCTGTCAAATGCATTCGTAAATCCCATTTTGATCCTTCTTCAGGAAAGAAACAACTTCTCGACGACAAGACCGATTGTTGAAAAAGTCAGTCAGTTCCTGAAAGATGCGGAAAAAAAGAACCCGGACGGGCTTGTCATGCATGATGAACTGTCACTGAATGGAATCAGTGTTTCAAGAAACGGTCGTAATCTGCTTGAAAATATCAGAATCGACATCATAAGGGGGAAAAAGATTGCGGTTACAGGTCCGTCTGGTTCCGGCAAGTCGACGCTTATGAAACTTCTTGTCTCCGACGATGCATCAATTGGCAGGATTGATAACATCATTCTGGACGGAAAACCGGTTGATGCTGCAGACATCTCATCCCTGTTTGCATATTCGAGCCAGTACCCCGTTGTTCTGGCCGATACTCTGTGGTTCAACCTCACACTTGGAAGAAAAATCGGAAAACAAAGGGTAATGGATGTCTGCAAATCGCTGGATCTGGATGACATTGTCAGGGAAAAGGGATTTGACTATGTCCTTTCAGCAGACGGGACCGGTCTGTCCGGTGGTCAACTTGCCCGGATAGAACTGGCACGTGCCGTTCTTTCCGAGAGGCCGATTCTGCTTCTGGATGAAATCAACGCCTCTCTTGACAGCAGGACCGACATGGACATCCATCATTATCTCTGGAATTCCAATCTGACTTTCATTGAAATCATTCACCATTACAGAAAGGAAGACCTGAAGAACTATGATGCCGTAATCGATGTTTCCGATTACAGCTGATGTTTTGCAACGTGTCTGTAATGACGTTCTGTATTTTCCGCCTTATTCTTACTTAACCCTTGACTAATCTTTTTAATAGTGCTTTAATAATATCAACAAGGATGAAAGGATGAAGAACATGACCAGGAAACGTGCTGCAGTTGCATATTATTTTGGCTTTGCCTACTTTGCGAAGCGCCCGTAGTAACTTACAGGTACGGGTGCTCCCCGTATCTGGCAGGGTCATGTTTTTCGTGCCGCAGCCAGAAGGCGATTTCCGGTTGTGGTGAACCTCATTCATGGAGAATCTCATTTGCAGCCGAAATCATCAGGGTTTCGGCTGTTTTTTTATTCGGATGACGGAGGCAGGATAATGAGTGATAAATTAGAGAAAGCGAGATTAAAGGTTACTGAGGCAGATGAGCAGATCGTGCCATTGCTCGTAAAGAGGCTCGCTGCGGTTGAAGAAATCGGGCTAATCAAGCAGGAAGAGGGTATCGACGTCAAAGATTCCGGGCGAGAAAAAAAGGTTTTGGAAAAGGTCGCAGAGTTGGCCGGTCATGAAAATGCAGAGTACGTTCAGCAGATATACAAGGAAATAATGGCTCAGGCATGCAGATTTCAGCAGAAGCAAAAGGAGGAGATCAAATGATTTACTTAACGGCAGGAGAATCGCACGGACCGCAGCTGACGGGCATTATCGAGGGACTTCCGGCGGGACTTCATATCGACGTTGACGCAATCAATGACAATCTGGCAAAGCGCCAAGGCGGGTACGGCCGCGGCAACCGCCAGCAGATTGAACATGACACGGTTCAGGTCGTCGGCGGAATGAGACATGGATATACGCTTGGCTCACCGTTGGCGCTAGTAGTCAAAAATCGTGATCACGCGCATTGGAGCGAAGTCATGGATCCGCTCGAAAACGACAGCGAAAATGCGCAGCTTCGCCAGTTGAAACACCCGAGACCGGGACATGCCGATCTGGTCGGCGGGATGAAATACGGGCACCGCGATTTGCGCAACGTTTTGGAGCGTTCTTCAGCGCGCGAAACAGCAATCAGAGTGGCCTTGGGCAGCGTTTGTCAGCAATTTCTGGAGCAGCTCGGCATCAAAGTCGTCGGATACGTCAAGCAGCTTGGCCCGCTTGTCTTGAGCTCTGAGGACTTGCTTGACGTCGATCGGATTCGCCGAGAAGTCGAAACAAACGACATGCGCGTGCTTGATCAGGACAAGGTTGAAGAAGCGCATGAGCTGATTTTAAAAACGAAAAAAGAAGGCGACACGCTCGGCGGCATCGTGAGAATCGTAGCTGAAGGGATGCCGGCAGGACTTGGCAGCTATATCAGCTGGGATACGAAACTTGATGCCAAACTGGCTTTTGCCGTCATGGGCGTCAATGCCATCAAAGGCGTCAGCATCGGCGACGGATTTGAAGCGGCAACGCGTCCCGGCAGCATGGTCATGGATGAAATCCTGCATGAAGATGCCGGATGGACGCGGCGCACCGACCATCTCGGCGGGTTTGAAGGCGGGATGACAAACGGCATGCCGGTAATCGTCAATGCGGCAATGAAGCCGATTCCGACTCTGTACAAACCGCTTGAAACGGCGGACATCGAGACTAAGGAAAGATCAAAGGCCAGCGTTGAGCGTTCAGACACGACTGCGCTTACTGCCTGTTCGATCGTCTTGCAAAGCGTCGTTTGTCTGGAACTTGCAAAGGCTGTCTGTGATGAGTTCCAAAGTTCAAGCATGGAACGACTCAAAAAACAGATTGCCGAATATCGAGAAGAGCTTGCGAGGTATTAGACGTGAAGATTCATACGTTGGGACCAAAGCAAACCGACAGCAGCGAGGCATGCGACTATTATCGAAACAAAAATCTTCCTGATGCAAAAATCATGCTGCACCAAAGTTTTGAATCCGTTTTGGAGCACCTTGAAGAATATCGCGGCGATTTATTCGTGGTCCCCGCAGCATTTGCTTCGGAAACTCTGCATTTGACATGGGGAACGATGCACTATCGCTACCTCGACAAATTGGACGTCGAAGCAAGCTTCATCTATCCGCTTGCAGAAATGGTCTGCATCAAAAGCAGGAAGCGCCATACCGGAATCGGATATACGCATGCGGCGACAAAGGATTTGCTGAAAAAGTATGCGCCAAATGCCAGGCTGGTGTCTGCTGCCAGCAAATACAGAGCTTATGAACGTTATTTGAAGGACGGAGAATACGTTTTGACGAATAAAAAGAATATGGTTGAAACGGATGAGGCAGAAATTTTAGCGGAATTTCAAGTAAAAATGGTTTGGTGCGTCTACCGGATCAAATAGGGAGGAAAAAATGATGAAAATTTTGCAAAAAGCGCCAAAAAACGGACTGCATGGCAATTTGACGGTGCCAGGGGACAAAAGCATTTCGCACCGTGCTTTGATGATCGGAGCAATCAGCGAAGGAAAAACCGTAATTGAGCACTTTTTATGCGGTGAAGACTGCCTGAGCACGATGAAAGCCTTGCAGGATCTCGGTGTCAAAATCGTGCGAAACGGCGAGCACGTCGAAGTTGAAGGCGTGGGCCTGACCGGATTGCAACAGCCGCAAAATGCGCTTGACATGGGAAATTCAGGGACGACGACCAGGCTCATGATGGGACTTTTGTCCGGGCAAAATCTTGATGCAAAAATGGAAGGCGATTCCTCACTTTCGAAACGTCCCATGAAACGCGTCAGCGAACCTTTAAAAAATTTCGGTGCAAAAGTCGAACTTTCGGATCAGGGGACGCTTCCTGCAATCGTTCACGGCCAAAAGCTGCATGAGGCAACGATCAAGATGGACGTCGCAAGCGCACAGGTGAAAAGTGCACTGATTTTTGCGGCGCTTTATGCCGATGGAACGTCAACCATCGTTGAGAAGCTGCCGACGCGCGATCATACGGAAATCATGCTTCAGGCATTCGGTGCAGACGTGAAGACGGCTGAAGACGGCGTGACGATTACGGTTTCCGGGAAACCTCGCTTAAAAGGTAGAAAAGTCGTCGTTCCGAGCGATATTTCCTCTGCAGCATTTTTCGTTGCGGCAGCAGCTTTGATTCCGGGATCGGAAGCAACGTTTGAAAACGTTTCGCTCAATCCGACAAGAACCGGGATATTGCATGTTCTGTGCAGAATGGGCGGGAACGTCAGCATCGTGCCCGATCCAAATGAGAGCGGAGAACAAAGCGGAACGATCAGAGTGAAATATGCTCCGTTGCGGGCAATCGAACTGACTGAAGAGGACGTCCCGTCAATCATTGATGAATTGCCGCTCGTTGCGATGCTTGCCGCAAGCGCTGACGGAACGAGCAAAATCACCGGGGCCGCAGAACTTCGCGTCAAAGAAACCGACAGGATCGCAGTGACGGCGCAGGAGCTTCGCAAGTTCGGCGTTGAAATTGAAGAGCTTGAGGACGGGATGATCATCAAAGGACGAGAAAACTGGAACGTTCAAACTCAAAAACTTGACAGCCACGGCGATCACCGTATCGGCATGATGGATGCGATTGCGGCGCTTAAAGCGGATTGCGAAATGGAACTTGAAAATGAAGCTGCCATCGATATCTCGTATCCGACGTTTTTTTCCGACCTGGCAAAAATTACGGGGGGCGTAAAAAATGACTAAGGTTTACTTGAAAGGCTTGGGACTGATCGGAAGTTCGCTTGCAAGAGCAATCAAAAAAGAGCACCCGGATTACGTGCTGATTGCAGAAGATCAAGATCACGCCGCCGAACGCTATGCGCTTGAACACGGGATTGCCGATGAATGCGGCACTGCATTTGACAAAGCAGAAGATGCCGACCTGATTATTCTGGCGACGCCCGTCAGCGTGATTGCCAAAGATCTTTTGCGACTTTCCGAGCTTGAAACGAAACCTGGAGCAATCATCACTGATGTCGGCAGCACGAAAAGAACCGTCATGAAAGCTGCCCGAAAGCTGATCGATGCAGGCAAGATTTTTATTGCCGGTCATCCGATGGCAGGGTCGCATAAAACGGGCGTTTGGGCGGGGAAAGCCGATTTGTTTGAAAATGCCTTTTATTTTTTGATTCCGGCAAACGATGCATCTGAAGAAAAACTTTCTGAGCTTGAAGAAATGCTCAAGGGGGTTCATGCCAAATGGCTGGAAACGACCCCGGATCGGCATGACAAAATCGTAGCTCAGATCAGTCACGTTCCGCACGTGGTGGCGTCCGCTTTAGTCAATCAGACCGAAAAGACGTTTGCAGACGAGCCGATGGGGATGAGGGTCGCAGCCGGCGGATTCAAGTCCATCACGCGCATCGCTTCGGCCGACCCGACGATGTGGAGTTCGATTTTGCTGAACAACGGCGAACTGATCAGCGAGCAGCTTGAAGACTATATCGATGCTTTGAAAGAGATCGATGAAAAAATCAAAAAACAGGATCAAAAAGCCCTGTTCGATTTCTTCAAAGCGGCCAAAACCGGACGCGATTCGCTCGGCCCGGAAAAGCTTGGTGCAATTCCCGGCTTTTACGACCTGTTCATCAATCTTGCCGACAAAGTCGGATCCTTGGCCGACGTGACGCAGATTTTGGCAGAAGCGCGCATCAATCTGGTCAACGTTCATATTTTGGAAATCAGAGAAGAAATCGACGGAATTGCACAATTGACCTTTTCATCCGAAAAAGATCGTCAAAAGGCTTTGGGATTGTTGAAGACAAAGTATAAGATTATTGAGAGGTAAGAGGAATGAAAGCGATTATCATCGGCTTCATGGGAAGCGGCAAAACGACGGTCAGCCGGCTCTTGGCCCAAAAATTAGGCTGTCGCGCCTTCGATCTTGACGAATACATCGTTGAAAACGAACGGCGATCAGTGAAGCAGATTTTTGAAGAAGACGGCGAAGACTACTTCAGAAAGCGCGAGCATGAGCTTTTGCTTGAAATTTTAAAAGAAGATGCCGTTTTGGCAACGGGAGGCGGAACTCCGCTAAGGGAAGACAACAGACTGGCCATGAAAAATGCAGGGGTTCCGGTGATTCTGCTTGAAGCAAGCCCAAAGGAAACGTTTGAAAGACTGCAGGGAGACGATACGCGCCCGCTTGCTGCCGGACTTGATGAAACGAGTCTGGAGAATCTGAAAAATCAGCGTCGTCAAGCTTATGAAGAATGTGCTGACTATGCCATCAAAACGGATGAAATGACTCCGTTTGAGATCACGGAAAAAATCAGCAAATTGCTCTAAAATGAGAGAAAAAAGCTCTGTATTTTCCTTAATTCGGGAACTGTTTCAAATTAAAATTAGAGAAAAATTACAAAATGGTATTGCAAACTTAATTGGATGGTTATATAATTTAAAACAATCTTAACTAAATGTGTTTTAAATGAAAGGGAGAAACGGCGTATGAATTGGAAAAAGACATTAACGGCCGGGGTTGCCGTAGCGTCAGCGGCAATGGCCCTGACTGCCTGCGGCTCATCTGATAGCAGCAAATCAAACGGAAACAGCAAGCTGGCCGATAAGCAAGTTTTAAATTGGAATGAGGCATCCGAACTTGCGACAATGGACCCGTCCAAGGTCATGGATACGATCGGCGGCGACATGCTGAACAACACGATGGAAGGTCTTTATCGTTTGGGCAAGGATTCGAAGGTTGAACCGGGAATTGCGACAAAGACGACCGTTTCAAAGGATAACCTTACATATACGTTCACGTTGCGCAAGAATGCCAAGTGGTCAAACGGTGATCCCGTCACGGCCAAGGACTTCGTTTATTCATGGCAGCGCACGGTTGATCCTAAGACGGCGGCATCATACTCGTATCTGTTCTCAGGCATCAAGAATGCGGACGATATCGTTGCCGGCAAGAAGGCTCCAAGCACTTTAGGCGTTAAAGCAGTCGGAAAGCACAAGCTGGTCGTCAACCTTGAAAAGCAGCTGCCGTACTTCAAACTGCTCATGGGCTTCGTCGTCTTTGCTCCGCAAAACCAAAAGGCAGTTGAACAATACGGCAGCAAGTATGGTACGGCAGCCAAGTACATGTGCTATGACGGTCCTTTCAAGATGACCGAATGGACAGGCACGAACCTGAAATGGAAACTTGTCAAAAACGACAATTATTGGGACAAGAAGAACGTCAAGCTTAGCGAAATCAATTTCAGCGTCAACAAGAGCACGACGACGTCATACAACTTGTATCAAAGCAAGAAGCTGGACGAAACGATTCTCAGCCCTGAACAGGCAAAGCAGCTCAGCAACAATGCCGACTACAGCGTTTTGAAACAGGCTCGCACGTCATATCTTGAATTCAATCAAACGGAAAAGAAGTTCCAAAACAAGAAGATTCGTCAAGCAATCTCCTATGCGATCGACCGCAAGCAGCTGGCTGAAAAAGTTCTTGGCAGCGGCACGCTTCCATGCAAGGGTGCCGTATCGCAAGGCCTGGCCAAGCGTGACGGCAAAGATTTCACTGATGCCGCAAAGACGAGCACTGGCGTTCAATTTGACAAGGCAAAGGCTAAGAAACTGCTCAAAGAAGGCTTGAAGGAAATCGGCGAAGACAACCTGAGCTTTGCTTTATTGGGCGACGATACCGACAACTCCAAGAAGATTACCGAATTCTTGCAGAGTCAAATCGAAGAAAACTTGCCTGGTACAAAGGTTTCGGTTCAAAACATCCCATTTAAGACAAGAATTACGCGTTCTCAAAAGGGGCAGTTTGAAGTCGTCGTTTCAAGCTGGGGTGCCGACTTCTCAGATCCGATCAGCTTCCTTGACCTGTACACGACTGACAATTCCTACAACTTCGGCAAGTGGAAGAACGCTGAATATGACAAGTGGATCGCAAAGTCCAAGACGACGGATGCCGGAAATGCTTCCGCACGCTGGGACGACATGGTCAAAGCTTCCAAGATCATCAACGAAGACCAAGGCATTGCGCCTTTGTTCCAATTGAATCAGCCGCAATTGATTCGCTCTAACGTTAAGGGCGTCATCCAAAACACGGCCGGCTCAGTCAACAACTGGAAGAACGTCTACATTACAAAGTAACGTTTGAATCTGTTTAATCAATTTACAAACAAGAGAGGACATGTCCTCTTAAATCAATGAAATGCCGAACAGAGGCGGTCGATTTGCGACTGACTTTGTCCGGCATTTTCTAAATGCAGTGCTGCTCAACCAATTCAGCCAAAATTTCATCCAGATTTACGGACAAGGGACCCTTTTTTGATGATTTGTCCGTAAGCAAAACGCATTTTACGGACAAACTGCCATTTTTCGGTGATTTGTCCGTAAATTTTTGCCCATTATGACGCAGATTTACGGACAAAAGCCGGTTTTCGGAGCATTTGTCCGTAAAACTGAGTTCAAAACGGCTGAAATCTTACGGACAAACTGCCAATTTTGCCCATTTTGTCCGTAATCGGCATTTTTGGAACAGGCCGTTTACGGACAAAGCGTCCATTTTCATCGATGTGTCCGTAAACGACAGCGATTTTGCCAAATGCAGAGTCCGCTAAATCAGCACGGCCCAGCTCTCATTCAAATTTGCCGACAGCTTCTTTTCGGCTATGTCCATCATTGCAGGCGATTGTCATGCATACGAAAAACCGGATGATTCGCAACTGATTGCAAATTATCCGGTTTTTTTATGCTGCGTTGCGCGATTTGCAGAAAAGGGGCAGCTCCGTCTGTTTTGGAAAGCATGGATGCTGCATTTGGCAAGAAGGGGCTTTTTCATGACGTGACATTCATTTTTTAAAATGGCGCCAGATTGCCGAAGCGACCATCCAGATGATGACGACAAAGGAAATCATGTATCCGGCAACGCCGATGTTGTAGATGGCGGGATGTTCCATGCTGCCTTGGACGAGCAAAGAAGAGCTCAAAATGATCGAAGCGAGGATGATCGTGATGATCAGCCGGTTGACGATCGTTTCAACGCGGTCGATGAATTTGTCTTGTCCTTTGAAACGCAAAGTGAATCTGCCGCGTCCTTGGTTTAGGGTGTCAAGCAGCTTTTCAATTTTAATCGGAATTTGCGGAGTGGATTTTATGGCACGGCCAAAAGCCATCAGATCTTCATCAAGCTCATTTTTCCAGTTGAACTTGCGCTTGAAATATTCTTTGGCAAACGGACGCGCGACGTCCATCAATGAAAGATCGGGATCAAGCTGGGAAACGATGCCTTCAAGCGATCCGAATGCCTTGACCAGCAGCGTAACTTCCGGTTTGACCTGAAGATTGTTTTTGCGGCAAAGTTTGATGATGCTGTAAAGCATGACCGGAAAATCAATCTGACCCAAGCCCTGCTTGAGATAAGGCGTCAAAAAGATTCCGAGCTGATCCGTGAAGTCTTCTTCGTCGATCTCGCCCGTGCGGTTGCAGATGGAAAGAACGGCCTGGCTGACTTCCTGGGTGTCCTTTTTGCTTAAAGCAACGATTACGTTGGCAATGCCTTCTGCAAGCAGCGGCGACAGTCTGCCCATCATTCCGAAGTCAAGGTAAACGAGGCGATAAGGCGGAAGTTTTTGTTCGGTTTTGATGCTTGCTTTGATGCCGCCTGATTTTTTTTCGAACTCATGCGTCGGTTCAAGTTCATTGATGCGCGGATCGTCTTGTTTCAGGCGATAGAAAAGGATGTTTCCCGGGTGAGGATCAGCATGAAAGAAATTGTCGACGAAAACCTGTTTAATGAAGTTTTTGACCAATGCGTCTGCGATGTACGTGCGCTCTTTTTTTTGAAGCCTGCGCTCGGTCGGATCGTCTGAAAGCGGACGAGCTGCCAGTTTTTTGATGCTTTCTCCATCCATTCTGGAATTGACGAGAATTTTTTGAGTCGAGTATTCTTCATATACGACTGGAACTTCGATGATTCCGTCATGGTCGTTCAAGCGATAAAATTCCAGACCGTTTTTAATTTCGATTTCGGTGTTGATCTCATTCAAAAGAGACTCCTGCAGCTGATTCAAAATTTCTTCCGGATCCACGACGGTGATTTCCGGGGCAAGTTTTAAAATTTTTAAGGCCTGCCGGAACAGTGTGAGGTCGGTTTCGACAAGTTCCTTGATTTTAGGATGCTGAACCTTGACGACGACCTGCGTGCCATTTTTTAAAACGGCATGGTGAGTTTGACCGATTGAGGCCGAAGCAAAAGGCTTTTCGTCAAATTTGTCGAAAACGTCGCTGATGTTTTTTCCGGTTTGTTCTCGGAAAGTCTTGCTGACGCTTTCGAACGAATCGATTTGGACGTCGTCCTGCAGTTTTTTAAATTCGCTGATAAATGCAGGGGAGATCAAGTCGGGACGGGTGGAAAGAATCTGTCCGCCTTTAATGAACGTTGGCCCGAGCTCTTCCAATGCAAATCTGACTTCTTCCGGATTCTGTTGTTTCATGAAGTTGCGAACAAAATCGTGTCTGCGCATGATTCTGACGATTTCAAGCATGCGGTTGCGC
>PPYE01721673.1_pt1 | contig 11571 bp, 8 predicted proteins | sample 1559881 | NCBI WGS metagenome assembly PPYE01 (sample SAMN08240022, study PRJNA423297) | Human gut metagenome, whole genome shotgun sequencing project.
CTCACTATATTGTTTAAAGAAAAACTGAACATATGCATTTATCGCCTCTGTCATATATCCTTTTTTCCTAAAAGGTGTTCCTATAAAATAACAAATACCAACCTTATCCACATCTTCATAATATGTAGAACCAACAGAGCCTATGACCTCTTCTGTTTCTTTTAGTATAACAGTGCAAGGTATATAATTTTCTCTTGGATTATCATTATTTGTTAATTTTAAAGCCTCTTCAATCCAATCATTGATCCACTCTGAACAATTAGCATCAAACCCAACTTGACTAAGACTTCCATCTTGAGACATACCAGAAAAGATAATCTCGTCTCCGCGCTGTATGGATCGAATAATCAATCTATTAGTTTCTAGCCACATTTAAATCACCTCTTCTGATTAAGTATAAGTTCCATCCTAATATATGAAAACCTCAATTTTAATTATAAATAAACTTGCTCCAGTATGTTTATATCATCTGAAACGCCTTCAGTGCCTCCACAATTGCCTCTTCCTTCTCCTTCGGGCACCGTGGCTGTCTAGCATCCTCCGACTTTGGCAAATTGAAATTCTCAGCCAATTCAATACCACATTTCCGTTTTACCTGAGCAATATAGAGATTCGAAACCTTCATCCCATCATTATGCTCTGCAACATACTTCTTTATCTTTTCATAGGTTGCCTTTGTCTCTGCTGAAGTACCTTCCAATTCAGCAACATCAATATCCACATCAATATAATCATCCGGCTTCTGACGGAGTTGGGAAAGAAGAACAACCGTCTCCACATGTTTCGTAAACGGAAAAAGATCAAACGGTGTACACTCTTTCATCCGGTATCCATGCTTTGTCAGATACTTCAGATCCCGCACCAGCGTTTCCGGACCACAGGATACATACACGACTTTATTCGGAGCCAGTCGCACTACAGAGGAAAGAAACGCCTCATCGCTTCCCGTACGCGGCGGATCCATAATGACCACATCCGCATGTTCTCCTTTTTCTGCCATCTCTACCATAAATTGTCCGGCATCTTCATTATAAAAAGTAACATTGTGAATATGATTGCGCTTTGCATTGGAGATAGCATCCTTTATCGCATCACGGTTTAACTCCACTCCGATCACATGCTTTGCGCGGCTGCTGGCAATCAACCCGATCGTGCCCGTACCGCAGTACGCATCGATCACAGTTTCTTTTCCCGTCAGTTTGGCACAGGAAATGGCTTTCCGGTAGAGTTTTTCTGTCTGCTGCGGATTTACCTGATAAAATGAAGTCGGTGAAATACGAAATGTGCATCCGCACAGTTCATCCTCAATAAATCCTTTTCCATAAACCGTAATATTGCGCTCCCCGAGCACCATGCTGGTCTTGCGGTCATTGACATTGATCACTACTGTACTGATCTCCGGGAACTTCTTCCGCAGTGCCTTGACAAAATTATTTTTGGATGGAAGGATCGGAGATACCAGTACAAGCACCACCATAATCTGTCCGCTGTGATAGCCCTTTCGCACCAGCACATGACGCAGCAGCCCATATCCGGTATCCTCATCATATGCACGAATCCGGAAAGAACGCATCATATTTTTGATTTCACGGATAATGGCATCTGCCTGTGCATCCTCGATCTGGCACTGCTCTACATCCACGATGTCATGCGAATGTTTCTCATATACGCCTGCCACAATATGTCCGCGTTTATTGCAGGAAAAAGCCGCCTGTACTTTATGCCGATAGTGGTATGGATCGTCCATCCCGATGATTGGATTGATCTTTCCAAACGGTTCCATGAGTTTGCGCATGTAACTCTGCTTTTTGGAAAGCTGCTGACTGTACAAAATTCCCTGATAGTCACATCCTCCGCATCTTTTTGCGTAAATGCAGTGTTCGCCTGTTTTTTGTATCTGGCTTATGTTCGTTTTTCTATCCGTTTCTCTTCCCCTGTTCCTCTCTTTTTTCATCTTCTGTCCCGTTGTTTTTTTCTGTCCTATTTGCATATTTTCCAACTTCCTGTACTTGATTTTTAAAGTTCTTTCTCGTAGCACCACCAGTCCTCGTCAAATAAATCGCTCTCTCCCACTACGTCAAAATGCAGTTTTTCATAAGAACGGAGCGCTTTTTTATTTGTCTTACACACGAGAAAATGTACACTCCTTTTCCCCTGTTTTTTCAATTCTTCCATGCCATGCTGCAGAAGCTGCCGGGCAATTCCCTGATTCTGCATATCGGTGCGTACCCCGAGTCTGGAAAGCTCCGCAGACGGCTGCAGTGTTTCTGACCAGCAGGTGAGTGCTTCCACCTGCGGATCTTCATCCACTGTGATCGTGCCAATGATTTCTCCATCTTCATTTTCCATACAAAAAAGAGCATTTCTTTTCATATCATAATCAAATTCCTGTTCTCCTGGATACCCATTGCCCCATGCGCAGTATGGAGTACCGATCAGCGACTGATACAGCGCAAGAATTTCTTCCTTATCGTCCTGCTTAGCTTTTCGAAACTTCATTTTTCCTCTTTTCATCCTTCGCTTTCGATTTTCTTTCTCAACTATGCCATAATGCTCTCTAAAATGCAAGTATACTGCCCTTTTCATTTTTTTACCCAAAACACCCCGGCAGCCGTTTTTATAACGGATACCGGGGTGTCTGTTTTCTATAGCCGGGTGTACTTATACCTGAATACGATCTGCAATCTCATTTCCCATGGCGAACCGTTCTCCATTGGCACCGATGATCAGCCCATTGGATAATTTCTGAATCACCTGTACGCTGCCACCTTCTTCTACATGATGGCGGTGCAGGAATTCTACAACTTCCGGTAATCCGAATAACCACTGAATGGTATAATTTTCACCAACTTTTGCTTTTGATAATGCCTGCATAATGCTCCCTCCTTCTATAGCTCCTCCATTCGGTTACCACTATTATATGGAGTTTATACCCGGTTAGTCAATCGAGAGCTTTCTCCTTTTATTATAACCGAAATAAGTCATCACTGATCTGAAAACATGACATGTTATAAATTATGAACCGTTTTACACTTTTCCTTGCATCAACTCATAAGATATGTTATATTATGCGTAGAAAAAGGGAAAGCCAGAGAAGCGGTTTACCCGAATATATTAAGTAACTGTTTTATCAACAGCCGTCATTATTCGCAGTAATGGCGGCTATTTTCGTTTTCCCTTGAAAATCGTGTAGCACAATCCAACAAGGGCGCAAATGAACTAAGAGGATTTGCTTATTTCGAGATATTTTTCTATAAAAGTGTGTCAAAAGGTGTGTCAGTCTTTTATTTCATATCAGAGAATTGTTCCGGAACCCCTATAAATAAGCATTCTTCGGATTATTTCTCATCCACCACCTGAAAAATAAAAAATTTAAGATAATAGCTCTCCGGCACATTCGCAGAATTTGCCCACAAAATCGGATGATCCGGTGCCTGCGTACGGAATTCCACCTGACGCAGCCGTTTGTGTGCCGCCTTTGCAGCTTCCTTCACCGTCTTTGCCAGCAGTTCCTGTGTCATAAAATGGGAACAGGAACAGGTTGCCAGGTATCCGCCGTCTTTTACCAGCTTTAACCCTTTCATATTGATCTCCCGATAACCTTTGATGGCATTCTTCGTGGCCTCACGGGATTTCGTAAATGCCGGCGGGTCGAGAATGACTACATCATACTTTTCTCCGGCTTCTGCCAGTTTCGGAAGCTCGTCCAGTACATTTGCACAGCGAAAATGTACCGTATCTTCCAGATGATTACGCACGGCATTGGCATTTGCCTGCTGCACCGCATATTCCGAAATATCAAGTCCCGTCACATCGGAAGCACCTGCGATTCCTGCATTCAGTGCAAACGTTCCCATATGTGTAAAACAGTCCAAAACTCTCTTTCCTTTACAGATCCGCTGCATTGCCAGCCGGTTATACTTCTGGTCCAGGAAAAAGCCCGTCTTCTGACCATTTACCACATCGACCAGATAGTGCACGCCATTTTCCGTGATCTCCACCTCTGTATCAAATGTTTCCCCAATAAATCCTTTCACCTTCGGAAGTCCTTCTTTCCTGCGCTCATTGGCGTCACTTCTCTCATAGACTCCACGGATAGAAATACCGTCCTCTTTCAGTACCCCTTTTAATAATGAAACGATTGTTTCCTTGAACTGCTCCATACCGAGTGCCAGACATTCCACCACCAGCACATCCTCATACTTGTCAACCACCAGTCCCGGCAAAAAATCCGCTTCCCCGAAAATCACACGACAGGAAGATGTATCCACCGTTGTCTTCCGGTATTCCCAGGCATTCTTTACACGCATACGAAGAAAATTCTCGTTAATCTCCTGATCCACATGACGGGTCAGCATGCGGATACGGATCTTCGAATTCTGATTGATAAATCCCTTTCCCATCGGATATCCGTCAAAATCATGTACCGTCACCACATCTCCATTGGTAAATGTCCCCACAATCGTATCAATCTCATTATCAAAAATCCATGCGCCACCCGCCTTGATCGTGCGGCCTTCTCCCTTTTTTAAAGTAACAATTGTATGATTCTCCATCTTCTTTTCCTTCCTGTAAATATTTTCTTCATAGAGATACCATGTGCGATGTCGAACATTTGAGGACATATACACAATATCTTCTTTTCGCTGTCCCAGCTTCGTTTTCGTTTGGGACATATACACAATATTTCTTCTTTTATGTCCCGGTTTCGTTTTCGTTTGGGACATATGCACAATATTTCTTCTTTTATGTCCCACTTTTATTTTCGTTCGGGACATATACATAATATCTGCAATTCTATATCCCATTTTTAACGCTTTCCGGGACATATCAGTGGAAACTTTTTCTATATATCCCACTCTGACTCTTCTTCGGGACTTTTCAACTTAAAAATCTTCCATATATCCCTGCCCTGTCTATCTTAGAATTTTTTCTCTCAAATATCTTCTATATGCCCTCTCCCTGTCTACCTCAGGACTTTTTCCCTTAAAGTGTACCACAGAATAATTACGTTTTCCAGCACTCCCCATTGTTTTTGAAATCCATAAATGTTATAATGTTGTTAATAAATTAACGAAGTTGTTGCATTTCTGTTCACAACTTCACGCTAAGACATACAAGGAGGTCTTATACGAATGGATTTTTCAGAAGAATACAGACAGAAGCTCGTTTCAGCAGACGAAGCCGTAAAAGTAATCAAATCCGGTGACTGGGTAGACTATGGCTGGTGTACCAACACCGTAGATACACTGGACAAAGCACTTGCCAAGCGTACCGATGAACTGAAGGATATCAACCTGCGTGGCGGAATCCTCTTAAAACCGCTTGCCGTATTTGAGCGCGAAGACGCCGGCGAGCATTTTACATGGAATTCCTGGCATATGTCCGGAATCGAACGTCATATGATCGCACGTGGCTGTGCATTCTACAGCCCGATCCGTTATTCCGAGCTCCCTCGTTATTACCGTGAGCTGGATTGTCCGGATGATGTGGCAATGTTCCAGGTTGCTCCAATGGACAAGCATGGATACTTCAACTTCGGGCCAAGTGCTTCCCATCTTGGTGCGATGTGTGAGACAGCCAGACATATCATCGTAGAAGTCAACGAAAATATGCCGCGCTGCCTTGGCGGAACAGAAAACGGTATACATATTTCCAAAGTCAATGCAATCGTAGAAGGCTCCAATCCTCCAATCGGAGAACTCGGTGCCGGCGGTCCTGCTACCGAAGTAGACCAGAAAGTTGCACAGCTGATCGTAGACCAGATTCCAAACGGTGCCTGCTTGCAGCTTGGTATCGGTGGTATGCCAAACGCAGTCGGTTCCCTGATCGCACAGTCCGACTTAAAGGATCTTGGTGTTCACACAGAAATGTATGTAGATGCATTCGTAGACATTGCCAAAGCCGGAAAGATTACCGGTGCCTGCAAAAACATTGACCGCTACCGTCAGGTATATGGTTTCGGTGCCGGAACCAAGAAGATGTATGATTATCTGGATGAAAATCCAGAACTGATGAGCGCACCTGTCAGTTACACCAACGATATCCGCTCCATCGCAGCACTGGACAACTTCATCTCCATCAACAACTGTGTAGATATCGACCTGTTCGGACAGATCAGTGCCGAGTCTTCCGGAACCAAACACATCAGTGGTGCCGGCGGACAGCTTGACTTCGTTCTCGGTGCTTATATGTCCAAAGGTGGAAAGAGCTTTATCTGCTGTTCTTCCACATTCACGGATAAGAAAGGTGTTATGCATTCCCGCATCCGCCCGACCCTGGCAGAAGGTTCTATTGTCACAGACACCCGTGCAAATACCCACTATGTCGTTACCGAATATGGCATGGTCAATGTAAAGGGATTATCTACCTGGCAGAAGGCAGAGGCTCTGATTTCCATTGCACATCCGGACTTCCGTGATGATCTGATCAAAGAGGCAGACCAGATGCACATCTGGAGACGTTCCAACCGATAAGAACACCGTTTGTTCACAATTTATTCATATTGCAAAAAAACCTCGTTTTTAACGGGGTTTTTTTATAAATTTTACCTCTTGTCTTTACTATCCTTTTTTAGTAATCTATAGTTCGAGTAAAGGAGAGGTAAAGATGAAGAAATTTTTTAGTATTATCAAAGAAAAACTATTCACCAGAGTTGAAAAACAACATTCCGAAGCTTACCTGCGTCGGATCTCATTTCTGAATAAATATTCCCTGCTGTTCCACATGTTGATATCCTGTGGGATCGTATTTATGGTGGAGGTTCTTTCCCGAAGGAGTTTTCTCTCGGCATGTTCCTTCGTTGGGATGCATACCGGTGCATTTTTTTATAATGCCTTTATTGTATTTGCATCCTTAAGCTTTGTTTATCTGTTCCGCAGACGTGCATTCTGGCGGATCATTATCAGCGGTTTCTGGGTGCTCCTTGGAATCATTAACGGATGCATCCTTTCAAACCGTGTAACACCGTTTGGCTTTACAGACCTTAAATGTATCAATGATCTGTTTGCCATGAACAATACCAACTATTTCACGGCAGAAGAAGCTACCATCGTAGTCATCGGGCTCGGTCTGTTCCTTCTGTTTTGTGTTGCGCTCTTCATTAAAGGACCGCGCTATCAGGGCAAGACCCATAAAATTGTTGTAGTAGGTGCCATTGTATCGGTACTGTTTGTCGGTCTTCCTGTTACAACCTCTGCTGCACAGAATGCCAATGTTGTTGCAAGTTACTTCTCCAACATTGCACAGGGATATGAAAACTACGGTTTTATCTATGGATTCTCTTCGAGTGTGGTAGACCGTGGAATGAGCAAGCCGGATGACTACTCCGAGCAGAAAATTGCTTCGATTGAAAAAAATGTAAATGACACAAAAAAAGAAACAACTGTCACCAAAAAGAATGCACCAAATATTATCTGTATTCTTCTTGAATCATTCTGTGATCCGGATGAGATCAAGTTTCTGAATTATAATCAGGATCCGATTCCTACCTTTCACAATCTCGAGAAGAACTACACGAGTGGTTACCTGACAGTTCCGGTTGTTGGCGCAGGAACCGCAAACACTGAGTTTGAAGTTCTCTCCGGTATGAGTATGCAGTACTTCGGAACCGGCGAGTATCCGTATAAAACAATCCTGAAAAAGACAGACTGCGAGAGCACTGCTGCTGATCTGGCTTCCATCGGATATGGAACCCATGCCGTACATAACAATGGCGGTAACTTTTACAGCCGTGTCAATGCCTTTTCCATGATGGGATTTGATACTTTCACCAGCAAGGAACTGATGAACATTCAGAGTTATACGCCAAACGGAAGCTGGGCTACCGATGATATTCTTGTTCCTGAAACAATCAAAACCTTAGATTCCACTCCGAATCAGCCGGACTTTACCTACACCATTACCGTAGGTACACATGGTGATTATCCAAAGACTCCGGTTATCGCAAATCCGGTATATACCGTCAGCGGTGTGGATGATGAAGAAAAGAAAAACCAGTGGACTTATTACGTCAACCAGTTAAATGAAGTAGATACATTCCTGAATGATCTGATTACAGAGCTCTCCAAGAGAGATGAAGATACCATCGTGGTAGCGTTCGGTGATCATCTTCCAACTATGGGTCTGGAAGACTCCGATATGAAATCCGGTGATATCTACAAGACAAAATATGTCACATGGAATAACATGGGATTAAAGAAGCAGGATGCAGATCTGTATGCATACCAGCTGATGGCAAGCATTACGGATTCCACAGGTATTCATGAGGGAACCATCTTAAATTACCATCAGACCCAGATGAACAACACAGACCACACTGCATATCTGGACGGACTGGATAATCTGCAGTATGACATTCTTTACGGAAACCGTTACTGCTATGATGGCAAAGACAAATACCCTGCAACCGACATTGTAATGGGAATTGATGATGTAACGATATCTGAGACGTCGGATTCCATCGGCGGATCGGAAGTGTTTGTCTATGGAAACAACTTCACCAAGTGGAGTAAGGTATTTGTAAATGACGAGAAAGTCAATACAACCTTCAGCAATTCCGGTTGTCTGATTATTCCAAAAGACAGTGTCAAAGACGGTGATACCATTAAAGTGTGCCAGATGGGTTCCAACAGTACGATTTTCCGTGAATCCAACACGTACACATACAAAGATCCTGCTGTGGAAGAAACCGTTACGGGAACAGAGTCGGACAGCAATACCGAATCTACAGTTTCAGGAAGCCAGAAATAAGCAAAAAAGACCTGCCAGTGATTTATTCACTGACAGGTCTTTTCTTGTCTTAAATTGTCTTTAACGCATCCACAGCGGCATCCAGATACGGATTTTCCATCTCATAGAATGCACCGGCATCCGCAGCTTTCGCATATGCCGGATCCAATGGCAGTTTGCCAAGAACTCTGGTTCCTTCTTTTGCGGCAACTTCGTCAATGTTGCTTTCTCCAAACAGTGCGATCTTCTTTCCACAATCCGGGCATTTCAGATAACTGAAATTTTCCACCAGTCCAAGTACCGGTATATGCATCATATTTGCCATATGGAAAGCTTTCTTTACGATCATCTGTACCAGTTCCTGTGGAGATGTAACAATAACGATACCGTCCACCGGAAGGGACTGGAACACGGTAAGCGGTACATCACCTGTTCCCGGTGGCATGTCCACAAAAAGATAGTCCACATCGCCCCAGACAGCCTCATTCCAGAACTGTTTCACAGCCCCTGCAATCACAGGTCCTCTCCAGACAACCGGTGCCTCTTCATCTTCCATCAGAAGATTAATGGAAACGATTTTGATTCCTTCTTTTGTCTCATACGGATACATTCCTTTTTCGTCACCGACCAGCTGACCGTGTGCTCCAAACATCTTTGGAATGGACGGTCCGGTAATATCGGCATCCAGAATTCCCACTTTATATCCGGCTTTCGCCATCTGTACCGCCAGGGAAGAAGTAACAAATGATTTACCGACACCTCCCTTTCCGCTGACCACTCCAATCACATGTTTGATATTGGAATATGCATTCATCGCTTCGAGCATACTCTGCGGATTCTGAGAATTATGGGAACATCCCTCACAGCTTTCTTTGGAACAGGATGATGCTCCGCTGCAACTTGAATTTTCTGGCATAATGATAGCCTCCTTGTTAATTATTTAATGATTTATTTATATAGACTGCCCAGTCTTTGGAATGGGTAGTATATGAAATAAGCTTTTCCGATAATTTTATCTTTGCTGACATAGGTATGATCCCAATATCTGGCATCATAGGAATCATTCCGGTTGTCTCCAAGCACCAGATAACTGTCTTTGGGAACCTCAAACTCAAACGGTCCGGTTGCCTCTGTCCATGTCTCTTTCAGGTAATCCTCCTTCAAAGGAGTCTCAGAGTCATTGATATAGATTTTCGCATCCTCAATGGTAACCTTTTCTCCGGGCAGACCAATCACACGCTTGACGTATTTTTGCGTTTCGTCATCCGGGAACCGGAAAATCACGATATCTCCTCTCTTCGGTTCTGTAAACTGATACGCCAGCCGCAGCCCGAACAGGTCATCGCCCGGTTCAATGGTATGCTCCATCGATCCGGTCGGGACTGTTGCATTGATGATCACGTAATTCTTCAAAACCATCGCCAGCGCGAAGGCTGCCAGCAGAGTGACTACCCAGCTGAGCACTTCGCGCAGAGGCGAAGAAGCTTTCTCCTTTCCCTCGCCCTTTGGATCATTGTCCATCTTTATTTCTTCTGTCAATATTTCTTTTTTTTCTTCCATAATCACTCTACTCTCTTGGTGCAAACCACCAGTCAATAAAATCTTCCCTGCGGAAAACCAGTCCCACAAGTCCCAGATCCACACGTTCTTTCTGTGTCAGGGTCTGCGCAATAAATTCATTCACAGATACATCAAAATCGCCTTCCAGGCACCAGATACAGCTCACTGTCGGCACATTCTCCTGATTTTTCCAGTCATCTACGAACGAACCGCCGAAATCAACAATCTTATTCCAACGATGCTGCGTATTGATAACCCGCTGCTTGATATTCTCATAGATGACCTCCATCATCCGGTGAACTTTCGGGTGATACATCACAGGCTCAAGAATCCTTAAGAGTCGGTGCTTTGGATTGACACGCAGTTCCAGCGTTCCGTTTGCCGTATTCGTCACCATACAGAAAATCTCGTTATCCGGAAACGTTTCCGGCCGCAGATGATACTGATAACGATATGGTACCACACTTTTTATCATATGGAAATCTGCATCCATTTCTTCATATATAACACCCGGACATTCACTGCTTATCACATAGTGCATGCTACCCTGATAAGGCGCCAGAAGCTGGCAGAACAGATCCCGGTTCTTTTCGAATACAATCAGCTGGTATTCTGCCAGAAAACGCCGGAAATCCATAATATGGTTCTGCCTATAATATGTAAACAGCCCCTTGCTGATAAATGCAATCCTTATGCTTTTTCCGGTATAACCCTGAATAATTGTTGCAACCGGAAGTTCAATCTCTCTCCCTTTTAAATAAACTTCCACTGTGACAGCTTTGCCAAGCAGCTGCATCTCTTCTTCATACTCTGTCAGAACCGGCTGCTGTCCGCTGGCAATATACTGGTTCAGCCCCAGCGGATTGGATGCAAAATGTTCTACAATCCGTCTGCCGATCAGCCTGCGCAGCTCCGTCAGATTTTCATCATGCGCCACATCATCCCTTGCCAGCCGCAATGTCAGGAATTTTTTCCGTAAATGCAGATGATACGTCATATGCCTGAGCCACTCCGGTTTTAACCCCAGATCTTTCTTTTCATCGGTCACAAGAAACCCCTGCTGATACAGGCAGGATGTCCCGATCAGTCCCTGATGTTTGGAATTATAAATCCAGATACACCCCTCCATCAGTTCATCCATGATACGAATCGATATGATTCCAAGAATATCCGCGAACGGATTGTCCATGATATGATTCTGTTCCCGCAGCGTCACGCTTTTTTCATCAAAGGAAATCTGAATGGGAAATGGCTGATACAGCATATAGTGCTGTACTGCGT
>PPYE01107978.1_pt1 | contig 11570 bp, 9 predicted proteins | sample 1559881 | NCBI WGS metagenome assembly PPYE01 (sample SAMN08240022, study PRJNA423297) | Human gut metagenome, whole genome shotgun sequencing project.
GCTGATAATAAGGCGGATATATTTTGTACGTCATATACAGATAGTAAATTTATTAAAACATTGGAAGAAAAAATTTTAACAAAAATTGAGAGAGAAAAGGGTAACAAATTAGAGAAAAGAAAGGCTGACGAGATAAAGTCGAAACAAGAAGTGGCAGAGACGCATGATGAAAATTTTATCCGACTTCAAGAAGCATTTAAAAATGTTGATTTTTTAAAAGGACTTACGACAAATGCAGATATTCCCGAGGAATGGAAGCAAGTTATTATAGCTTTTTGCAATCGGTTTGACGTAATAATAGAAGAGGACTTTTGGAATGTGGGTAATTTGAAAATATCACAGTCATTAGTGAATCCTATGCTTGGTGGTGGTTCTTCTTTAAGTGGTGAGGATGATGAGAAGATTCATTATAAAGAAATCCGTGATATATATTGGAAGATAAAAGAATTGAACGAATACAGGCAGTATTTGGGGGATTTAGACAGTTATAAAATGGTTGAGTTTATTGTTTCAAATGATGGTACAACATATGACGAAGATATTGATATTAAGTTAATTGTTCCAAAAGGTAAAATTGTCAACAAAAAGAAATTGCCGATACCGGGAATTAATATTATTGATACATTATTAGAAATGCAGTTTATGAAATCTGCATTTCAAATTAAAGCAACAGATGAAATAGATTCGTATTGTGGATATTCAGCAATGCCAACAAGATTTGAGTATACATTTACCAATCCATTAAATCCGCCATCAGCTCGAGAAGAGTATGAATCAAGCAAGACGAAATATATGGATGAGATTAATAAATTATTCTGTTATGAATTGTTTGAAAAAGAGGATTGTGATGTTTTGACTTTTCATCTTAACTATTTGAAACACAATACCCGAATGGCATTTCCGTCTGTTCTTATTTTTCATGATGTTCCAGAGAGTATTGATTATGAAATGACATCAAAGCATTCGCCGAATGTGATTAAAGGAAAGATAGAAATTGCTTAGTAGTAACCAAATCCCGTTTTACTACCAACTTTACTACTAACAGCCCACAACAACTTGCTCCATCTTGCCCTATTTTGCCAAGATGTCAGCCAATACACACATTTCACAAATCCCCGAAATCCTTCGCATAACAGGGCATTCCGGGGCAAAATAAGGAGATTGATAACTATGATAAAAGTACTTTTCATCTGCCACGGCAATATGTAATAATATGGGGGCAAATGCCTATGATTATAATGCCTGCGTAACTGTACTATAAGAAATACACCTTTTTTACACCTTTTGCAATTCAAAATAGTTAAGTCCTAATATGATATAAAGATGCATAAGCACCTCGGTAAAACGAAGTGCTTTTTTTCAACCCTTTTTTAGATGGAGGTGAGTTAGGTGGTAAAAGTAAAATTGCAGGGAAAGAAAAATGAAGTAAGGAGAATGCTAAAGTTACTGCAGAAAAATCCAAGATGCAATATCAGCTACATATCGGATTTTATGAGATGTGACAATGAAAAATATCATCGGATATATCTTGGAGTATACCCAGTGAAAAAGACGAAAAATGTTGTACAAAGAATTAGTTAATGAATCTGAAGAATACGGAGGGTCAGAATTATGTGTAAAGTAATAGCGATTTGTAATCAGAAAGGCGGTGTATCCAAGACCACCACAACAGTAAATCTTGGAGTTGGAATGGTAAGAGAAGGAAAAAGGGTGCTTGTAATTGACGCCGATCCACAAGGAAACCTTTCCCAGAGTCTGGGTATTGAAAATCCGGACGAATTGGAGATAGCACTACCAACCATTATGGAGCAGATTATCATGGACGAGGAGTTTGAGGTGTCAGAGGGAATTATTCATCATGTGGAAGGAATTGACCTCATGCCTTGTAACATTGATTTATCCGGTGTGGATGTTTCTCTGGTTAATGCAATGAGCAGGGAGTTTGTGCTAAAGACCTATGTGGATTGCATGAGAGAATATTACGATTACATTCTCATTGACTGTATGCCAAGTCTGGGAATGATAACGGTAAATGCTCTTACAGCATCCGATAGTGTGTTGATTCCGGTGCAGGCTGCTTATTTACCGGTAAAGGGTTTGGAGCAGTTAATTACGACAATCTTCCGGGTTAGAAAGCATCTAAATCCTGGGATTCAGTTTGAGGGGATTCTTATTTCCATGCTGAATGCAAGAACTAATTATGCAAAGGATATTATTGAACTGATTACTGAATACTATGGTGAATCCATTCCAATCTTTGATAGCCGGATTCCTTTTTCTGTAAAGGCCGCAGAAACATCAGCAGCCGGGGTAAGCATATTTTCGCTGGACAAGAAACATCCGGTGGCCGGTGCTTATGAAGAACTGACAAAGGAGGTGCTTGCTCATGAGTAGAACAAAGGCATTAGAAAAAGTGAAATTAACAAGGTTTGATGATTTGTTTGGTGGTAAGGAGGAGCCTGTGGTAGAAGCCGGAGAAGTTAAGCAAATACCAATCTCGGAACTTCATGAGTTTCACAACCATCCGTTTCAGATTCGCTCAGATGAAGAACTGGAGGAAATGATAGAAAGCGTACGTCAGCATGGTGTGTTGGTGCCGGGAATTGTACGATCACGAAAAGAAGGCGGTTATGAGATTATTGCAGGACATACAAGAAGACATGTTTGTGAACTGCTTGGTATTGATACCATGCCGGTTTTTGTAAAGGATTTGGATGATAATGAAGCCAGTCTGATTATGGTAGATTCCAACATCCAGCGAGAGAACATCTTACCCAGTGAAAAGGCGAGAGCCTACAAAATCAAGTACGATGCCATGAAGAACCAGGGCAAAGAAGGAAACAGTCTTCAAAAAATGTCGGAGGAAAGCGGCGAGAATTATAAGTCGATACAGAGATATATCTGGCTTGCCAGACTAAATGATAATCTTTTAGGAATGGTAGATAACAAGAAACTGGGTTTTATCCAGGGGGTAAGTTTATCGGTTCTTTCCAATAAAGAGCAGGAAATGGTTTATGATGCGATTTGCCGGTATGAAAAAAAGTTGTCGACGGTACAGGCTAATACCATAAAGCAGTTGAGTGCAGATGGAAAATTGGATGAAGAGACATTGGAACGCTATTTGTTTTCTGTTGAAAGGCACAGTAAGAAGAAAGATATTACTCTGAAAAATGAACGATTGGCAGAGTATTTTGAGGAAGAAACCACAGAAGATGAAATGATGGATGTCATTTTTGAATTACTGGAGAAATGGAAACAAAAGAGAGGAAGTGAAGAAAATGAATAAGATTATTTTGCTGGGGAATATGACGAGAGAACCAAAGACAACAAGGAAAAAAAATGAGGATGGCAGCGAGATGGTTATTACAAAGTTTGACCTTGCGGTAAATCGCAGAAATAAGCAAGAGGGAAATGCCGATGCAGATTTCTTCCACTGTACATCCTTTGGCAGACAGGCAGAGTTTGTAGAGAAGTATTTTCATAGCGGTTCCAGGGTGCTTGTGGTTGGTCGTGTACAGAATAATAATTACACGACCAAAGAGGGAAACAAAGTATATGGTTTCAGCATTATTACTGAAGAAGTCGAGTTCGCACAGAAGAAAAGTGCAGGAAACACAGTAGCCGATGCAGATGATTTTTCGTCTGCTGGAGATGAACAGGTACCATTCAAGAGCAGGTAGGTGATAACATGGCAGAAGGTTTCTTCCGAAGTAAAAAAGGTTTTACAGTCGTTCAAAATGAAATAACAAGAGATGTAAAAATTTCTTTGAAGGCGAAGGGATTATATCTTGTGATACAAGCATATATCTCTATGCCGGATAAGAAATGGACAAAAGAGGATTTCAGAAATCTGACCAAAGAAGGAAAAAAGGCATTTGACAGTGCATGGAAAGAATTGAAGGATTTTGGATATTTAAAGGTTCATTTCATGCTGGATAATGGCAAGTGGAAGACCGAGTATGAATTGCTGGATGAACCGGATTTGGGTCCTCATACGTTATACCATAATAGTGAAGGAGAGGTTTCCAGTGATAATCTGACACGTGCAGAAAAGAAACGTCAAACGCAAACGGTTACGGATGAACATTCATCTTTTCAAGCAGATAATGCGGATGAAGATACAGAAATTGGCGATTCTGACCGTTACCCCCTTTTTGGTACTAACGGTAATTCTGACCGTTACCCCCCTTTCGGTAGCAACGGTAACGGTAGTAACGCTTACGGTAGCAACGCAAACGGGGGTAACAATAATAAAGACTATAATATAAAACCTGATTTAAAACCTAATATAATAAATCCTAATCCTAATCAATATCAAGAAGAGGATGCGAGGGGAGAAGAGTATCCCATGGAGTTTATTGAACATCATTACGATCTGGATGAAGAGTTTGTGTCTTTGTATCAGGAAAGGCAGATAAACACGATGAAGGATGTCCTTTATGATGCTTTGAATACCCAAAAGCCTGTCATTCGTGTGATGGGTGAAGACAAACCGGCAGCTGTTGTGAAGTCCAGACTTTTGAAATTGGACAGGCTTGATATTGATTATGCCATAGAACAGTATAATAAGCAGGTGACAAAAGTAAGAAATCATAAGGCATATATGCTTACGGTTCTATATCAGGCAAAAGCACAATGTGATTTGGATATTAGTAATCAGGTCATGTACGATTTTTATGGAGCCGGTCAACTGGAAGATGTAGGAGGTGATGACAATGGGGAAGAAGAGCGAATGTATTCGGGTCCCGATACTGCTTCGTATGGATAATCCAAGACACCAGTTGGTTTACAACATTTTGGAGAATGTAGACAACAAAAGTGCTTACATACGTGAGGCGGTGATTTATTATTATCGACATAATGGAATTTCGATGAAGTCAGATGACATTCTGGATGATATTCGAAATGTGATACAGGAATGCAAGGAGGAACTTTTAATCGAACTGGAAAAACGTTTGGAAAGTCATTGATTAAAAAATGTTTTAGAAAACTACAAAATACGATATAATCGAATTGCTAGGAATGACTAGCGTACAGCGAAAGGCGTGTGATTTTTATGAAAAGAATAATTGTGAAAATAAGTATTGTGTTACTTTTAATGCTGACAATGGCTGGTAGCAAGGAGACAGAGGTTTCTGCCAAGATTAAGACAAAGAAGATTACCATTGATCTTCGTGGTGGAAATACGGCAATTAGAGAACCGGAAATTGTCAGAAAAGCCAAAGTGGTAAAAGTGAAAAGCAGTAAGAAATCTGTAGTGAAAGTAAAATTCAAAAAGAGAAAGAAAGAGATTTGCTTCAAGGCAAAGAAGAAAGGAAGTGCATTGATTACTGTTTCTTGCAAAATGAAAAATGGCAAGACGAAAAAAATGAGGTACAAGGTCAAAGTAATAAAAACGAAAGCACCCACTGATTTGGAACGAAGCAAAAAGGCATTCGCAATTCAGAACCAGTATCGGAAAGCCAAAGGTGTTAAGGAACTTCAATGGTCCGATGAGATTTATGAGTTCTGCCGATACCGCTTGAAAACCAGTGGATATGATAATCATGCCAATCTGGGAAGAGATATGAACTCTTACTTTGGGGCATTTGCAGGATGCAGAGATTTGTTTTTCTCAGAGAATCTGACAACGGGGTGTTCAGCAGGAGATGCAATGGAATCATGGAAAAAGAGTCAGGGGCATTATAGAAACCTACTGGCAGAACGACATGTGTGTGGGGCGATTGCCTGTTATAAAGATATGTGGATTGCAATCTTTTATGATAAAGATAAAACTGATTTCATAAACTGGAAATCCTATCAGATAAAAAGGATGACCATAAAACGATATGATAACGGCTCGGGGGCTTATATTGAGGGTTCCGGATTTGCCTATTATGAAGAATCAAAGAAGGATACAACTTTGAAAATGGATAAGATTTCATTGTCAAGTGGAAAGGTTGTTTATCTGGAAATTGGAAAAAGTTATGTGTTTTATGAGCGCATTGTACCGGATGGATATGAGAAAGCAAAGACTGTTCATATAACGGTTGAAGAAAATGGGAGCAATGAGATTGTCTTGAGCAATTAAATAGTATATAGATATAGGGAAAAGTCCTTTAGTGAGTAAAAAACTAAAGGGCTTTTTTATGTATACGAAATCGGGTAGGAGTCATCCTACTCGATTTACAAGCGTTTGGACAAAATGTCCAAACGTGGTGATGTTGTCAGAGAAAGGAGAACTGTATGAATGAACTCGAACGTGCTCCACCGAAGCGAAGAGGGGCGAAGTAATCTAACAAAAACAGAAAAGAGGTAAAGAAGAGTGAAAAAGAAAGTAAGAAGAATTATATCGGCAGTTTTAGCAGTGGTCATGTTATGCGGAATCATTCCGGCTAATGCTACGGTATCAAAAGCAGCAACAACAGCCAATGTCAGCTTGTCCTCGTTGGGACGAAAAGGAACCGTATCTTTTGGCTCCAAATCAAAATCAGGGACATGGTGGAAGATGCGTTTGGGTTCAAAAGAGGCGTTCTGCTTAAGCCTTGGACACACCTGCCATTCGGGAAATACTTATGCAGCAGAAAACAGTTATAAATGGGATCAGGATACGGGCGGTGAAAAGCATGGGTATTATGCGAAAATTATCCGTTGGTATGTGCTAAACGGGAAACGTACGCAAAAAAGTTTTGTGATGAGTCAGGCGTTGATATGGTCGGTTTCCGAGGGGCGTAATTCCGAAGCACAGTTAAAGGATGTGATTAAACAGGTAAGGGAGAAAACTGGCACATATAGTTCTAAGACGGTCAACGAATTATACAATTCCATCTTTGAACCAAGTGGAAACTGGGAAGCCTCGGCAACCATCTGGCAAAAGACCGGAAACAGTAAAGGGTATCAGAAGTTGATTACGGTTGATGCGGAAAAGCTACCACAAATATATACACCTACTACATTGACCGATACAACTTATTATCGTCAGAGAATTACGGTTAAGAAAAAAGACGAGGATGGAAATGGACTGGGAGGCATTCAGTTTACCTTAGATGCAGATAATCTGGATGATTTGTATTCTTTTTCCGTGTCAGATAGAGATGGTGTGGAAAGCAATAGTGCCGATGATGATAATGAAACATCCTTTAGTCTTACCGGATATACAAGAGATTCCGGAAGATTGGCATATCGCATGACATATCGTTTGCAGACGATGGATTACTATTATTATACGGATAGTGATTTGGCAGATATGGATAGTGATGCGAAAAAAGCTGCTAAGAAGTTTTTGACGGATGATTTGGAACTGGATGAAGGGATTGATTTTCCATCTGATTTGACTAAGGCATCTGCACAGAAAATGGCAGCACAAGAAATCAAGGATTTGATGGATAACATTTCTAACACCTATACTTTGACAGAAAACAACACCGGAGAGAATAAGCATCTGATTGTGGACCCGACATATGCGAAAGGCGTAAAAATTACGTTGGACAAAGATGACAGTTGGCAAAAAGATTCCAGTGGTGCATGGCCGGAGAGCGACGATGAGATTCCATCCGATTATGAGAAGGCTTACATTACCGGGGTGACGAATCACTACAAAAAGGCTTCCATCAATGTGATTAAGGCAGATAAGTACAGTGCGGACAAAAAGGCACATGGAGATGCTTCTTTAGAAGGAGCACAGTTCCAGTTATATGCAGATAGTGCTTGTACAACAAAGGCTACTGTATACAACGCAAATGGAGCAAAAATGACTGCCGGAGTCTATACGATTCAAAATGGAAAAGTGACTACGGATTACCTTCGCAGTGGTGTGACCTACTATCTGAAGGAGATTAAGGCACCTGTTGGGTACAATTTGTCTACGGAAGTGATACCGATTATGGCAGATGCTTCCGGTAAGACAGTGGAATATACCAGCGAGATTTCTAATGCGGAATATGGAAATAATCCAATACTTGGAAAGGTAGCTATTCAGAAATACTATTCGGATGGGGAAACCGGATTGTTAGACCCGGAGGCGAATACCACATTTCAGGTTTATTTAAAGAGTAAAGGCAGCTACGAGACTTGTACGGATTACGAACGTGCCATTATCAAGACAGATAGTAATGGCTACGCAGTTACCGGCAATCTCTATTATGGTACTTATGTTGTTCATCAGGTAGATTCGGGAGATGTCGATGCTATCCATGTGGATGATTTCGATGTGGAAGTAACCGAGAATGGGAAGGTATATACCTATCCATTGAACAATAAGTTGTTTAAGGCATATCTCAAAATACTGAAAAAGGATAAACAGACGGAAAAGCAGGTGTTGAAGCCGGGAACTGCTTACAAGATTTATCGGGTAACGGACGATGGAGAGGAATTGGTGAGCCAGAGTTACAGCAATGGAAACCAGATGAAGACTGTTGATACCTTTATGACTGATGAATCCGGAGAAATCATGACGGTCAAGCCGCTTCGTTCTGCAAAATACCGAATCTATGAAGTGGATTCGGCAAATGGACTTCATATAGTGAAAAAGTTCATTGAAGTGGAAATTAACAGTAAAGCAGATAATTATGAGTCCTATGTGGACGAGGATGGATATACTCATGCCATTATTACAGTGACGTATACCAACGAGGAAACTTATGGCAAACTGGCAATCTCAAAAACCGGACAGATGCTGATGGGATGGGATTCCGAGAAAAGGGAATTTATCTATGCGGATCGTTCTCTGAAAGGAGCAGAATTTGAAATCTATGCCGACGGAGATATTGTGACGCAGGATAACCAGGGGGATACATGGTTTAAGGGTGGAGAAAAGGTGGCAACAATAACCACAGGTGAAAAGGCGGAGTTTACATCTGATTGTAAAGGTATTTGCAATTACTCTGTGGATGAAAATGATGTGGTTCATATTACATTACCGTTAGGAAAATACAAGGTAAAAGAAGTAAAAACACTTTATGGATATGTATTTTCGAAAGATAACGAATGGAATCTTGAGTTTACGTGGGAAAATGGACAAGACGAATTTGTACTGAACTCCACAGAGGATACCGATAAATCGGGAAGTTTGAATCTTCGCAATGAACTGGCAAGACCACAGATTTCTCTCTTAAAAGAAGATGCGGATACGAAGGAAACAGTAAGCGGAGCTGCTTTCTCCTTGTGTACAGCGCAGGATATTTACAATGTGGATGGAGAAAAGATTGTAGAAGCAGGAACGGAACTCACTACTTTGACAACCGGTGAGGATGGAACTGCCATCTGTGATATGATGTTACCGTTTCAGGATGAAAATTATGTGGTATCGGGAAGCGCAGTAAGTGGTTCTGCCGTTTCTGTAGAAAGTGCAGCGGTGGAAACAGGCAATTCAGAAGAAAATTCAATTTCTCAGGCATTAAATTCCGGGATGTACTATCTGAAGGAGATTTCCGTTTCAGACAGTTATTATTTGGATGAAGAGCCGATTCCGGTTCAGTTGTCTTATAAGGATGCAGTTACCCCAGTTATTTATGTGAACTGCCGGAAGGAGAATAAGCAGACTACAAATGAGATTGACAAGTTGTCAGTGGCAGATTCCAGTGAGATTGCAGGATGTAATCTGGTGATCACAGATGCAGAAGGAAATGAAATCATTTCTTGGACTTCAGGAGATAAGGATTCGGTCAAAGTATCGGTCACAGAGAAGGATGGATACTGTAATCTGAAATATTCTTTTGATGAGAAGGGAAATCTTCATGTCGGAGGATTGCTTCATGATAAGGACTATACATTGACAGAAACCCGCCCGGCAGATGGATATGTAACAGCGGATGCTATTGTATATCAAATAAGGCAGAAAAAGGCGGAGGATGGCAGCGTAAGTTCTGTGGTAAGTATTAAGCAGGAAGATGGAACTTATGTGGACCAGGCAGATGATAAAACAGTTATGGTGGATGAACAGACTCATATCCAACTTTTGAAACTAGACAAGAAAAGTGGTCAGGCTCTTGGCGGTGCCAAGTTCGTGGTAACGGATTCCGATGGAAAAGAAGTTATGAAGTTTGTGACAAAGGACGAGGCATACGACATTACCAGTAAACTGGTTGTAGGTGAATCTTACACCTTTACTGAAGTTTCTGCTCCATCCGGTTATCAACTGGCAGAACCGGTCAAGATAACGATTAAAGATACCAGTAAGGTGCAGACGGTCACTGTAAAAGATGCACCGATTCCTGACGTGCCGGATACACCACAGACAGGAGGAACACTTCCGGTACTTCCTCTTGCAGCAGGTTTTCTCGGAGTGGCAGCTGCGGCGCTTATGGTGTGGCGGAAAAGAGGATTGGTAAAGAAGAAATAAGAAACGTGTTGCAGAGCAAATGAAGATTTGGTATAATTTTAGTGTGGGGAGCAATGAGAGTTGTTCCCTACAAATCGTAAGTTGTGGAGGTGAAATGAATATGATGATGTTCTTAAAATTAAGAAATATCTGAGTTCATAGAACTATGTTAAATAGTTTTATGTATAGGCAGAACCCGAAAAACTATTTAATAAAGGAGATTGTGCAATGATATTTCAAGATAATGTAATCAAAGAGTACTTAAAAAATGTTTATTTTATAACGGGAACACCTTGTGGAGGAAAGACAACCGTTTCACGTGCGTTGGCGGAAAAGTATGGATTTGAACTATTTGATGTTGATGAGAGATTCGACGAGCACAAAAAAATGTCGAACCCATTATTTCAGCCTGCGATGAATACGTATTTTAACAGTGCAGATGAATTTTTTGGAAGAACAGTTGAAGAATATAAGAATTGGCTGTTGAATAATACTCGTGAACAGTTAGAGTTTGTTCTTCTTGATTTGATTCGTTTATCAGAAAATAAGAAAGTTTTGTGCGATTGTCATCTTACAGTTGCTCAGGCACTCGCTTTTTCTGAACCAGCGAGAGTTGTTTTTCTCATAAAAGACCCATCTAATCTTGTTGATGAATATGGTAATCGACCAGATCATCAGGGATTTTTTCAGTACTTAAATTCAGCGACTGATATAGAAAAAGCCAAACAAACTGTGAATATTACCTTATATGAACTCAATGTAAATCGCATAGAGGAGATTAAAAGCAGTTCTTTCTTTTGGATAGAGAGAACTGTGGATAGTACAGTTGAGAGTACATTAACTTGTGTCGAAAAACATTTAGGTTTAATATAGTTGAAGAAAGACATTCGATTATAGCACATTTTGTTTAATGAATTAGTGCCACAAATTGAGAAGTATTCTTGATTTGTGGCATCTTAATAAGGCAGAATAAAGGAATAAAAAGAATCTTAATTCTGTTAAACGCTATTGACAACTTCAAGTTTGTAACGAAGATATTTGCGATGAAAGGAATTAAGATTGAGTTATTGGGGATTGCAATAATACTTTTAGAAATTGCTGTGACAACAAATAATTTTTGGGGATATGTCCTAGGTGTTCTTGAATTTGGCGTTGCTGTAGTTGGCTGTTTTCTAAAAGATAATCACTGATAACTTCTTGTTTGAAAAATTGAGAAAACGTAATATTGAACAAAAAAGAAATGCACAGTTCTTAGCTTATCGTGAACTGTGCA
>PPYE01187456.1_pt1 | contig 11570 bp, 11 predicted proteins | sample 1559881 | NCBI WGS metagenome assembly PPYE01 (sample SAMN08240022, study PRJNA423297) | Human gut metagenome, whole genome shotgun sequencing project.
ATATCTCTCTTATAAAAAAACAAATTAACCCCCACCTTTTCATACAATAAGAAGAAGGATGATTTTGCAGGTTCTCCATTTACATCTTCTAACATTTATCATTCCACTCACAAAATTGAACAACAAAAAAGCAGTGCCGAAGCACTGCTTTTTGTAATTAGAATCAGCCAACTGTGAAGAGTGTGTCGCCGCCCTGTACGCTCTGGCCTTCGCTGACCGGCATACCGGTAATCTTGCCATCGCAGGGAGCCATGATCGGGTTACCCATCTTCATAGCTTCGAGAACGAGAACTTCGTCGCCTGCCGCTACTGCGTCACCAACGTGTTTATTGATACGCAGGACTTTGCCCGGCATCGGAGCTTCTACTACTTCACCTGCGCCGGCGGGTGCTGCTGCCGGTGCGGGAGCTGCTGCCGGAGCTGCTGCCGGTGCTGGAGCTGCTGCCGGTGCGGGAGCTGCCGCCGGTGCCGCTGCTGCGGGGGTTGCTGCTGCGGGGGTTGCTGCTGCGCCGCTGTCTTTAACTACTACATCGTAATCCTGGCCGTTAACTGTTACGGTAAATTTTCTCATTGTTCTTCCTCCTAATTTTGTACTTTCAACTTTCAATTAGAACTGCTGGTTTCCGGAAACACCTGCAATGCGGGCGCCTGTGGTCCAGCCAGGTCTTGCTGCCGGGCGGATAGAAACGATTTCTCCGCCGCCCATAGCAACGATTGCTGCCGCAATAGCCGCTACAACAGCACCATTATCAGCGGCTCTCGAAGCTGCTGCCGGCGCCGCCTTTTTAGCTGCTGCCGCCGGTGCTGCGGACTGATTGAGAGATGAACGTACTTGGCAGATCATGATCAGGGCAATGACTGCCAGAACGGCAGCTGCTACCGCGATATACATAACTGTATCGTTATTCATCCAAACCCATCCTTTCAAATATTATCAATGTGTAAACGTGTATTACAGCGGAATGTTTCCGTGTTTCTTAGCCGGATGTACTTCATGTTTGGAAGCAAGCATCTTCAGAGCATTGATAACTACCGGACGAGAGTTTCTCGGATCAATAACTGCGTCTACATAGCCGCGTTCTGCAGCTTTGTAAGGAGTTGCAAACTCATCAACATACTCCTGTGTACGCTGTTCTTTCTGCGGATCCTTCTTGAAAATGATATTTGCTGCGCCGGCAGGTCCCATAACGGCGATTTCTGCGGTCGGCCATGCAAATACCTGGTCAGCCCCCTGTTCACGGGAGCACATGGCGATGTAAGAACCACCGTATGCTTTACGGAGAATCAGGGTAATCTTCGGTACGGTTGCTTCGCAGTATGCGAACAGCATCTTAGCACCGTGACGGATTACACCTGCATATTCCTGCTGCTTGCCGGGCAGGAAGCCGGGAACGTCGACAATGTTCAGAACCGGAATATTGAAGCAGTCGCAGAAACGAATGAAACGGGCTCCTTTATCGGAAGCATTATAGTCAAGGCAGCCTGCCATGAAGTTTGGCTGGTTGGCAATAATGCCGACAGTCTGTCCATCCATACGGCAGAAGCAGGTAATGATGTTCTTAGCCCATTCCTTAGCTACGTCGTAGTACTCGCCGTTATCAACGATGGATTTGATGACATCGTACATATCGTACGGTGCATTGGAGTTTTCCGGCATAATGGTATCCAGACTTGCATCTGTACGGGTCGGATCATCTCCGGTTTCAACAATCGGCGCGTCTTCCATGTTGTTGCTCGGCAGGAAGGAAAGCAGGTAACGAATCTGTTTAATGCAGTCTTCGTCATTTTCAGCTGCAAACTGGGCCACACCGGATGTACGGTTATGGGTCATAGCGCCGCCGAGAGCTTCAGCGGTAATCTTTTCGCCGGTTACGGATTCAACTACTGCCGGTCCTGTCAGGAACATCTGAGAGGTGCCTTTTACCATGTAGATGAAGTCGGTCAGTGCCGGAGAATATACGGCGCCGCCTGCAGACGGTCCCATAATTGCGGAAATCTGAGGAATAACGCCGGATGCAATGGTATTGCACCAGAAAATCTTGCCATAGCCGGAAAGAGCATCTACTGCTTCCTGGATACGGGCTCCGCCGGAATCATTCAGGCCTACGCAAGGAGCACCGACTTTAAGAGCCAGTTCGTTTACGTGAACAATTTTCGCAGCGTGCATTTCACCAAGGGAGCCGCCTTCTACCGTGAAGTCCTGGGCAAATGCGAATACGAGTCTTCCGTCTACAGTACCATAACCGGTAACGACACCTTCGCCGGGGAGATCTTTCTTCTCCTGGCCGAAGTTGTAGCAGCGGGACTTAACAAGCGCATTGACTTCTACAAAAGAGCCTTCATCAAACAGAAGAGCAAGTCTTTCGCGGGCTGTCAGTTTGCCTTTTGCATGCTGTTTTTCAACTTTCTTTTCTCCACCCATAGCCTCTACGTGTGCGAGGTTATTGTGAAGAAGTTCAATTCTTTCTGCAACAGTTGCCATTCTTACACCTCCAAAAATATTGGTCCCTTACCGGGACGTCCCTATTATAGCATAGGGACCGATCCTTATGCTATTAGAAAGACGGGCCGCCGGGGCGTTCGGTCAGTTCCAGCAGAAGGCCGGTAGCTTTCGGGTGCATAAATGCGATGTGGCAGCCGCCAGCACCAACTCTCCAATGCTTGTCAAGCTTTGCGTCTTCCGGAAGTGCAGCAAGCGCTTCGACAATGTTGTCTACGCGGAGAGCTACATGCTGGAAACCGTTCTTGCCGCCGTTCTTAGCGATATAGCGGGCAATCGGGCCGTCCGGAGTTGTGGAACCCAGGAATTCCAGTTCGCATGCTTCGCTCTGTGCGGACGGTTTGAAGAAGCTTGTCGTTACATGCTGTTCTTCTACCGTTTCATCCGGAAGGGACGGTTCAAGGTTCAGCAGATCTTTCATCTGCTTCTTGATCAGCGCCAGATCATTAACAGCTACGCCGACATGGTCTACACATAATACTTTGAATGCCATAATAATTCCTCCTTTGAATTATTTAAATATATTTCCCACGATAGAATCAACGACTGTGAAAGGATCATTTTCTCTTTCATAGACTTGTTCTACGTAGTCAGCAAATTTACCCGTCTGTACGATATCTTCCATAACATGACGGGAAATGCGGTCGTGAATCATCTCTACCATCTCAGTGCGGGCGCGTTCACGTCTGCGTTCTTCCAGCAAGCCGGATTCTTCAAGATATTTACGATGGGAATTAAGAGATTTGACAACGTCCGCGACGCCTTCGTCCTTGTTTGCAATCGTCCTTTCAATAGGAGGACGCCAGTTTTGGGCTTCACCCAAATCAAGCATCATTTCGATTTCAACATTCAGACGGTCCGCGCCGTCACGATCACATTTATTAATGCAGAATACATCCCCGATTTCAAGGATGCCTGCCTTAATAGCCTGAATATCGTCACCCAGTCCGGGTACGAGCACAACGAGTGTTGTATCCGCATTCTTGACGATATCTACTTCTGACTGCCCTACGCCTACTGTTTCGATGAAAATGACATCGAGACCGAAAGCATCCATCAGTTTTACCGCATCGGTAGTCTTTCTGGACAAACCGCCAAGACTGCCGCGGGTACCCATACTGCGGATATATACACCTTCGTCCAGTGTGAGGTCATTCATTCTGATACGGTCGCCAAGGATAGCACCGCCGGAGAATGGAGAAGTCGGATCGATAGCCACAATACCGACTTTCTTACCCTGTTTTCTGTACTGTTTAATCAGTGCGTCTGAAAGTGTGCTCTTACCCGCACCAGGTGCACCGGTGATACCGATGACCTGTGCACGACCGGTATGGTGGTAGATTTCTTTCATGATATCTTCCCAGCCATCACGTTCGTCTTCAACGATGGTTATTGCTCTCGCTAAGGCACGTCTGGAACCGTCCCAAAAATTTTTCATTGAGAATTCCATGGATACACCGCCTTTTTAAGAGTAAATAATAGCGGCATGGGGCCACAGCAAATGCAGCCCCGTGCAACTATCGAGCTTCTATTGGATAGAAGAGAATGTCAATTATACGTTAGCTTTGATAAAGTCGATAATTTCCTTGGTCGGTGTGCCAGGTGTAAAGATAGCTTTTACGCCGGCCTTTTTCAAACCAGGGATGTCACCGGCAGGGATTACGCCGCCGCCGATAACGAGAACATCTTCCATTCCTTTAGCTTTCAGTGCTTCTACTACTTCCGGGAACAGGGTGTTGTGAGCGCCGGACAAAAGGCTCAGTGCTACAACATTAACGTCTTCCGCATCTGCCGCTTCAACGATCTGAGCGACAGTCTGGCGAAGACCTGTGTAAATAACTTCCATACCTGCATCGCGAAGTGCGCGGGCAACTACTTTTGCACCGCGATCATGTCCATCAAGACCCGGTTTAGCAACGAGTACTCTGATACGTTTTTCTGCCATAGTTATATACCTCCAGAATTTTAGTTAGGATTAAAGTGTGTTATGTGCTTTGTATTCGCCGAATACTTTGCGGAGAACGCCGCAAATTTCGCCGAGAGAGCAGTAAGCACGTACGCAGTCAAGGATAACAGGCATCAGGTTGACGGATTCGTCAGCAGCTGCAACTTCCAGCTTGGCCAGTTCTTCCTTAACCTTTGCGTTATCACGTTCTGCCTTAACTTTAGCCAGTTTGTTCTTCTGGAATTCGCCGGCGGATGCGTCAACCTTCAGGAGGCCTTCAACCGGAGCTTCTTCCATAGTGAACTTGTTGACGCCGACAATTGTTCTTTCGCCGGATTCAACAGCCATCTGCCAAGCATAAGCAGAATCCTGGATTTCTTTCTGGATATAACCTTTATCGATAGCTTCAACAGCGCCGCCCATTTCATCAATCTTGCGGATGTATTCTTTAGCTTCCGCTTCGATGGCGTTGGTCATAGCTTCTACATAATAGGAGCCGCCCAGCGGATCGACTACGTCAGCCAGACCGGATTCATAAGCAACGATCTGCTGTGTACGCAGAGCGATGGTTACGGATTCAGTAGTCGGCAGAGCAAGAGCTTCATCGCGGGAGTTTGTATGCAGGGACTGTGTTCCGCCCATAACTGCCGCTGCTGTCTGGAGAGCAACACGAACGATGTTGTTGTTCGGCTGCTGAGCTGTCAGCATGGAGCCGGCTGTCTGGGTATGGAAACGCAGTTTCATGGACTTCGGGTTCTGAGCATGGAAACGTTCTTTCAGAATCGTAGCCCAGAGACGACGGGATGCACGGAATTTAGCAACTTCTTCAAGTACGTTGTTGTGAGCGTTCCAGAAGAAGGACAGACGGCCTGCGAAGTCGTCGATCTTCATGCCTGCTTTCAGAGCCGCTTCGATGTAAGCGATACCATCAGCGATGGTGAAAGCGATTTCCTGAGCAGCGGTGGAACCTGCTTCACGGATATGGTAGCCGGAGATGGAAATGGTGTTCCACTTCGGTACATTCTTGGAGCAGTATTCAAAAATGTTAGTAATCAGACGCATAGACGGTTTAACCGGGAAAATATAGGTTCCGCGGGCTGCGTATTCTTTCAGAATATCATTCTGGATAGTGCCGCGGAGCTGATCAGCCGGTACGCCCTGCTTTTCAGCGACTGCAATGTACATAGCCAGCAGTACAGATGCCGGTGCGTTGATGGTCATGGATGTAGAAACCTTGCCCAGATCAATATGGTCGAAAAGGATTTCCATATCTTTCAGGGTATCAATGGCTACACCTACCTTGCCGATTTCGCCGATAGCCATTTTGTCATCAGAGTCATAGCCGATCTGGGTCGGAAGGTCAAATGCACAGGACAGGCCGGAACCGCCGTTTTCAATCAGGTAACGATAACGCTTGTTGGATTCTTCAGCGGTAGCGAAGCCTGCATACATACGCATAGTCCAGAGACGGCCGCGGTACATGGTCGGCTGTACGCCGCGGGTATACGGATATTCGCCCGGGATGCCGAGGTCTCTTTCATAATCAAAACCTTCGATATCAAGAGGTGTATACACCTTATTGTGTTTTAAACCAACTCTTTCCGGAGTCTTTGCGTAAGATTTAGCGCAAGCAGCTTCGTATGCTTCGAGTTTGGCTTTCAGGGATTCGTTTGCCATAAGTTCATCTTCCTCCTAAAAAATAAGTAAAATTGGGAAAGGTCTCATCCTTGGCAGAAATGTCAGATTGCGGCTTTTAGGCTCTTCTCATCTGTATTTCGCAGACAATCGCTTTCATTGGTATGGATCCGCAAAGCCTCTTGCTGTGATGCCGCATTATGTCTTGTCACCACAGCGGAGGAACTCTTGCGAGATCCATGTATGATTCTGCTCTCAGCAGTTATCACCATAGACAATTATATAACAATCATGCTTTTTGTAAAGAATATATTATGGGAAAATTATTTTTTAAAAAGCATGGAGCCTGTTTCAGCAAGGCTGGTATGGAACTTGAATGCTTCAGAGAGAATATGCGGGGTCTGGCTGTTGCCGTTGAGCGCACATGCTCTTTCAAAGTAATCCATCAGCTGGTCGCGGAAAGTCGGGTGAGCGACATTGTTAATGATAACCTTCGCTCTTTCTTTCGGGGAAAGACCGCGGACATCTGCCACACCCTGTTCGGAGATGAATACATGGGTGTCATGTTCGGTGTGATCGACATGGGAGCACATCGGAACAACGGCAGAGATAGCGCCTCCCTTAGCCACACTGTGGCAGAAGAAGCAGGACAGAGCACCGTTGCGGGCAAAGTCGCCGGAACCGCCGATGCCGTTCATCAGTTTGGTACCGGTTACGTGAGTGGAATTTACGTGACCATAAATATCCATTTCTAAAGCGGTATTCATAGCTACTACGCCGATGCGGCGAGCCACTTCGCCGTTATTGGAAATTTCCTGCGGACGGAGGATGATCTTCTTGCTGTATTTTTCAATATTGGCATGGAAGCGTTTCAGTCCATCCGGTGACGGGGACAGGGATGTCCCGGAAATCATATCAATCTTGCCTTCATCAATCAGGTCGAACATGCCGTCCTGGATAACTTCCGTATATACGGACAGATTCTTGAAATCGGAATGAACAAGGCCGTTGATTACCGCGTTTGCCACATTGCCTACGCCGGACTGGAGAGGAAGCAGATTTTCCGGAAGTCTTCCCTGTTTTACTTCATTCTTCAGGAAATCAACCAGATTGTTGCCCATTTTTTCAGCGTCGTCATCAAGCGGAGCCAGGGCGCGGGTAACATCGGGCAGATCACAGGGAACAATAGCAACAATCTTTGCCGGATCTACCGGAATGTAGGTCTTGCCGATACGGTCACCGGCTTTAACGATCGGAATCGGCACACGATGCGGCGGATTCGCCACTTCATAAATATCAGCCATGCCGTCCAGCGCTACCGGCTGGGTGGTATTGACTTCAATGATGACTTTTTTCCCCTGGGATACGAATACAGGAGAATTGCCGATGGCGGTCGTGGGTACGATACCGATTTCACCGTCTCTGTTAACGATCTTGCAGGCTTCAATGACCGCAAAATCCGGACCGGTTACATGTTCTCCCTTAACGTTGGTGAAGAAACCTTCACGGATCTGCTGTGCCACATGGCTGAGATGCAGGTCGAAATAGTTGATCTGGCCGGCATTGATTGCTTTTCTCAGATTGGCGTTTGTCTGATAGGGCATACGGTTTCTGATACCGTTTACTGCCACCAGTTCGGTATCGATCTGGGAACCTGTGGAAGCACCCGTCCAGACATCTACCTGGAACGGTGTCTGCTTCATACGTTCAGCCAGTTCATGCATCGTGATTTTCGGATAGCCGCACGGTGTAAATCCGCTGATCCCCAGGATATCCCCCGGCTGGATCATGGCTGCTGCCGTTTTGCCGTCGCATACTTTGTCCAGCAGTTCTTTAGGCTCGATACGGCTAAGGAATTCACTGTCATTGATGTCGATCATTACTATCATCCTCCCAAAATAAATAAAATATAAAAGCCCGCGGTGACGATTCGTTATTTTTCTCAGTCCGCAGAACCTTTAGCCCGGTAGTCCCCCTCCAAACTTCATCAAAACAGTTCGGAATGAAGGCGCTGTAAAACAACCCTCCGTGGCTCATTACCTTGTTTATTATAGCATACTTTTACGGATAAAGTCCCATAAAGAATGCTTATCCTTTCTCAAAATTCCCTAACAGGGATTATAAATTTTTCCTATTGGACAAATACATTTTTATATGTACTTGGATCCGCATAATTGATTTACTCTGCCGCGCCCCGTCTTTCTTCTGAAACACAAAGCGCAGACAACGCCCAGAAGCAGCAGGAAACCGGGCAGCTGAAAAGCGCATAATCTCCGATCCCGTCTATGGCTGCCGACAAGACAAGAAGCATGCCTGACAACCCGAAAAGTTTCATCGTCCCTTTCCCTCTGCGCCAAATCCGCCATGACACCACCCCTTGCCCGAAGAAGAAAAGGAAGTACAAAATGCCGCCGGGAATGCCCACTTCCGCAGGGATATGGAGGTACATATCATGGGCGTGGAAAATAACGACATCCGCGTCCTCTATAAAAAAGTTGTACTCCGGATAAGCCAGCCAGTAATTCCCCCAGCCGACCCCAAGCAGAGGATGTTCCTCAATCATGGCGATCGTACTTTCCCACAAAGCCAGGCGAAGTGAAAGCGATGTATCCTCGCCGGAAAAAAGAGAAATAAAACGCTCCGCCACCTGTCCATGGTAAAAGAATAGAATAAAGGGCACCGCCAGGAACACCAGACCGAACCGCTTATCATAAAAAAACGTAAGGCCGAGAACTATTCCTGCCAGACTGAGCCATGCTCCCCGGGAATAGGTCAGCGCCATGCATACAGAAAGGACAAAAAGAAATACGGCAAGCAGTATTTTTCTTTTATTATTTCTTTCACCCAGGGCGAACGGCGCAAACACACTGATAAGCATCAAAAGGTAGGCGCCGAAAAGATTCGGGTTTCCCAAGGTGGAAAACATGCGCCGCCGCAGAAGAGGAAACCTCTCAGGATCCACCCATCCTTCGGCATTCAGGTCTCTCGCCATGCATCCCGCATCGGCATACTGTATAAATCCCCAGATGACAACGCAGACGGCCCCCGCCAAAAAGACATAAAGCGCTTTCCTCTTTTCCTCCTCTCCCGCAAGGTATGTAGAGATAAGCACATAAAGAAACGCATACGCCAGGGGCAGAAAGCACCAGTTAAAAATGGAAAAGAATTTGTCCGGCGCATTAAACACGGATAAAAAAGAACAAATTAAAAAGCCCCCGCCAAACCATCCCCACTTGCCGCCATAATTGACCTTCCGCTTCGTAAGGAATATGTCCCCCATAGAAAGCAATGCCGCCGGAACAAGGGCAAAGTAAAAAAGCCAGGAGCTTAGAGGCAGGAGAAATATCGTCAGATAAAGACAGATAAGAATATTCCGTTCACTGCAAATCCGTCTCCCCATAATCTCCCCTCCTCATATTTCACTATATTATAAATAATAAATAAAATATATAAAATACTTTACACCAAACACCAACTACCAGGTTATCTTAATACTTTGCCGGCTTTCATTCCTGCGATCCACTTCCGCTGCCGTGCACCCTTGCGGGATGATAGAGTCTCCACTCGAAAAGGATCGCACAGACACGGAGAAGAAGTACCGCGCCAAATCCGCCCCATGACGCATATACAATCCCCGTGAGCGGATACAGGACGCATATAACGATACCTCCGACAACCGAAGCCATGGCATACACATCTTCATACAACACCGCTGGGACTTTCTGCGCCAGCACGTCACGGAGAATACCGCCTCCCACCGCCGTAATGAGCCCGAGCAGAACGGGAAGCACATACCGGTAGCCGGGATAACTGTCAATCGCCGCCATCGCACCGGTCACCGTGAAAGCGGCAAGACCTGCCGTATCGGAAACACGATAAGCAAAAAGGACAAGTTTCCGTCCCCGGCGGGGTATATGGAAATGCCGGAAACCGATGCACACCGCTGCCGCCGTCATGAGGGCAAATATAATCCCATCCGGCCCGCGCAGGGCAAAAGGCGGAAATATACCCGCCAGCACATCGCGGAGGATACCGCCTCCCACTGCCGTCACCACAGACAAGAGCGCAATGCCGAAAACATCCATTCCCCTTGCCAGTCCTACAGCCGCTCCGGAAAAAGCAAATGCCACAGTCCCCAGTATTTCAAAAACCGCCCACGTTAAAGACATACCGCACCCTTTCGTATTACATCTGCAGCACGGAAGCAATCAGGCGGATCGTCGTTCCCGTATAAAACTGCGCCAGCGGATTAATAATCCGTCCTATCATGCCGCTGAAAACCAGGAACAGTAAAAGAAGGAAACTGTAACGGTAACTGAAATTGTGGAATGCAAAAGCCAATTTGCCGGGAAGCACCATTTCCAAAATTTTGGAGCCGTCCAGCGGCGGCACAGGAATCAGATTAAAAAACGCGAACCACACATTATACAGCATAATCCAATAAAGAAATAAATACCCCGGCTGCCCCGCCGTTAAAAGCCCGAGCTTCATCATCAGCAGCATAATGCACTCCGCCAAAAAACAAATAAGCAGATTCATCCCCGGCCCGGCAAAAGAAACCTTCATCACGCCGCTTCTGAAATTCTTATAATAATTCGGATTGATCTCCACCGGTTTTGCCCAGCCGAAACCGCAGATCACAAGAAGCATAAGCCCCACCATATCCAAGTGAACCAGAGGATTCGCCGTAAGCCGCCCCTGCATGGACGGCGTGGGATCCCCCAGACTGTCCGATACATACGCATGGGCATATTCATGAAGCGCCATGGCAATCAAAAGCGCCGGCGCACGGTAAATCAAAGTACTCCAATCAAGAAAATCAGACATAAGACTCCTTTATGAAATCAATTTCAACAAACTGCTGTTTTAAATATCTGCCGCGGTCTTATTTCAAAACGGCCCTTCGGCCGACTGAAATTCAATGTGATTATTATAACCTGATTTCAAAATAGTATACAAGGCGGACTGACCGCTTCATTTTCCACCTTGCTGCACAAAAATGGCAGCAGACACAAAAAAAGAGACCCGCACAGGCCTCTTCTGTCTTCCTATCTGCCTCCAAAAACTCTCTGAAACAGTGTAAGGCGGCGGCGTTTAGATTTTTCCGCCCATTCAGCAGAATCCAATTCCGCCTGTTCCATCCGATATTCGCGATATGCGCGGTACACATCCATATCCAAAAGCACCACGCCCACCTGGCAGTAGGGATAAGCACGCTGAAGAGCGCATTCATCAGAAGCCGCCGGAAACTCGATTCCCTTTTCTTCCAGTTCCATAAGAGCCATACCGAGAGCTTCCCGCGCTTTCCGCGCAGCCTCCGCCATAGATTCCGCTTTCACGGCACACCCTGTCAAATCAGGAAACACTGCGCGGAATTCATTCTTTTTTCTATCCAAGGTAAAAATGGCCGGATAAAAATACTTCATCAGATTCCTCTTTTCACCCACCTGCACCATTGCGTAAACATTTTCTTATTATTTTGTTTTATTG